>OJJA01000050.1_pt1 | contig 112087 bp, 107 predicted proteins | sample 1596031 | NCBI WGS metagenome assembly OJJA01 (sample SAMEA4350132, study PRJEB24818) | metagenome | biome: human; feature: gut; material: faeces | place: Denmark | collected 2013-09
TTCAAAGGAATGCCGACGGTTCGATTTGAAAACATATTATATCAGAATATTTAAATTTTAAAATTGTTTGATATTTTAAAATTTAAATATCACAACATTAAAATATTGACACGGACCGGTATGGAATATGAAGGAGTGGGAACGGCAGCTGAAACTCCGTTATGACGAACAGCATCCCGAATACTTGGGTCTGGTAATGACGGACAAGAACCGTTGGGAATACCAGAAGGTCGTGGATGCCCAGTCCAAAGGACGTGCCATCCACTTAAAACCTTCCCGTGAAGAAAAAACGACCAACGGTCTTAAACGCTGACGGTTATGGCAAAGAAATCTGATAAAGAACAGGAAGCCGGATTGCCCAAAGAGTTCAGCAATCTGAAGGAAAAGCATCCCGATGCGCTACTTCTCTTTCGGGAGGGTGATTTCTACCGGCTTTATAAGGAGGATGCCGTCAAAGCCGCCATGATTCTCGGTATCGCCACAACAGACAAGCTGACTTCGAGCATTGAGAAGAAGATAAAGACAGCCGAGTTTCCAAGAACCGCATTGGACACCTATCTTCCCAAGCTCATTCGTGCCGGAGCACGGGTCGCCATCTGTGACAGGCTTGAATTAGTCGAGAAAGTAAGGAAGAATGAGGAACCAACCCTATCAAACAATACCGATATGGCAAAGAAGAGTAAAGAGAAGGCTGTGCAGGAAGAGCCTGCCAAGACTGTGAAGAACGCAGCCGGGGAGAAACCTGCCAAGAAGAAGGTGGAAACACAAGCGGAAGCCAAGAGCGAACAGAAAGCCGAGACGAAACAGGAACGCAAGCCACGCGAGCCTCAGATGGTAACTGCCGCCGGTGAGAAAGTAACCCACGGCCATGCTTACCAGAGCAAAGCCAATCCCGAAGAGTGGTACTTTACCGCCAAGATGGATGGCAAGCAGTTGAAGCCACAACGGATGGACGCTGCCGACTTTGCCGCTTACCAGAAGAAGGAAATGACCGTACCCCAGTTAATGGAACGCTATTATCCCACCAAACTGATGCCTAAGGTGTCGGAAGAATCCTTCAAGATGCCCAAGTCCATCGCCGGACCGGAAGGCAATATCTCCGTGGAGAAGTTCAATGTCTATAAGGAGAAGGACGAGCAGCGTGCCGATTATGGCAAGTATAAGTTCTATGCGCAAATCGGTGACTCCAAGATGTCGGCAGTCGCTTCCCGTCAAGACTTGAACGCTTACTTCGACCGGGTGATGACTCCTGCCCAGTTAGTGGAGAAAAACTTCGGGGAACGTCTGCACCTGAAATCAGCCTACGAGAAATACCAGCTTCCTGAAGGTATTGACCCGAAAGGTGTGCGTGTGGCGAAAGACCGGGGTGACAACAAGTGGAAGGTGTCCGTGGATATGGGCGACAAGGGCCGCACCACCAAGCATGAAATCTCCTTTGATGACGGCTACTCGCTTTTCAAGGCAAAGATCGCCACACGGGAACAGATTGCGGCTAAGTATCTCAATACGGAAATCAGCGGTATGCTTGCCGCAAAGAGTGTCAAGGTGGAGAAATCCGCATCCATGAAAATGTAACGTAATCAGACAACAGTTTAACGATAAAAGGAAAACAAGATATGAGTAAAAAGATGAGATATGAGGAGTTGGTGGAACTCCTTCAGGAGGGCAAAATCGGTTATCTCCGTTTTGTCCTGGAGGGTGAGAACGAACAGGATTATCTGGAGTGGTGCCGTACCCACGGCACAGACCCTTCGGATGAATCCGCAGAGTTTTATATCGAGCAGACGGACATCAGCAAAAACTATTGGAGAAGTTCAAAGTGCCGGAACTTAGGGATACCGAGGGTATGTATGCCCATGCCGCCCTTGACCGTATGGTGCAGACCCAAGGCTGGCTCTGCCCGATACAGGCAGACAAGCGTGTGGACGGTGCCTTCTATTCTCCTTCTGCTGACCGGATTGTTGTTCCCTTGAAGGAGCAGTTCAATATCGGTCACACTCCGGATGAAATTTACCGTGGCGGTATGGAGTATTATTCGACCATGCTCCACGAAATGACACACTCGACCATGACGGCTGACCGACTGAACCGTGAGATGGGCGGCAAGTTCGGAGACCCCAAGTATGCGAAAGAGGAACTTGTGGCAGAACTGACGGCTGCCATGATCAGCCATTCGATGGGATTTGATTCCAAGATAACGGACAACTCCGCAGCCTATTTGGACTCGTGGATTGGTGTCCTGAAGAAGGAACCGAAGTTCATTGTTTCCATCATGGCTGATGTGAATAAGGCTTCTGACCTCATTCTTGACCACGTGGACAAGCAACGGTTGGCATTGGGCGAACAGCCTTATCTTGCCAAGAACGACCCTTTTGCTCCTATGGGTGCTGATGAGGAGGTTCCCTTCAAGAATGCCGCCATCATCAAGACCCGTTCCGGCGATTATGCCATCCGTGCTTCATACGATGGTGTGGAACTTGGATTGAAAAAAGTTACCAAGGACACAGCAAAAACGTTCTTCCAACTTACCGACCAGAAGGACAAAACGGCATTTCTGAATATGACAGCACGTAAGACATACGAGCCGGAGTTAACAGTTATGCGGAGAAGTCAGAAAGTGAGTTCCGGGATTAGTCTATAAGGAGAGTTACAGATGAGTGATTACAAAGTAAATTTCAAGGACATGAAATCCCGTGTGGGGGTGGATGACATCGCTTATGCGTTGGGGTATCGTCTGGACCGGAAAGCGGGTGTGGGTCGATATATCGAGCTTGTACTTGGTGAGGGTAATTACAGACGTGATATCATTATCGTCAGCCATCCGCATAACAAGGCGGCTCAGACTTTCTTCCGCCGGGATGGTTCCAAAGGTGATGTGGTCACTCTCATTCGTGAGAATCTGAATTCATTCCTGGTATCGGGTAAGGACGATTGGCAGAAGATTGCCAAGGTGATGGCACGCTTCGCCAATATGCCTGAACCCGAATACCGGGAAGATAGAGAATATATCAAGTCCATCAAACACGATGCTGTATTTGATGAATCGCGCTATGAGGTCAAACCGATTGACACCAACAGAATTCCTGGATTATTCTCCCAAAGAGGTATATCCGATGATACCGTGAAAGAACTATCGTCTTTCATTTCCCTTGTCAGGGACAAGCAGAATGGAAAGTTTGAAGGATATAATATCGGTTTCCCTTATACGAATGAACATAGTGACGAAGCCAACGGCTACGAGATTCGTGGGTATGGCGGTTACAAATCCAAGGCGGCAGGTACGGACTCTTCCTCTTCCGCTTGGGTGGCTGACTTGACGGGCGGCAATCGTGAGGTTGTCCGAAGCGTGTTCTTCTGTGAGTCGGCTTTTGATGCGATGGCTTTCTATCAGATGAACAAGATTCAATCAGGTACGGATGTGGCATTGGTATCATTGGGTGGCACTTTCTCTGACAAGCAGATAACCGGGACGATGGCTCGTTTCCCTAATGCGAGGGCATTTGACTGTTTCGACAATGATTTAGCCGGACGTATCTACGGATTGCGCATGATGGCAATACTGGAGGATATTCTGATGAAAATCAATAAAAAGGATGGTGCTCTTTCCATTGAAGCCAAAGGCAAGTCTTTTGAGTTAAATATGGAACGTTCCTTGACGGCACAGGTCAGTGAGAAACTATCCATCCGTTACAAGATGGGGCAATGGCTTCCTCCAAAGGCTTTCAAAGATTGGAATGACTGTCTGATGAATAAACCGATGGTGCCGATGCTCTCTCCGCATAAGGAGGAACGTGGACAAAACTTGACTGAACGCAGAAATGCGGGTCTTAAAATGTGAAGTATATGCAAGGAATAAAATCAAAAGCAGCGGCATTGGCCATTCTATCAGCTTTCCTGATGAATGGCTTTCCATCTTTCGCCCAACAGACGGATCCGGCTTTGACGGGTGCGGTGATTGCCCAGACTGTGGAGTTGAAGAATATCCACAAGCAACGTAAGAAAAGGCAGGAACAGATTATCGCTGCCGAGACTGCCGTAACCTTGGCACTTGACCGTGTTCACTCTGTGGAGAACAAGATGCTGGAATACCTCTCCAATGCACAGGGTGCGATGCAGAACCTCTATCAGATTAAACGTGTAGGGGAATTGGTTACGGTTGAGATACCAAAGAATTGTAGCTTATTAACGAAATCGGTGGGTCACAATCTGAAGGGTACAGCTATCGCAGCCATCGTCTCTGACGAACTGACGGATGCGGCTACACAGATGGCTGCACTCTATCCCTTTATGAAGCAGTTGGTGACTTCGGGCAGTTACAACGTGCCCGGTGGGGACGGGAAGAATGAGAAGCACAAGGTGAACTTGTTGAACTCTTCGGAGCGGTACTATATCGCCAACGAGGTAGTGACCCGACTGGAAGCCATCAATACGGATTTGTTTATCCTGGCATGGCAGGTTCGCACGTTATCTTGGAATGACCTCTGGTTCTCTCTTGACCCGGAAGGTTGGGCAAATGTGATGTCCGGCAAAAATATCATTAACGGCATCGTATCGGAATGGAATCAAGGCTACTTGCTAAAATGGTAAATAATTAATAAAACAATACTATAAAATGACAACGGAAAAGAAGATTATAGGTAGCTGCCCCCTCTGTGGCGGTAACGTGGTGAAGACCTGCAAGGGGTATCGCTGTGAGAATAATATGGGAGAACATCCCTCGTGTGTATTGAAAATCAATGCCATTCTTGGTAATCGGAAGATGAATGACAGCGAAGTTACTGAACTATTAGCTAACCGTTCTATCTTGTTGGACGGCTTTGCTACTAAGGAAGGAAAGACCTTCCCTACCGTGCTTGAACTGGCTGATGACGGCAACATCAATATGCAGGCGGTTGTCGGCAAATGTCCTCATTGTGGCGGCGAAATCCGTGTGGGAAGCCGGGCTTTCAACTGTTCCAACTATGGCAATCAGGAAGCCCCTTGTTCGTTTGCCATCTGGCGGAACATTGGCGGGCATCAGGTGACTTTGGTTGAAGCCAAGGAACTTTGCGAGAAAGGTATCACTTCTGCAGAACTGGAGATGTACCGTGAGGACGGTGCGGTGTACCGCAAGCGTTTGGGTGTCTCTCCTGACAAACTTCAAATCGTGAAGATATGAGACCGGGTACAAGATTAGCCATCATATTGGCTTCGATTATTCTGTTTTGGGGTGTCGTTGGGTATTTGGTATTCCGTGGCGATAATCCTAAGAAGCGTGCTGTAGAGGTTGCGGAACTTGCATTGAAGGCTTCGGTGGATAATCCGAAGTCTGTCAAGATTATCGGTATCAGCCAGCCGGATTCCGTGTTTGGCAGGGAGTATATCACGATGGACGAGAAGATGTCTATCTCTATGGCGATGATGAAAATCAATGAGAAAGTGATGAATCTTACTGACGGGTTGGAGAATTTCAATCCTGACGATAAGGAGATTTCCGTGCTGATGGAGCGTCAGATAGAGGCGATGTCTGTGCTTCGTTCCCTGACTCCGCAAGTAAATGATGGTGTTACAAAATCATTTACGGGTTGGAAGGTCAAGATTGAATATGAGGGTATAGATTCTGGCGGCAAGTCCTATCACTCTGAATATTGGTTCATTCTTGATAAGAAGGCTCAATGTGTCATCAAATCATTTGAGATTCCTCTGATGTAAATCCATACAGCAAATACTTTTTCTTTATCCCCGGCATCCGGGACCAATGTGGTCAAGGGTGTCGGGGATTTTTGTGCCTGTTATCTTCATTCGGTCATCCGCGCTCCCGGTTCTATTTTCCGATACAAAGCAACGGAGGGCGGTGCCGACAGCAAATGCCGTTGCACTTGGCTGCACGGAAAGCGGACGGCAGCCTTCCGCAATTTGTGCCCAATTGGGTATTCCGTCTCTTTCCGCTTGCCACATTTGCCTTACGTCCCTTGTTCCCTCCGTATTGTTGGCATCGTAAAAATCACCCGGGAGCGAGAAGCCAAAAGGCTTCAAACAAAAGGGAAAAAATTAGAACGTATGGCAATCACACTTAAAGACAGAAAGGAAACGCTAAACCACAGAGGGAATGTTTACGAACTGACTCTATTGTGGAATAGAGAGGACATCCGCAGATGTGCTTTCGGAATGGCTCCCGATTATGCCCATATCCGTAAGGACGGCAAGAATTTCGCTTGTATTACTTGCTACTCCAATGATACAGGTTTTTCGGTGGAGAGTTTCCACCGCTTGTTGGTTAAGCCGGAATGGAAAATGTTGTTCCGCAGTGAGGACATCAACACTATTCCATTGAAGGAACTTTTGGAGAGGCTGCCGATAGGATAGTAAATGTATAATATTTAAAACGAACAGATATGAAAGGAACAGAACAATTCAAGGAAATCATCAAGAACTATCTTGACAACAGGGCAAAGGAGGATGAACTCTTCCGTGTGAAGTATGAAGCTACAGCACGTAGCATAGACGATATTGTAAACTACATATTTTCAGAGGTGCAGAAGTCGGGATGTTGCGGTTTCGCTGACGAGGAAATATACTCAATGGCGGTTCACGTAGTGGATGAACCTACCTTGGAAATCGGTAAGCCGACATCTTGTAAGGTTGTCGTGAACCATCATATAGACTTGACCGAGGAGGAAAAGGCGGAGCAACGTGATTTGGCTTTGAAACGCTATCAAGAAGAGGAACTTCGTAAGATACAAGTGCGGAACTCCCGACCCAAGCCAAGTAAACCCCAAGTACCCCAACAAGCCGAGTTATCACTATTTGATTTTTAAGAATATGAAGCCGAGAAACAAATTTGAGAGATTGGTGGCAGCTTCCAACGGGGAGCTGACCGCCATCGGCTCTAAAGCCGTGAAGTGGGCAATCGGAAACGTAGTAAAACACATTACGTTCCGAACATCTGGACATAAATGCACGTGTGGCGATTGCGGGGAGAAGTTTGACTATAAGGGAAAAGGCAAGTATGTCCGTTGCCCTCATTGTGGACACCGCTTGCAAGTGACCGATACGTTAAAACGCAAGTGCCAAGAGAAAGGCTACTTTTCTACCCTTGAAGTGATTGGCGGCTTGCAAGTACAGAGGGTATTCCTTCTAACCGCCATTTACTGCAAAGGGAGACCTATGGATTTCTATTATGATGAAGTATGCCGTCTGTGGCTCAATGCAAAAGGGCAGGTGGCGGTCACTTCAAGATTGAGAGCCATGGGCTATTACCGGGACAGCTTCTGTTTTGCCAGCCCGATAGAGTTGAGAAACATGTCGGATGTGCATTTAGTCATATCCGATGCCTACACCTGTCCTTATTATTCAGTCCTACCCGAATTGAGACGGAACGGGATGAAAGGCAAATTGCCCGACAGCCATCCGTTCAAGCTGATGAAGGCTCTTTTGTCTGACCACCGGATGGAGACGATGATGAAAGCGAGAGATTTCAAGGCGGTTGAGTATTTTATCTACCACTCTTTAGACCTCAATGCTTGTTGGCAGTCATATAAGGTGGCGGCAAGGCATCATTACCGGATTGAGGACTTCGGTACTTGGTGCGACACCATCCGCTTGCTTGAAAGATGTGGCAAGGACATTCATAATGCCAAGTATATCTGTCCGACAAACTTGAAAGCCGAGCACGACCATTGGTTGAAGAAAGCCAATGCCATTGAACGGAAACGCAGGGATATGGAACGGATGGCGAAAGCCAAAGCACACGAAGCTGAGTTTTACAAGAACAAGTCCTGCTACTTCGGTATTGTCATCAGCGATGGCGATATAGAGATTTCCGTATTGGACTCGCTGGAGGCTTACAAGGAAGAGGGCAATAAGATGAAACATTGTGTCTTCCAATGTGAATACTATGCCAAGACCGATTCTGTTATCCTTTCGGCTCACGACCATTCGGGTAATCGCATTGAGACCGTTGAGTTCAGTTTGAGCCAAGGGAAAGTGGTTCAGAGCCGTGGGGTATGCAATTCCAACACTGAGTTCCATGATAGGATTATCCGTTTAGTGAATGATAATGCCTACCGCTTCATGGAGGCAAGGGGGACCGCATAAGTTCTTAGCCTTTATAATACAGAACAAATCTCTATTTCTTATGAAACAAAAACTTTATTCGGTTTATTTTTAGTAATTTTGCACGTATGAAAATGAAGACAGATGATAGAATCGGTTACGCTCATGCTGACAAACTCTTGCTTCCCAACAACCTGCTATTGAGAGAGCTTGAGGAAATGTTGGCTGATGAACGGACGGTTATGCTGAAAACGAAGGGAGACAGTATGCTTCCCTTTATCATTGGAGGTCGGGACAGTGTACTTATTCGGCGACCGTCCGGAATAAAGTCATTGCAAACCGGGCGAATTGTTCTGGCACACCTGCCGGACAATCGGTATGTGCTGCACCGCATCGTCCGCATCTGTGGGACGGAAGTCATTCTGATGGGGGACGGAAACTTCCGTGAAACGGAAAGTTGCCGACTTTCCGATATAATGGGAATCGTCACAAAAATCATCCGAAATGGCCGTTATGTGGACTGCAATACAAGAGCTGAACGGTATAAGGCAGAAATATGGAGCGCACTGCTCCCCATCCGCCGATATTTACTATACATATACAGACGGATATGGATATAATGGTTAGAATAAGTATAAAAGAGGGAACAAGATGGCTATGGAACGCCTCACAGGGGTACCGTGTCCCCATCTTAGCAAGTATTCTTGCCGGAACAACCCGTATCGGCATTTCCCTCACGTTCGTCTGGCAGTGCAAACACCTGATAGACATCGCCACGCATCAGGCAGATGGAAACATTGCCATAGGACTGGCAAGCATGACAGGGTGTATCGTCCTGCAACTGCTACTCTCCTCACTTGTCAACCGCCTTTATGCACACACGGAAATCAGCCTGCGCAACAGGTTGCGGCAAAATCTGTTTGAACATATTCTGAAAAGCCATTGGAGCGGTCGCGAAACCTTCCATTCCGGTGATATGCTCAACCGTATGGAGGAGGATGTCCGTACCGTAACAGACCTGCTGGCAGGTTCCATCCCTTCTGCCGGAATCACCTTGTTCCAACTGGCAGGTGCCGCATTGTTCCTGTTCTGCCTCGACCATCGGATGGCTGTTGTCATCCTGCTCATCATGCCGTTGGCGTTGCTGTTCAGTAAACTCTACATGAAACGGATGCGGCACCTGACACGTGAGATACGGGCTACGGACAGTCGGCTACAAAGCCATCTGCAGGAGAATCTACAGCACCGCACGCTGATTTCCACCTTGGAATACACCTCAATGGCGGCGGACATGATTTCCACCCTCCAATCGGGACTGAAACGGCTGGTGATGCGGCGCAACTCGTTTTCCATCTTTTCAGGTCTCATGGTGCAGGCGGGGTTCGCCCTTGGATATCTGACCGCTTTTGCATGGGGAATATACGGGTTGGACACAGGTACGGTGACATTCGGCACGTTGACCGCCTTCCTGCAGCTGGTGGCGCAGGTGCAACGCCCCGTTGTGGAGTTGGCCCGACAGATTCCGGCATTTATCAGCGCGCTGACTTCCGTGGAAAGGATAGACGAACTCACTTCCCTGCCGCTGGAAGAGCAGGGAGAACCGCTCATTTTGAAAGGCAAAGTCGGCATCCGTTTGGAGAATGTTACTTTTGCTTATCCCGACGGCAAGCGGAAAGTGATAGAACACTTCACGCACGATTTCGAACCGGGTAGCCTGACCGCCGTGCTTGGAGAAACCGGCAGCGGGAAAAGCACAATGGTACGACTGATGCTGGCACTATTGCGGCCTGACGGTGGAAACATCACTCTATACGATGAAAGGCAGTCTCTTCCCGCCTCTCCACTTACACGAAGAAACTTTGTCTATGTGCCACAAGGGAATACGCTCGTCAGCGGTACGCTACGCGACAACCTACTATTGGGCAATCCCGAAGCCACCGATGCACAGATGTGGAAAGCCCTGCATATGGCGGCGGCAGACTTTGTCCATGAGCTGCCGCAAGGCTTGGACACCCCCTGTGGCGAGATGGGAACGGGGCTGAGCGAAGGACAGGCACAACGCATCGCCATCGCACGCGGGCTGCTCCGCCCCGGCAATATCGTCCTGTTGGACGAACCAACCTCCTCGCTCGATTCTGACACCGAGCAGACATTGCTGGAACGTCTTTCGCATACCATTCAGGGTAAAACCCTTATCATCATTACCCATCAAATGCAAACCGCACGACTTTGCGACAAAATAAAAAAAATGGCGACCACTTGATTGATGGCCGCCATTAAGTATCATTTATAACACTATATTAATTTGCCACAGACTTGTATTTGACAACTCCCGCTAAAAACCTTTTAGAATGAAACGAACAGTCTTTGCATTCTCCATTTTTTAGCAATCCTTCTTCCTCCGCCTTTCCACCAGTTCCGGATAGTGCCGTTTCAGGAAGTTGCGCAGGGAGCAGCTGTTCAATCCGCAGCGACGGGCAATGGAGTTCAAGGCTTCCGAAGTCGTTCCGTAGAGATGCACAGCCTCCTTGTATTTCTCAAGGCTATGGCAGGCCATTGACTTGCCGCCTGCTGTCTTCACCATCCCCAAGCGGGCGTGAAGCTCCGGCTCGTGCTCTTTCAAGTAACACCTGAATGTCTCTGGATGCAGCCCGAACTCGGCAGCGACGGCAGCCGTAGTCATATTACCCTCTTTCAGTTTCCTGATGGCATTGGCATACTTGGCGGCCGTTGCAGGGTTATATTTTCTTGTTTTCGACCAATCCACGGGCATACCTTCTTCGTAGGAAATACCTTTTCGCGCGCAAACCAAGTCTTTGTGCCAGGTTTGCAAATATTCGTAAAATCCCTTTCTCGACACCTTTGTTTCCGCAGCGATACGGGCGGCAGACATGGGAGTGGTGCGATATAGTTCCAAAGCAGCGGCATACTTCTCTTCTATGGCGGGCGAAGGGGCATGGACAGTTCCCCGGCCGGTTATCTTTCCCTTGCGTTGTTGCCTGAGGGCCTTCTCGCGTGTCCGGATACGCTTGCCCACCAGTCCCTTGTGATAGAACAGGAGATGTTGCTCCAGTCCGGTATAAGAGACATCGCAACGTTTGGCGGCTTCCTGCACCGTAATGTACTGATCACCTTTCAGTAGTTCCACGGCAGCGGCATATTGTTCCTTGCAGGAACTTCGGCTGCCACGGGGCAGATTGTCATTGAGCCCCAACCGCATCCGTGCCCGTTCGCGAAACTCCAGGACTTCCGGGTAATGCGTACGCAACTGCCTTCCAAGGTTGGTGCCGTCCAGCCCGAACTTCCGGGCTATCTGCGACACGTTCAGCTCAATATAGTCCATGCTGTCGCACGCTTCGATGGCTTTCTTGTACTTGAGGCGGGTGGCAGGCTTCTGTCGGCGGAATGTGTTCAGCTTGATGCCGGCAGCCTCCTTGCTGTCGCACGTCATGCCGTTGCGTGCCAGCAGCAAGTGGCGGTGGTATTTGCCGATGTAGGCTTGCAATCCCGCCACGGTCACTCCACACGTGCGGCAAATCTCGATGCAGGGCATTGAAGTAGTGGCATACAATTCAATAGCCCGACAATATTTCTCCACTGTCTCAGGCTTCGCGCCTCTCGTGCGCTTGCACTTATCCAATCCAGTATCGGAAGAAACAGGACTTAAAGTATTACACATTGATGGAAATTATAAATAGATAAAAACTTAGTTCTGATGCAATCCACTTCCCGCTATCAGGCATATTACAGACTTGCACCGGTTAGAGGATGGTTCGTACAGGGCGAACCGAAAAAAATAAGGAGGACAGACTCTTCCGCCCTCCTTACAGCTTCCTGTGCTTTTCACAAAGGACAAGAAGCATCTTCTTCTAACATATTTCTGTCCATCTTGCCAGGTTTCTCCAGCAGATGAACAGGAATGCTTCACATGCTTTTTTTTATGTCCTATCAGAATTTGTAAGACACTCCCAACATGAACGAGAGGTCTCCTTCTGCGCGGGCACCCTTCTCGCCGTCCAGGCCGTCACTCAGCAGTACGCCACGCAGGTCGGCATTCACAGCCCAAGTCTCGTTGATGTTGTAAGAGCCGAGCAAGCCGAAGTTGCCGCTCACACTACTTTTCTTTGGTGAATCGTACACATGCGCCCATCCGATGCCCACGTAGGGACTGAGATCCCATTTGCAATTCAAGTTATTGTCACCGAAGAGGTGAAGAACATTGAACATCACATCGGCATGCAGGTTGCCCATATTGAACTTGGAATATCGCAGGTACTGTCCCCATCCGTCTTTCCCGGGAACTGGCTCACCCGTGGAGTGTGCCGGAGTGGAAATGACATCCTGCGTGGCACCCTTTGATTTCAGGTAGCTGTACATCACGCGCACGCCGATGCCCGGAGTGAACCACTTACCCACAGCTATATCGAAAGCCGGGGCGAGGCGGTCGCCGAAGCCCACCTGCCTGTCATGGTCGCCGAAATAGATATTGCCGCCAATGCCGAGGCTGACAAAAGTGTTGTCCCAGAAGCTGTTGCTCTCCACCTTCTCTTCCGTGTTGGAAGTCTGCGCGAAGGCCGGACAAAGAGCCAGGGCGCACAAGGCGGTCAAAAAGATTTTCTTAGTCATCTTGTTGTTATTAAAAAAGATTAATTAGTTGTCTTATTTCGTAAATTTACCCGAAGTGATGAGGTTGTTCATGCCTGCGAGGCGGGCCTGATAGACCGTCACGAAGTTATCGATGACATCGCTGTAGGCAGCAATGTTTTCATCGCCGCTCCAGTCGGTGAAACCGCTTTTATGTTCATGAATGGCCGCCTTGGTAGTGGGCCACATGGCATTGTTCACTTCGTAAGAGCAGGCCATCTTTACGCCCAATTGACGGATGTTGTTCACCACACCTTGCAGGTAGGGGTACATCACCGTCCATCGCTCCTGTACGGCTTTTTGGAAAATCGGGTCGGCTATCAGTTCCGGATACCAGATGCAAGAGGAACCATTGGTAAGATTAGAAGCGGTCAGCCCCGCCTTGGGGTTGGCGCTCCAGCAAATCCATTGGTCGTATGGCTTCACACGGTCGCCCGAGCTGCCTTGCGCCTGCGCATTTTCCACGTTCTGGAAAGTAGCGCGGTCGAAGTCCCACACGGGACCCGCCGACAGTTTGCCATTGCCGTCCATGAAATAGTAAACGGAACGAGGTTCGATATACTCATGGTTCATCGTCAATTCCCATATAAGCCATTGGTCTATGACCGTATAGATGTCAAGGTCATTGTAAGCGGAAGCAAAGTCACCGGCATAGATTTTGTCCTCAATGCCCTGTATTTTCTGCTTCACGGCGTTGAGGATGCCATCGGACAGCACATCGTCCTTGAACATGAAAGGTACGGAATAGTGCGAAGTGATGAACTTGTAGTTCTCGTCGTAGTTGTTGTCCAGCTCCAGCAAGTAACCGCAGTTCTCGAAGGTGGCTACTGCTTCACCTTGGTCGGCAAGCACGTCCTCATACGGGTCATGTATGTCAAGGCGGGTGCTGCCTATCTTTATCTGCTCGCAGAGGTAGTAGTTACCCACATGACGACCGTCCATCACCAGTTCCACGTTCTGCCCGTGCACGTTCCAAGGGATGCCCTGCTCCACGGTTCCCGCTTTCCAGCCGTTCTCCATGGCATGAGCCACCTCGAAAGCCACCGCATTACGAATCATGGAGTGGTCCAGCCAGTTGGCCAGAAGCACCCAACGTTTGTGCGCAGGCATATCGAGCACCGCTTTCTTTGACTTCAGTTTCACGGCAAACGGTTTCTTGGGATAGGTTTGCGTCGTGTTGCCACGCAGACGGATGCCGCACAGGGCCGCATCGACATTCACCGTGCCATCGGCATTATATACGGTAAACGTGTCATCCTCCACCCAGTCGGTCTCCTTACCGCGCACCATGAAGTCCACGAACTTGTTGACCAGCTTGCCGCCAATGTTCGTGCCACCGATGGTGACGCCGCCTTGATAAACCTTACTGAAATCGCCCGTTGACGATTGATGAAGCACCACCACGGGAAGTCCGGTATTGGTAATGTTCACCGTGTAATGGCGTGTCTCACCGTTGGCAGTAACGGCATAGGTCACGGGCTTGGAGAAATCAACTTCCGTCTCACCGCTTTTCTGCTCCACATCGTCCACCGTCACCGTAGCACCTTCACTGACGGTAAACTCGGGGATGAGCTTGAAGTGATAGAGATAAGGAATCATCAGACTGATAGCATCGCCTTGGATAGTGGCTGTCTGTTGGCTTACAGCATTGAACTGAGGATCGTTGGAGCTATTCCATATCAACTGCTTGTCCAGAATCTTGCTGGGATTCTTTGACACGGAGAAGCCGAAGCTCTTGATGACGGGACGCGTCTTGACCTCGTAACCAAATTCCGGTTTGTCGGCATACCCGCTCAGTGTCAAAGGGATGTTATAGACATGCTCCGCTTGGAAATCCACCTTGCAAGTGGCGGTGAACGAAGCCTTGTGAGCTTCGGAAATGACCGTTACGGCAATCTTGTCACCCGCTTTCACCACGGGCATCACGGTGATGAAGCCCAAGTAGGTTTCGTCCTGCGTGAGGGCGGGACGTGTGGTCCACGGCATGCTCACGCTTCCCGAGGCATTCTCGACACCCCACCACTGCCCGTCAACGGCGCTGAACTTGAAGTCGCCACAAATAGGGCGCTCATTGCCTTGCGAATCGGTCACGGTGAGTTCGATACTCTCCAACTTCTCACCCTCCAGCGGAGTGCCGGCAGCGTTGATGCTGACACGCAACAGGGTGAAGAGGTGACGGAAATTGAACCGCTTGCTGCCACTTACCGGTGCGCCATACTTGTAGTCGCCCGTGAGGCGGCCTGTCTCGGGGTTGAAAGGCTGCACGGTGGGCAGCGTGCCTTCCAACGAGGTGACGGCGGCACCATCGTTCTTCTTGCCGTAGGGATAGTAAGCGCGATAAGGCTGGTCGCCCGTGCTCATCTCCCCGCCGAAGTCCGCCTGCTTGGCATTGCCCGCCGTCAGGCTGCGGAACAGGGCGTTGCGGGTGGTTCCGCTTTGGCTGTAAACGCCTATCGAGTCGTTCTGTTGCCACAGCAGGCCCAGGTAGCCGTTGCCCGTGTCCGACATATCAACACAGGTGCGGCTCTGCGCCTGCCCGTCAGGCTCTGCGATGGTGGCGGTGATTACTTCCGGGTAGCGTCCATTCACCTCGGCCACTTCCATGTCGCTGCACGAGGCCATGGCCCCGAGCAGCGAAACGGTCATCATTGTAAATCGAAATACACCTTTCATTTCTTCGTGTAGGTATATTCAAACTTCACCACCACAGGAAAGTGGTCGGCCAGTCCGACGTTCTTCACATAGCTTACGCTTTGGTTCTCCAAGATGTTGCCGTCGGCATCTTCGACGGTCACGCCGCTATACGAGGCGTTTTCCGTGCTTGCCGTAAAGTTGGTCACATCGTTTTCGCAGCTCAACGCTTTCAGTTGCAGTTCTGCGCCGGGCACGTTGATGTACCATATCTTGTCCACCACCTCACCGCGCTGGTCGTCCGAGCAGCAGATGTCGTTCTCGGTGTCGCCCGCAAACTTGGAGCGAATCATCAGCGACTTGGTGTTCCACGTCGGATAGGTGTTGCCTCGATGGAACTCCACCCACGGGTCGGCCACCGCAAAGCCTTCGGCGGTCACGGGGTCGATGAAGTTCGACTGGATGTTGTGGCGGGTGTAGCGCATGTTGGTGTCGCCCATGATGATGGCGGGACGATTGTTGGCCTTGGCCTGCTCCAGCACGTAGTCACGCAACTGCCGCAACTGGGCGAGCTGCGCCTTGACGTAGGCGTTGCTCTCGGTGTTGCCGCTGCCGCTGTAGGTGTTCATGTGGGTGACATAGACATCCACCGTAATCCCCTCGGCCACCGTCACCTCATAGTGGCGGAAGCCCTTCTTGATGCAGGTGTTGGCACCGCTGGTCAGGCCGCCTTCCTCAGAGGTGAACTGCACCATGGTCTCGCCCGTGGCGGTGATGCCGTCTTTCTTCCAGAAGAAGCCGAGGCCGTCGGTATCGGCACGGGAGGTCAACTGTGCGGAAGTGATGGTGCCGCGCCATTTGCCGGCATCGTAGTTGGACAATGCAGCGGCAAGCTGCGAGTGGTATTCAAAGTCCTCGCTCACGGCCATGAAGTCCCAGCCAAGGCTGTTCACCGCATTGCCGATGGCCGTGGTGCCGCTTTCCCCGGGACCGTCTCCGTTTATAGTAATGAGACCAATCTTCTTAGGCAGCCCGTCCACATTCAGCGTGGCGCACGTAAAGGTGCCTACCACCGGTTCGGGAGCGTTCGGGCCGTCCTGCACGAGGTTGCCCGCCGAGTCATACACCTTGATGGTCTGATACTTGTTGAGCGACACGGGGAAGTTATAAATCCGCTCGCGTGCAAAGGTCACCTTGCTTGTGGCGGTAAAGGTGGCACGGTGGTTCGCCGTAACGGCTTCTATGGTGAAGAGGTCGCCGGTGGCGACGTTCGGGAAGAGGCTGGCGTAGCAGGTGACCGTCTGGTCGAGCAGAGGGCCGTCCGTCCATTCCTGCACGACAACGTTCTCTCCCTCTCCGCTCTGCGACCAGCTACCGTTGCGGGCGTTGAAGGTGAAGCTGCCGGCAATGGCCACTGCCGCACCGCCGCGGGTGGCGGTTATGGAGAGGCTTTTCAGCTTCTCGCCCTGCAGAGGCGTGTCGGTGGCATCAATCACGATGCGGGCCATGGAGAAGAGGTGTGTAAACACAAACTCATGGCCTTCGCCTGAAGCGCCTTTGGCACGCCCGTATTTGTAGTCGCCGTGCAGCGTGCCGCTATCCATGTTCTGAACGGAAGGCAGGTTGCCGGCGAGCGACGAGATGTCGCGGCCGTCGTTGTCGGCGCTGTACGGATAGTAGGCATATACAGGTTCGGTAAAGGCTTCGGTACCTACTGCGGCAAAGGTGGCGATGCCCATGCTGCCTGCCTCTACCTTGGCATAGCGCTTCTGTGCGGCACCCGAGGCGTCGAACACGCCTATCTCGTCACCATCGGTCCAGAGGATGCCCACTGCACCTGCCACAGAAGAGCCAATAGCCGTGCGGGTGTCGGCGGCCGGCTGCATGCTTGCCACGATGCTATGTCTCGGAGAAGTTTCACTGCTTAGTTCGTCTTGCGAACAAGAAGTATAGAGTAAGGCCGCCATCGTTGTGACGGCCATTACAAGGAATTTACGCATATAATCTAAACTATAATATGTATATTAGAAATTTTTACCCCATCAGTTTGGAGTGACAGCATTTTCATTGTTGTCAACCACGCCGGAGCTATGATCCGGAGCCGATGACTGAACATCAGACTGGCCGGTGGAGGGCTTGGGTTCCCAATTGGGATCGTATGCCTTGCGATACTTATTGTTCAGCAAGAGGATGTCCTTGAGGACGGTCGAATAATTTGTTACCTTATTCATAAGGACGATGCCCACCGGGTAATACTTGGTAGTACCGGCATCCATGGCTTTGACTTTATCGTCAATCCAGGTGTTGAAACGTGTTGCAACTGTATTATAACTATTGCTATCTACTTTCCAGCTTGCACCAATTACCCAGATTCCTTTGTCGTAGTAATAACAATATCCACCTAAGCCAAGATAAATCCATGCATTATGTGCATAATTAGATTGCGAATAATTATTAGAAGACCAGTTGAGGATATTTTGGAGTTTCGTTTCACGGTCTGCTAATTTAGGTGCATATCCACGAGAGTCCATATTATCCGGCAAAGTTTGAGTCTCATCGTCTGCCACCGAAACCTGAGCATGCGTGTTGTTGAATGTTATCTCAGAACTATTTTTGCTTCCATAATATAGCAGGTCTGTATTGTAGGATTTATTCGTAAACGTTGTTTTATCTAATGTCAACGGCATATAAGTAAAGAAACACTTACTATCGCTTGGCAAAGTCAGGCCAGTGATGGCAGACTCACAATTTACGATAACTATCACTTTACCCAATACATCTCCCACAACTGTATTGGGAGTAATATTTTTAGCATCATACACATTAGCATTAGCTGCACAAACCTCACTAATAGCCGCCATCCAAGTGGAAGGACACAAACTTCCATTATAACTGCCTTGTGCAAATGTACAGATTACTACCATATACTCATCTGCTTGTACTTTGCTGGTAATTTGACTCAAATAATCACTGAAACTAGAAACTGATGGCTTCATCAATTTACCACTATCATATGTGTTTGTATTTCCGTCACCACCGATTGCAACAGAAAGTTCAAAGCCTGTAGGGGTTGTCGAAGTAAAAGTATTACCAAGCGCAGGGTTATTTGATGTTTTCCAACGTGTATCCAAATGGAAAGCACGTACACCGTTAGCATACTGTGTTGCGATGTCCGTAACATCTTGGAAATCCGTGTTCAGCGAGTTCCAAGAGCCCGGAATCGAAATTTCAGACAGATACACATTACGAGGAATATTCGTCATCCAGTTTGCAGGATCCCATTCTCCGCTATTTACATCAAGAGCCGGCAAGGTCGGCAGGTAGTGTACCTTACCCATCTGTAAAGTGCCCTGTCCTTCTGAAAAAGTACCTCCAAGACTCTTTGTGAAAGTCTGAGTCGGAGTCGTGACGGTTATCTTCCATTCGTTAGTGATTTTAGTGCCGCTTTGAGGTATGACAAACAAGTTAAGTTCCGCCACTTGATCCTGTCCCAAAGTGATGTAACCTTGTGTAGCCGGGTCGTAGGCACGTACCTCAACACTATTAGAGGCATTGCTCGCAGCATTAACAACAGGGGTCGCACCATCAAGGCTTACCGAGAAATCACCCGAAAGTTTGACACCTGCAGGAGCGGTGAGCCTGATACTCTGAATTTGCACCTTCTCCTCTGTATTATTAGCCGGTCCCTTTACCTTGATACGGATAGCCGTGGAAAGAGGGCTGTAGCCAAGATCGACCACAGCACCGTTATACACATTCTCTGTACGTGCATACATAAAACATTCTTTCATGTCAGCAGGCATTGCTACAGCAGGAGATTCCTCTGTGGCAGTACCGATTATGGCAGCAAGTGTATTGTACTGAGTTTCGGACACATGGAGACCGGAAAAAGTGGTTCCGGACACATGAATGTTTGCATTGGCAGGATAGATGGAGTAGAAGTTTGCTGTTTCGGTCGTCCCCCACTGCACACCCGCATCTCCGATTTTGGTAAATTCGCCGGCATAGTCCTTATTATTAGCCTCATCAGGTACTTGATAAGTGCCCTGTGTTATCGCACATTGCGGCGAAGCAACAATCACCTGGTCACCTTGTAACCAGTAAATGGGGAAAGCATTGTTTGCTTTATCACCATAGATGGTACGGGTGAGATTTTCGCCATCGATAGTCCCCCCAAACTGCACATCTTCACCCGGTGTAGGATTGGGTCTCGTTTCTTGATCGTCCTGACAAGCGCAGCTTAAAAACGCCAAGGACGATATCAAAAATAAATTTCTAACTTTCATAATATGCATTATTTTTTAGTTCTGCTTTTTATCCCATTCAGAGTCAGTGAACGTATAATCAAAGTCTGTATTCACATCGTGCTGCTGGATTTTCCCATTAGTCTCATTCGGGTTCGTAATCGTCGCCGATCCGGTGCATACGCCCTCTTCCAGTTCCACCTGAGTCACCTTGGTCTCAGGAGCTTCATAAGATTTCAAATCTTTTTCTTTGTTTTTTTCCATGTGCTTTAATGTTTAAAAGTTAATAAATACTAATTGATTACTTTTTCTTCTTGCTGTGCTTCCCATAGCCATATCCATAACCATACCCATAGCCGTAACCATATCCATAACCGTGGCGGTGCGGGTCGGCCCCGTTGAGGATGAGGGACATGTTGTTTAGCTTGTTGTCGCGATAAAGCTCCTCCAGATCGGGGAGCTGGCGGCGGTCGAGTTTGCCGGCACGCACCACGAAGATGGTAAGGTCGCTGATGCGGTTGCTGATGGTGGCATCGGCCACGATGCCCACGGGCACGTTGTCCACGATGATGTAGTCGTAACGCTTGCGCAGCTCGGCCATCATCGTGTCTAAGCGGCTGTCCATCAACAACTCGGCAGGGTTGGGCGCCACGGTGCCCGACGAAATGATGTCGAGGTTGGCGGACTTCTCGTCGGTGTGGATGATGTCGTCCAAAGCAATGGAGTCGTCAGCCAAGTAGTTGGTCACGCCCACCGGATGCTTGTGGAAGTGTCGGCTCAGCGTTCCCTTGCGGATATCGAGGTCCACCAGCACCACGCGCTTCTTGGTGAGCACAAGGCTCATGGCAAGGTTGCGGGAAATGAAGGTCTTCCCTGCCCCTTCATTAAACGAGGTAAAGGTGATGACCTGCATCGGCCTGTCTTTTTTTGCCATGAATGCCATGTTGGTGCGCAAGATGCGGAAGCTCTCGGAGAGTATGCCGTCTTCGCCGCCCACAGCCACGCCCACCTTTGCCGCCCCCTTGTCCTGAGGTATCTCACCGAGGAAGGGGATGCTCACCGCACCTTTCAGGTCCTTGCGGCTACGCACACGGGTGTCCATGAAGAGCATCATGAGGAACACCACACCGGGCACGGCCAGACCGACGAGCACGCCCAGCAACAAGATGCGGTTGCGCACGGGCGAGATGGGACCTACAGGGCCGTCCACACTATCAATGGTACGCGCGTTGTTGTCGGCCATCGCCTGCGAGAGGGCATTCTCTTCGCGGCGGTTCAGCAGGAACATGTAGAGCGACTCCTTGATTTTCTGCTGGCGCTCGATGGAGAGCATCTGCCGCTCCTTGGTGGGCACGGTGGTGAAGCGTGCCTGCGCCTGCGCCTGGCGGCTGCGCGCGTCGTTGCGCTTCATGTTGATGCTCACTATCATGTTGTCCACCGCCCGGATGATGCTCTGCCTCAGGGCATGTATGGTGTTGTTCAGCTCCTCTACCACGGGGTTGCTCTCGCTGCTGTCGGCAATGAGCTTGTCGCGCTTCAGCTTCAGTGCGTTGTACTGGTTAATCTGGTTCTCCACCGTGGCATCGCTGATGCCCGTTCCCGAGGGGATGAGGTCCCGGTTCTTGGTGGGGTCGGTCAGATAGTCCTTGATGAACTGCGCCAGCTTCAACTGGGTTTCCTGCTCCATGGCATCCGCACTGTACGTCTGCGCTTCGCCCATGTATTGCCCCGCCAACGAACTGATGTCCATCACCTGGTTGCTCTGCTTGAAGCTCTCCAGCTGGGTCTCCACACCACCCAGTTCGCGTTCGATGATGAGCAGGCGCTCGTTGATGAACTCGGAGGTGTTCACCGCCACCTGGTTTTTGTCGTTGAGAGCCTCCTCGTTATAGACATTGACCAGCGTGTTGAGCACGTCCTCGGCACGCAGGGGGGAATCGTCCTTGAGCGACAGGACCAGGATGGACGATTCGTCCTCTTCCTGCCGGATTCCCATGCTCCCTTGGAAGCGGCCTGCCACGGCATTCAACGGTTTCTTGCAGACATGAATATCACGCCCCGTCCACGCCTGTCCCCAACGGTCGGTGCCCGTAATGAGGATACGCTCGCTGCCGATGGTAAGGGTATCGTTCAGTCGCATGGTATATGTTTTATCGTTGGCTGCCGGTATTCCCTCGAAATCGGAAAGCTGCACCTGCTTCTCGTTCTTGGGAGTCACGGTGAACGAAATGTACCGCTCCGGCATCACGTTGATGAAGGAGACATTCACCGGCGAGAGGTTGTAAAGCTCGTTCATGCGCAAGCCCTCTTCCAGCCGGTAGTCCACATCGGCATGCAGCCGCTGCACCACCTCGCGCATCAGGCGCTTGGAACGAAACTGGAGAATCTCGTTGGCCACGTTCACCTTATTAATATAGTTGTCATAACGGTCGAGCCCCGCCGTTGAGGTCTTGTTGGAAGGATCCTTGATGATGACCGTGACATTGCGGAAGAAGACCAGCGGCGACGTGGCATAATGATACCACGCCAATCCCCCGAACAAAAGCACGGAGAGCACGAACCACTTCCACTTGGAGAGCAGATAGACGAACAGGTCAACCAGGTTGATGCTCTGCTCGTTCTTGTTGGATAAACTATTGTTTTGCATAATTACAAATAAGTATTTACTTGATAGCCCAAATAACGGAACAAACGGCCGTAATGAATGAAAGGATTCCAGTGGTATATTGCCATCCCTTGTCTTCGCGGTCCTGTTTGCGGTATTTCGGTTCGACATAAACAATGTCGTTCTGTTGCAGGTAGAAGCAAGGTGACTCGAACAAATCCTTGCTACGCAAGTCATGCTGATAGAGCACCCGCCGCCCGTTCTCCTCGCGGATGACCGCCACACGGTTCACACGGCCTCTCGGTGTGACATCGCCCGCTTTAGCAATGGCTTCGAGCAAAGTAATACGGTCACCATCCACCGAGAAGGTGCCGTTATTGCCCACCGCTCCCAATACCGAATACTTGAAATTGAGGAATTCCAGCGACACCAACGGATCTTTGATATATTTTCCTTCAATGATACGGTCGCGTATCAAGGCAGTCACCTCACCCATTTTCAATCCCTCCACATGCAGTTTGCCAAGGATGGAGAAGTCAATGTTTCCGTCCACATCCACCCGGTAGCCTTTCTTTTCGGTGGCGGACTCCGTCACCGCTCCGTTAGTACCCAGCTGGAAAGATCCTCCACCCGCATTGAACGGGATGGCCAGTTCGGGGCTTTTACTGCTCACGGTGATGTCCAGACGGTCGTTGGCATGTACCACCGCCTCGTACTTGGTATCATACGGGTAACTCTTTCCCAACTCCATGTCCTGTAGATAGACGAAATCCTTCGATGATCCGCAGGAAGAAAGCAGGAGTGCCACCGCTAATACAACTAAAAAAGAAGGTTTTCTTTTCATACTTTTTAATTATAAATTATCAGTTTTGAATTATGAATTATCAATTGTCAATTGAAAGAGCACATTTTCTTGCCGCCTCCCGGTCGGGCAGGCAGTCCATCCGCCCGATAGTCACCAGTTCGGCCACCCGTATCAAGGTGTTATGAAGCGACTCCTGCAAGTGCGCATCCTGTCGGATGGATGAGCAGGAAGGCAGTAAGGCTACAAAGGCATCCGGTCCATCGAGCAGAGCGAACCGGTTCGTTGCGGCTTGTTGCAGGCGGGCGATACCGGCTACGGGATAGCACTCGTTCTTATAACAGGGCGTCTTCCCGCTCCAGGGCGTACCGTATGCCATCACCCTGCCCCCTTCTATCCGTAGTACGGGATTGTCGTCATTCAGCAGGTGGCAATCCGGAAATGCTTCCAACCATTGCCGGGCATGCGTGCTCTTTCCAGTCCCACTCTTACCCAGGAACAGGAAACTCCTGCCATTCTGGCTGACACAGGAAGCATGGACAGACACTCCGTCGTGTTCAATCACCGCCTGCGCGTAAAGGATGCGAATCATCGATGAAAGTACTGCTCCCACAGAGGGATCTTCCGGACGGAGATAAGCCATGGCACTGTCGAAAATAGAGTCTGCGACCATTACATGTACAATGCTGTTCTCCACAGGGCCGTTATCAATTTCGACCCGATAACCGTCAATGTTGCGCAACAGACGTACATGTCCCATGTCATTAGTCGATTCACTTAACAACTCCGTGCGTTTTCCGTCATCCACAAAAGGTTGTGTGGTGACAATCAACCGGGAAATCCGCATTTCTTTCGTCCACGCCCCACACCGGAACGGGCGAAAGGAAGGTAGCAGTGTATCCACATCCCAACATTCGGGAAGAGTAACAGAGAACAGCAGTCCCGCCACTCTAAAAAAATATTCGTTTCTCATTTGAGATTTCCTATCATTAGTTTTATCGAAGTCCAGAACGCTTCCTTGCGTGCGTAGGCGTTGGAGAAGTCACGATGTTTCCAAAAAGAGAAAAACGTCCGCAGCTTCCGCTCCCATCTTGCCTGGGAAGCCTTGCCCTTGGTATCGCCGTACTGCCCGAAATTCCCCCCTTCGAGCACGATATGCAACAACTCGGGAGAAGTACACACATCCATATCCATAAAAGGCAGTTCGGCGCGATGCAACCCGAGGTGCTCCGTCAGGAAGGTGTGAAGTTGCGCGCTCCATTTCATCAGGCCCGTCCGCTTGTACACGGCTTCCAACTCTTCAGGAGCATAGCAACCCTGTAGGTTATGGTAAGCCCTTGCCATGTCGCAGAACTGCCGAAGTCCGACACCATGCCCTATGATATGTTTCAGCAGATGGGCGTTCAGCAACAGCAGGTTCAGCAAGGGCGATGGCACGGAAACCGTCACCGGAGATTCAGTCGAAGGATTTCCGGTTAGAGGTTGGTCTATAAACCCATATTTCGCAACCAATGTGGAGAGGCAACCTTTCAACCACGGATTGCTAAAATCAAACAATCGCGTATGGTGCTCTATCTCCACATCCTGCCAACGGTAACAATCACTTCCGTCAGGCAATCCCTCTAACCGGCATCCAGCTTGGTTCATTATTTCTGCGGCCTTCCGTACCTCCTCTTTCGAGGGGAAGTAAAGGTCGATATCCCCGCACTCGCGCAGCAACGGATGTTCATAGAAAGCAGCTGTCCCCTGCCCTTTCAGCAACACGGGATGCAAACCGTAGCGGTCCATCCGCCGATACAACCGATTCACCACTACATTCATCCGCTTGTTTTTCTGCTCGATGCGCTCTGCATGCGCCACCCAACGTATCATCAGACCATCGCCGGGCAGCAGCGTATCGGGCAGATGGTGCAACCCGCGATAAACTATGCCCGCCACCGTCTGGCGCACCGCCATCCGATAGACATTCCACCAACCGGCATCCGTCAGCGGGAAAGGCGACAAGTCATCCGGTTCCCTCTCCCACAATCCAGCACGCAGCAGGCTGAACAGTGCCCTGTGTTCCGAAGAAAGCATCATAGCAGTCCCATCTTTTCCCATTCCGCCAACTGGCTTTCCACATCACGCAAAGCCCGTTCGTATTCCACCTCATACGTCTTGCACAACTCCTCCGCCAGTTCTTCGGGTGTGTGCCCCTCTCTTCGGCACAGCATCTCCCAAAGCAGGGCGGCGGTCTCGTTCAGGCTATATACGTTCGTCAGGTTCACACAACTGTCGGAGGTTTCCACAATCATATATTTGCCACCTATCTTGCGGAGCTTCAGGGTCGCCTTCGGCATCATTCTATTCTTATTTGCCATGATATACAGGAGTTATCCGTTAGAATTTCTTTCCTGACAGAATGGAGAACACCGTCAGGAAAATGATTTTTGTGTCAAGCCACAACGACCGGTTGTGGAGGTAGTCCAAGTCCATCCGCAGCCTCTCCAGCATTTTCTCCATGGTATCCGTATATCCGTTGTAAAGCGTGGCGGCGGAGAACAAACCTGGACGTAACCGGTACAGCAATTCATAATCGGGATTGATAGCCTTGATTTTATCCACGAAGAACTTACGCTCCGGACGTGGACCGACAAAACTCATCTCTCCCTTGCACACGTTCCATAGCTGTGGCAATTCGTCCAGATGGTGTTCACGCAAAAAACGTCCCACACGGGTCAGACGTTTGTCATCCTTCCCGCTGCACAATACCGGTTTTCCGTCCGACTCGGACGTGACGGCCATGGAGCGGAACTTGTAAAGCGTAAAGATTTTCCCACGATAGCCCACACGCTCCTGCTTGAAAATGGCATTTCCCCCGTCCTCACGCTTTATGGCGATATAAATGATCAGGAATAACGGTGAGAAAACAACCATGCCGATAATACTTGCCACAAAGTCCAGTACTCTCTTTGTCCTGCTTTCAGCCGGAGACGCAACCCCTTGACGGTAAGTCCCGACACTTAAGGAATCTATTGATTTCCTTGAAGCAACTCTTATTTCATCCATAACTTGTTATAAATATCTAATACATTATTAATCATTTTATCCTTCGTGAACATATCCCGATAACGCTTCTCCGCACCTGCGGAAAATTTCCTATATGCCAGTTCGTCACCGGCTATCGTCCTGATGGCATCAGCCAATGCCTTCGCATCACGCGGCATCACGTTCAGCCCCGACACCCCGTGCTCGTTCACCCACGCCACACCCGAATGGGGAATGCGCGTGGCTACCACAGGTTTCCCGCACGACATCGCCTCTATCTGCACGATGCCGAACGCCTCCGTCTTCTGTATGGAAGAGAGGCAGAAGAGCGTGCAGGCATTGTAATAGGCGGGCAGCTCCTCATCGGGAATCCGCCCTAACAGTTTCACTTTCTCTTCTGCTCCTAAGGTCACTATCTCGTTTTGAAGTTCCTCCTTCAGCACCCCTTCGCCGCCTATCAGCACCACGTAGTCATCCCCCAAGTAGCGGGTAGCCTCTATGAGATACCGATATCCTTTGTACTCCACCAACCTTCCCAAGGCGAAGATGATTTTCTTCTCCGGATACCTTCCCAGTAGCTCCCCTGTCCGTTCGGGGCAGGCGGGAACCGGTTCTATGCCTATGGGCAAACACTTCACTTTCGGTTGTACCCGGGTCAGGAAGGGAGATTCTGCCAAATAGACAGGTGTCGTACCCACAATCACGTCGGCACGCTTCAACAGCCACTCCTGCAAGGGGCGGTAAAGTTTCAGCAGCATCTTCTGCTTCTCGACGTCCGCGTGCCAGTGCAGCACCACCTTCCCCTTGTAGCCCGAAAGGAACAAGGCGAGGCAGGCCATCGGGTCGGGGTGGTGCACGTGGATGATGTCATACTCGCCGCACCTTCTCCTCAAAGAGAATATCATGGCGGGCGAAATCATCGTAGCCGCCACCTTCATCCAGGTGTGGCAACCTATCAATCGTGCATGTGCGTTTATGTCCACCACCTGCGACCCGCCACGGGACAGGGCGCAGAGCATGTCACAGTCCACACCACGGGTAGAAAGCCCCAGCATGAGGTCGTACATCACTTTCTCCACCCCGCCACGGACGGGATAGAATTTACCAAGTTGAAGGATTTTCATTGAAGTTAAAAGTTGGGGAAGAGGCTATTTCCGTATGAGTTCATCATAAAGTCTCAGGTAGTCGGCGTATCGCTCTTCCTTGTTGAAATGCGCCAACGCATAGTCGCGGCAAGGCTGTTGGTAGGAAGTCTTGCCGGCCTTTTTTATCTTCCTCACGGCTTCCAATACGCCTTTCACGTCTCCTTGCTCTACAACGAAGCCGGTATGTTCCGTCACCGCCTCGATGCTGCCACCCGTGCGGTAGGTCACCACGGGCGTGCCACAAGCAATGGCTTCCAAGTTTACCGTCGGATAATTATCCTGCCAAGTGAGATTGACGAATACATCGGCGGCGGCATACAGTTCCGCCAACTGGCGAATATTCTCCGTGCGTGTGATACCTATTATATTATAAGGCAGACGCTTTTGGATGGCAGCGTCCACTCCCACCAATACGAGGGTCTCATCCTTGTTCAGCATGGCAGCCAGTTCGATAAAATCGTCCAATCCCTTCTCCCGGCTCCAGATGCTTGCCACACCCAGCAGGATGTGCTTGCCGCCCAACTGATATTTGTTCTTTACCTCTTCCGTACCATAGATGTTGAACACCTCCAAATTGATGCCGTTGTGGATAACCCGCATGTCATACCCTTTCAGGAAAGATTGTTCCATCTCCCCCCTGATCCATTCTGAAACAGGTACGATAGTCAGCCTCTCCTTGGGCATGGAGGTGAAGGCCGCTTTCTTGTCCAAGAAGTTCCGCTCGCTGCGGTCCAACAGCCAGCTTGTGGGAAATTCCTTCTTCTGAGGGCAATGCCGGCAACCGATTTGCCACTTGTTGCAACCGATGTATGAATAGTAATAACAATGTCCCGTATAGAGCCAGCAGTCGTGTACCGTCCAGATGACAGGCTTGCCATATCGGGACAGGAACTCAAACAGAATCTTGTAGTTCAAGAAATAGCCATGGATATTATGGATGTGGATAATGTCAGGATTCAGCTCCTCTATCTGCCTGATGAACCTTCTTGTAGCCTCATCGGATGAAAGTCCGTGACGGTCGAACAGCCGTGTCACGATGCCATGCCACACCACGCTCCAACGGTTTCCCACGGGAACAAGATGCGACTTGCAAGGCTTGATGCCGTCACGCCCGTAGCTATAGGCGATGTAGCTTTCCCAACCATGCTGCATGGCCAGCTCGCCAATCTCCTGCATGATGCGCCCCGTGGAGGTGTTCACACGAAGCACAGGATTTATTTGAAGAAGTTTTCTCATTTTCCGGTCAATGAGTTAAAGAGCTCCATCCATCTCTTCATGACGGAGGCTTCGGAATATGTTTCAGTCACCCGGCGTGCGTTGCATCCCATGGCTTTACGTTCCTCCTCGTTCTCCATCAGGCGCATCATGGCATTGGCAAGCCCTTCGATGTCGCCGTCCTTCACCAACAGGCCGTTGACACCGTCCTGTATGATGTCTTTGGGACCACACTGACAAGCAAAAGCAACAACAGGTACGCTACAGGCCATCGCTTCAACCAGTACCATACCAAATCCTTCATAATTAGAACTCATCACAAGGACAGAACTGCGTGAATACTCATCCCAAATAGCATTAGTTGGTCTGTTAAGGTACGCAGTCTGCGACAAATTCTTTTCTTCAATCATTTGCTGCAACATATCATGCCATTCGCCCTGACCAAAAATATCAAGTTGCCAATCACTATATTTTTTAGTATTCTGTACAATTTCCCATGCCTGAATAAGACGATCAAATCCTTTTTGATAATCCAATCTTCCAACTGCAATTACTCGATGTTTTGACACATCACTTTGCTTTTTTATACTTGGAAATAGAGCGGCATTCGGAATCACCTCAATATTATGCAGATTTCCCCAAAGTTCTTTGTCTTCTTGGGTCAGTACCACGAACTTATCAAACTTTCGCACAAGCCTTTCATCCTGCTTCGTGCGCCACCGATCAATAAGCCCTATCAGGCCTTTTCTGTTATATTGAAAACGGAATAACTTGTTGAAGTGCAGTTCCAGCACCTTCTTACTGCCATCCTTTATTGACGGTATGAAGGAGGACTCCGAAGGATAGAGAGAAACCACGATGTCGGCCTTTTCCTTTTGCAACAAAGCCGTAAGTGCCTTCTTGTGCTTCCATCTTTTCCTCAAATACCCGGCAATTTTCTCCACAGGGCTTTTGGCATTATCATCAGAATAGTTGACACAAAGGTCTATAACACGTACCCCTTCTGGAAAAGAGTAAAATGGAGGACGTTGCTTCTGATCAGTAGTGACAATAACAATTTCCATATCAGTATGCGCTTTCAGCCATACGACTTTGTTCAGAAGAACACGTTCCATGCCGCCTGGGTTGTAGATGGCACGAATGCAGTAGATGAGTTTCATTTCTCCAGCAAATAACCGCGATACTTTTTATATGCAATATAATAATATGGATTCAACACAAACATCTTATACAACCAAAAAAGTTCCCGCACTGAGTGTTTCATCCAAGGTTTTGTTTTCCCAATAAAATGAATCACATAAATTATTTTGTTCCCTTCTACATTCCAAGAATATCCCAAATTCCGAATATAATAACTCAAGAAATCAGCAAATACATTATAGCCTTCATCCAGTTGCAACGATGGTGTATTATCCCATTGTTCCGTCAAATACCATTGTATAATATCCTGATCTCCCATATTCCTATTTTGTTTTTGATACGCACGAGATACTGTCGGAATAAGCCCTATTAGTTCCTGTTTTATCTTTAAATCTGGCACAATTACCATAACGCCAGAATTAATGCCCTTGAAATGCTCATTACCAGGATATGATTTCCCTGCACAAACTCCAGAAAAAGGTTCTTGCTCAAAAAGGCTATCAATATTATTAATAATAAGTAAATCCGAATCAAGAAAAACCAACTTCTCAAATTGTGTAAGTCCCCAAATCTGCAGTTTGTCAAATGTATTGTTCCAATGTGCATTCGGCACATCACTCGAGATACGATTAGGAGTATCTATCTGTGAGGTCAAACGAATAGTCTTTATACCTTCTTGAATAAGACACTTTTCCAAATCCTCACCAACACCAGTAGACAAGGTACAATAAAGAGGGTATTGTGATTTTACTGTCTGTAAAGAGCGATACAACGCAATAACTCCCTCTAAATACTTAGCATTTGACAACAATGTTATATATGCTTTCATTTTAATTTCGAAAATTTTAGCGTCTGTTCTGAAATGCGAGGATGGTAGTAATATTGATAAATACTATACTTGTTATCTCTGCCTATAAAATGCATCTTGGACAGGACAAAACGTATTTGATATTTCAAATAACTAACAAAATAGTTGCAATACATCTCCAATTCCCCCCCATCTAAATTGTTACAATACCTCCACCATAAATATCCATGCGCAGATTTATTTTTTGCATAATTCCAAGGTTGGTAGCCGGCATAATGAATAATTTGGGGAGACGCCAATAATAAAGGCAACAACTTATAGTGTTCCTTCATAAACTTCTTGTTCCTAAAATATGTCACCAGTACACCATACATCGGAGACAGAACGATTTTGCTATTGCAACATACATGATTGATGGCATCTTGATCAGGAAACTTAAGATTTCTACCAACTGCATATTCTAAGATCTGGCTCTTCAAATTATTCGTTCTCCAATATTTCAGATTCATCAACAACACCCCTGTACAGATATATCTTAATCGCCTTTCATATCCTAATCTATGAAACACTTCCATATCATAATCCTGAGTATCAAGACATCCAGCCACGGATTTAGAATCAAGACTCATTGTAAACAAGTCATCCAGTGAATCATTGACAACCACATCACAATCAAGATATAAGACCCTGTCAACCGATTTCGGCAGTATCTCTGGAATTAATATACGGTCCCAAATTGCCGCAGGCCAATTGGAGGAGACTTGCAAAAATTCTTCAGCAAGACACGAGGAAACATCATAAACGCGAACGTCGGAATCTGTTTTTTTTAATGACATAACATCACGGTCAGACAGCCCATGCCCTAACACATGAACTACGACCTCATCGTCAGGATTCATTGATGAAAAAATAGACTTCATTGTAACACGTGCATAAGTCACATAATTATGGTCACAGCACAATGCGAAATTTTTTACCATATACAAATCTTCTATTTAATTATTATTTTAGAATCTGCCAAGCATAAACGGTGTATATCGCTTTATAAAATAAGATGGAACCATTAGAATTATACAGGTTGAAATGCAATAAACCACACAGCCTATATGTGTAAAACTAACAAGACCGACTTTATCTCCCAATATATTCAAAAAAGCAATGACTTTGGACTGAAATGCATAATAAACTAAAGTATTGGCTCCTATATACCACAGAAAACGTACGACCAAAACATTAGACCAGCGCTCTAAAAACAATGACAAACAGAATATGACTACCAAACCAAGCAATGCACTTACCATAAAGACAACAAATAGTCCGTATTGGTGTAAATGTATATCTATCGGATAGTTTTCATTTACAGTAACGAAAGAAATATAAGAAGCAAGCATAATCATACCAATAAGCCAGCCCTTTGTTGTCTTTAATTCTGCAAGAATCTCATTTTCCACTTTTGATTTTCTAAAAACATATCCTAAACACAGGAATACTATCATAACACACGCATTTTCTATATGCCATGGAAGAATTATCGGAGAAACAGTCATAAACACATACCCCCAAACAGATAATCCGATGCAAAACATGAAACAGGTTGTTAAAGACGAAACGAACCGAGCAATCGGATAAAACATAAGTTCCATTGTGAATAAACAAGCCACGAACCATAAAACATCCCAATCGCCAGGCATTTGCAAAAAAATACCCTTTATGCGCGGAAGCAGCAATCCTCCTTTTGCATAATAGGACAGCACTGCGTCTATCAATCCAAAAAATACGATAGGAATTGCCAAAGAGCGTATTTTTTTTCTCATGAAATTGAAAAAACTATCCGTTAAATCAAAAGTGTAGCCTGCAGTAAAAAAAAAACCAGCAAGTTCAAACGGATACGTAAGACGGCCATATATAACCGGGCCATACAGATGATTTAGTATGACCGCAATCATACACATCCCTTTTATGTAATCAATCCACAATATTCTATGCTTCTTGCATTCTGCTTTCATTCGTGGGACTATCATCGCTATTTACACTATCAAAAACAACAAATAAGGCAAACACGCAAAAGATATCTGTCGCAACTTTAACCCATACCGCGAGTTGCAAAACAAAGAGTAGCAAAAACATTAGCCTGTACTCTTTATGACGACTCATACAAATTGATGCTGCTTTAAACATGAATATTACAAAAGCACCCAAACCGATTACTCCAGAATAGAAGATGAACCGCAAATAGCCTACATCAATACCCATATAATATTCCTTATATACTTTCCCTATATAGTATGGGTCTAAAGTGGTATCAAAAATATACCCGTCGCCAATACCCCAAGTCTTTAACGATTCAGGAAGGACATTAAACGAACCATATAACATTTCGTTGGAATGCACTTCCCATTTTCCGCTTTCAAACAAACTAAAAAAGCCCTCGAATGCAAACTGGAAACTATTTCTAAACTCAGGACTATAATGATACCATGGCACAATCACAATAACAGCAACGACAAACAGAAAAGAAACCCATTTAAACAAAAGATTTGTCTCGCTTACATTTCCAAGAGCCCGAGGCCTTAAAGAATACGCGACATAAAATAATGCCATGACCATACCCACAGTGGTAGTACGGGCAACCATGTTTCCAATAACAGATATAATAACAAATGAAACTATGTATAACATGACGACCAATGGTTTTCCTTTATACATATTTACAATTTTCGGAAAAAAGTATCCCATAATAACCATTACGGCAGCGAAACGAATTCCTGCAGGATCGAAACTACACCCCACGCCATATAGACGCCCCTCGTCACCTATCAGTTCTCTTATAGTCGAAAAGCCACCGCAAAACGAGCAACAGAAAGAATAAACAACGGGGAAATTATTTATTGCAACAGCAAGAATACATTGCATTACACATGTGGCAATGAGATAATACGTCATAATCGATACAGAAACCTTGCCATGTGCCCATTTAATAAATGTCATCAACGTATATGCACCTCCAACCCAAACAAGCATCGAGATAATATACGTCATGTATGTATAATCTCTCGTGTTATTATAAAACACAGAAAACAATGTTGCAAATGACACAGAAAGAGCAAAAAGACATAACACGAAGAAATCTTTGTCTATTGCACCTAACTGCTTTTTAGCCAGGTTTACTACTAATATAACTAACGAAACCACCGCCATCATCATTTTTGTATTCACACCCGGCAGAAAGACAAATTCAAACGGGAAAAAATAAAAACTGGTAAGAATAACAGCAGCAATAATTGTCAAATACTTGCTTGTCATATACTATTTATATAAAAAGCCATAAATGATTTGATTAAAAACAAAAGAATACAAACGCACAAGCCACATCTGATTTTTCCACGCACACCATTGAAGACATCTGTTTCTTAGAGAAACATTTTTATTACTCATGATATAAGGATTCGCCTCAGAATACCATTTACTCCATAAACGAAGTCTTGATGTATCATTTGACAACAGGAATGGAAATTTCGCCTCTAATTTCATATAGGCAACATATTCATCAATGTCTTGACCAAATTGCTCAGTTACAAACATTTCTACCCGTCTCACATTATAACGTAATTCCTTCAAATGTCGTTCTGAATATGTCTGGCTGAAAGCATTTATATTGGTTTTGACGTAATGATAAAAAGCCTCTGGCATATATGCAATTTTTCTCGCCATAGCAAAAAGCATTATCATTGTCATGTCTTCCCCCATACCATATCCATCAGGAAAAGAAATACCTCTCTCAACATATAAGTTACGTTTTACCAACTTATTCCATACATTGAACTTCATTCCTCCACCAAGCATCGCCTTCACTGCGTCCAGAGGCATATCGTATATGGGTTGCTTCATATAACGCTCGCTCTTTTCAAAAGTTAGGAACCAATCGCACCATACAATATCCGCATCTTGCTCTTTTGCTTTTCTATATAATCTCTCTAACATTTGAGGCTCAACGTAGTCATCGCTATCGCAATGAAAGATGTATTCGCCCGTAGCAATAGAAAGACCTGAATTGCGGGCAGCGGGCAGCCCCCTGTTGACATCATGGTGGATAATCCTGACCTGAGTCTCACGATTAGGAAACTCTTTCAGGACTTTCTTCACCTTTTCTATTGACTTATCAGGACTTGCATCATCAACATAGATAAACTCTACTTCTGCTAAACTTTGATTAAACAATGATCGGGCACACTGCTCTACAAATTGTTCTACCCCATAAACCGGCACGATGACACTAACCAACGGATTCATTTGTGGCGCAATTTATTATAGAGATTTACAACAACTATATTATACAATCCGACAAAAAAGAATAGTTTTTTTGATGCAAACCATTCCAATACTACTATACGCTTGGGGGCTCTCGGATTTTCGCCTATATATCGATTCGCTTCAGGAAATGTTGTCTGCCATGCCTTAAATAATCGCAGTTTCACTCCCGAAACGAGAAATACCGACTTAACACCAAGTTTCATAAGTGCAAGTTCTTTATCGAATTTGCCAGGCAATAACTTGCCAACAAACTCACACACCCGTTCTACATTATGTTTGAGTGAGGCAATATGTGCACCTGTATAGTCTGAAGTAATAGTGCGATTGTCGTACCTCACATAATTATAAAGTGCGCCATCTACCTTTCCAACTTTTTTTGCACATGCAGCAACCATCATCATTGTCATATCTTCTCCCATCGAATATCCTTCGGGAAAAAATATTTGGTAATCTGTAAACAACGAACGGCGTATCAGTTTATTCCATACATTATAATGCATCGGCCCTATCAGCATACCTTTCAAAGCATCTTGAGCATCATCATACGAAGGCTCCTCAATTCTAACATACCCTCCATTTTTAACTTGATTCCAATTACAATACACTATATCAAGATTATCTTGTTTCGCCTTGAAATACAAATTTTCAAGAATTGTAGGCTCTAAATAGTCATCACTATCAAAATGAATCACATATTCACCACCTGCGATGACCATACCTGTGTTTCTCGCCGCCGGCAAACCATGATTTTCTTTATGACGTACAATCTTAACCTGTTCTTGTAATTGCGGATAACATTTTAATTCCTTCTCTACTATCTCTATCGAAATATCAGGAGTCGCATCGTCCACAAAAATAAACTCCACCCCGTCAGTCATAGTTTGAGAAAATAACGACTTGACAAATTTACCAATATGAGCCGACACCCCATACACAGGTACAATTACAGTGATTTTTATATTACCCTTTGAATCTGGCATATATTCGAAATATTATATATGCAGCAATAACACTGCGAAGAGCCAGCCATTTAATGGCTTTCTTTTTATATGTAGTAACGAAGAAACGTGAAGAATCATTCCGGATAGAAATTATTTCCCGATAAAATACCTTATAATTTTGGCAATACATCAAAGATTCAAAATAAACATTCGTGGCAAATTCCAAATGAAACTTTCGGGTAACAGAATACTGCGAACCAGTCATCATCTCAATTTTTTGGATATTATCTGTAACTTTATCTGTCAACAGTTTGAAATCATCAAATGACATCTTATATTTATTAGACTTTGCCCCCATACAATCCATATACCGAGTAACTGCATATTCAATAGTTACAAATCTTTCAATAACAGAAATATAACGATATACAAAATCTGTATCTTCCCCATAAAACATTCTATTGTCAAATCGTATCTTATATTTCTCAATAAGTGACCGTTTAAAACGTTTACTCCAAGGTGCTGTTACATATACCTCACACAACAAACATTCTACGATGCTGACGTCATCCAAGGTCCATACACCCTTATGTGGTACATTTCGGAATCCCGACAAGCAGGTAGGCACGACATGCACCAGACCGCCAACAACCAAATCTTCATCAGGAACAGCCATCAAAGCAGCGAGGGCACCGGGGAGCAGCGTATCGTCTGAATCAAGAAAAACGATATAATCACCATTTGCTACATCCAAACCTTTGTTACGTGTAGCACTAACACCTTCATTGACTTTGACTATTACCTTTATTCGGATATCCAGATTAGCAAATGCTGTACATTTTACATCTGATCCATCTGTAGAACCGTCATCTATCAATATCAATTCATAATCGGTATAATCTTGCTCCAGTACGCTTTCCACACATGCATCCAATGTATCCGATGCATTATAAACAGGTACAATTATTGATATGCAGGGTTTCATTTATCCTACATTTTCGGTCGTTAAAATTCAATATAGCATCGAAAGGCATTATACATCCAAATAGTCATCGCTATCAACGAACGTAACCCATTCTCCTCTTGCATTATCCTATCCAAGATTCCTTGCCAACGATACTCCTCCATTCTCTTTATGAAAGACATGGATGCGTTTTTCTTTTTCTGCACACTCATCACAGATAGTACCAAAATTATCTTTGCTCCCATCATCAATGAGAAGCAGTTCAAAATCGGTGAACGTTTGAGTTAGGATGGAGCCTATGCATCGACAAAGATATTTCTCTGCATTATAAACAGGAACTATGACACCTACCATTACCGAGATAAAATTACAAGGCTTTCAATTTCTCACACAGATTCATGGCAGCACCAATGGCCACATCCATATTATAATACTCCCAATCAGCAAAACGCCCTGTCATAAAGAAATTATCCGAAGACAAAACTTCTTTTAAGTTGCTTATCATATTGCGAGTATTGGAATTTTGAATCGGGTATGTATATTGATTGTAGCGATGAGTAATGTACTCGGGATTTAAAGGTATCCTCTTCAGTTGATCCAATATATCGTCTTTTGAAATAAGGTCAGTGAACTCTACTGTCGCTGTGATTCTGTCTACCAACCCAGAAGCATTGTTGGTTTCAGAAAAGTTACCAGTACAGATTATTCTATGGGCATCGTATGATTTGTCAGGCAGATAAATCCAACTATAAGGATTCTTATCTATTTCACAAAATACCGATGTGGTTCCATGATATTCCAAAGCTTCAATATCGTTAATAAATGGCAGAATCTTATCGCAAGACTTTATCATGGAAGGTAATTGTTTTATATTTCCACAGAAAACGACCTTATCAAAATACTGATCATCCAGCATCCACTCCGCCCCGCATTTAGCAATAGAGCTAATCTCATGATCAAAATTAACATCAAGACCTTCGGCAAGTTTATCAGCGATATACTGGGATCCATTTATCTTTTCATAAAAAAACGAAGAATGCACGAATTCTCTTTCTTTTACATGATTGAAGTTATTAAATAAAATTTCTTCTATATTGGGCATTGGGAGCTTTCCCTCAAGCCATGACAAAGGGACATTATCAAGATTCCGTCGCCATACTTTTTCATTATATGGTTTGAAATACAACTTGTATAGAGTAGTTCCAAAATGATTTTTAAGGAATTCCTCAAAATTTTCACTCTGTCGACTATTGCTTTTGTATAATGCCAACAGGTCGTGAATTATTGATTTCTGAATTTCCGGCTCAAACAAATACACATAATTTTCAATTGGATAAGGAACATGCTTAGATTCAGTCATAAATACCACAGAATTCCTTATTGCCTTGGAAAACTCACTGTCTTTGTCAAACCTATTCCAAAACCAATCCAAAACATTCTGTCTCTTTGAATTAAAGACATGTCCCCCACAAATATGATACAAACTTCCATTCACACGAATGCATCTGATAAGGCCACCCGCAACAGTCTCCTTTTCAAAAAGAACGACTTTATATTTCTGTTTTAACAGATGTGCAACGGCCAGTCCGGATATGCCTGCTCCGATAATTGCAACAGATTCCATAATTTTTAATGCCACTTAGATAATTTAATTGGATGCAGATAGAATTTGTCTTCTGGAAACTCATTCATCAGATTTGCAAGTTTATTGTTATATGGTTTCAAAATGAGAAAATCCCCATCGTCCCACATTGCTCCTCCTTTCAACTTTACATCCTTATTTGTTTTTATATGATCAGAAGCCAACACCATGGCTGTAGGGATGGCTATTTCGACAAAAAGTCTCGTTGCAGCGAAAATGCCGCAATACTGAGCAAATTTTTCCATCACATCTGCTGTAACGATGAAAATATCACTATAGCCTGCTACCAACGGGTATTTCAAATCGCGTTTTTGCCTCAGCATCCTCAGCCAATCTTTTTTCCTTGGATTTGCCAATAATCTCTTAAGGGGAATCTTAAAGTATGGAAGTCCGTACATATCAAAGCGCTTTCTCCATTCTTCAATGGAAGGCAACATTTTCATTACCTCTATACCTTTTACATTAGGATTCCACCCAAACGCTGTTAGAATGCCAGGCCAATATCTTTCCCTCTCCTGCAATATCAGAAATTCGTGCATAAAACAATCCCGCTCTGATATACCCAAAGAATCGAACAAAGACCACTCGCTAACAACAGGATTCAGCATCATATCATCAGCCACTATGAAAAAATGAGTAAAACCATCATCTTTCAAATGAGACCACGCCTGAGCTATATACCCAGAGAAGTAATGTGAATGTTCATAGATAGGAATAACATTTTCCACATTTCCATCATAGAACGGAACAATATGAAAAATATATTGAAATCTTCCTTTGTATATTTCTTCCAACCGACTGATATTGGCATCATATCGATGGTTATAAATTATTAAAAGTGCAATTTTACAATACATACATAGAAACATCAAATACATCAATCTACCGCGTCACACTCTTGAAAGCAAATCCAACATGTTCAACAAACACGACTCTGAGTGCAAATAACAGCATATAAATTTTCATACCATCATAATCTTATCAATTCGATTGTAGCCATAACACCTATTTCCTGCTAATCCTTAAAGCATTTGATATATAATCCTGAGCCGAAGAACGTAACTTATTAAAGTTGTTCTCTGTCCTCGAATAATCAATCTTTGTCAACTTTTCTACCCTACCCACCAATCGATCTGTCATATCAAGTGAAGTTAGCAAATCCATAAATCTTTCGGCTATACTATCATCATAACATACCGCATTAAAATCTTTTGAATAAAGTATAGAGAGAACCATTCCATGATAAGAACTAGTTATAATGTATGACGCATTCTTAATATAGGCCAAGAACCTACCTGGACTTACTACATTAACCATCTCCCTTTTTTTAAACGATTCTGAATTGGATGTTATTTCTACAAGTTTTAAATCATTTTGACACGCAATTTTAAATGCATTCTGGAACAATTCTTCATTATGATAGAGTTGAAAAAGCAACAGATATTTCTCATTAACGGTAAAATCCTCCAATATACGATCATAGGCATCTCTACCGGCTAATAACACAGGATCTATACACGAGAAGACATTCAATTGACTGAGATTATCTACAAGATACCTTGATAAATTCTTTTCCCTTACACTAATAGACGAAAATGTTGACAACAAGGTACATATCGTCATCATCTCCTTACGGATATTATCTATACTTCCACAACTAGCAGCATAGGACACACATATTTTGCCCTCAGCAGCTTTGAAGTTTCCAAAATACACATTATCATATCCATTTGTAATAACAGGATTCCATATTTGATCACTACCAAAAACAAAAACGTCAAAATCATTATTTTGAACATCTAATTCTATATTCTTCAAGCCTAAGCGTTTTTTGCAGAATGTCCTAAAAAGACACAACCTATGGTATCTTATAGGAATAATTATAAGTTCCCTAAGTAAATCGCATAATGCTTGCTTAATATTAACAAATGATATTTTATTGAATTGAAACAGATAATTGTATTCGTTCATATACTTAGGACGATAATCTATAACATAAGCCTCATGTCCCAACGATTCCAAATATGCCTTTAAACCATAGGCTTGTAAAACTGCACCATAGTTAATAGCACGATGAAAAGTAAATATACCTATTCTCATAGCATCTATACCCTATCTACTTAAGCAATTACGGAACAATTCCCACAACAATTCAAAATGCAACTTTACTGCAAGATATGCCATTCTGTTCCCAATACGATTTGCTTCGTTCGAAATTGCACGCCATTCATGATAGAAACGAATATAATCTTTTCTTTTTCGATTCTTGTATGCAATAGCCATGCGCTCTCTTGAGTAATTACACTGCAATTTATTGATATACTGCCTCATTTCAAATGACGGCATCAATTTGATTCTTTTTACTGTTTCAACAGCTACAGTTTCGAAACATCGAGACTTTTCAACTAAACAATCATAATTTAATATCTCACGACTATGAGAGTTTGATCGTTGAAGAACATTTGTCAAAACCATCTTTATCGTATAACATTTATATGAATAAAATACTGGAAGTAGCATTTGCCAATTTTGACCACCTTTCTTGCATGTATATAAGTTAAAATTAGTAGTTTCATACAAAGTCGAATATCTAGCCATAAATGATATCGGTTGAATATAAAAGCCATTCAGAAAGAACAAGCAATCATCAAATAATTTACATTCACCTTCTTTGAAATCAGTTCCATCCACTTGAACCTCTTTCAAAGATGCTTCTTCTACAATTCTTTGCATGCACCTTACAACTCCTATTTCCATAGGAGATTTTTCAAACTCAGAAACCATTATAGCTATTGCGTTCCTAGAAGCATAAAAATCATCACTATCAGGCCATGTTAGATATTTTCCATTCACTAAATGCAATCCTTTTTGAATGGCAACAGATTGTCCAGAATTTTCCTGATAAAGATATTTGAGCTCATATCCTCTTGCTTCAAATTTGGGAATATAATTTTTGATTATATCTTTTGAATTATCTGTCGAGCCATCATCAACTACTATCATTTCAATAGCAGAGTATGTTTGAGACAAAACAGAATCCAACAAACGATGGATATATTTGCCAGTATTATAACAAGGTGTCAAAATAGAAACTAAATCTTGCGACATACTTTTGACTTAATTTGATTAATGACCCACTTCCTTTCCGCTGTAGTTAAAACAACACTGAATCCTAAAAACGCCGTTGCTAAGCATACTACCGCAAAAACAGCAAACACCCTCATAAAACCATACGGCATAATGTCATGGACTATATATGCAACTATATATGTCATCAAAAAGACAAATATACACTTAAAAAAAGTTTTACAAACGAAGTTCTTAAAAAAATTTCTACCGAAATAAAGATTTATCGTCCAGGCATTAGACAGCACCCCCAATATAACAGCTAAGACATTCAACAAATAAGAAATCCAAGCATCCTGCCCCAATTTAAAAGCCATATATGAAAAAGGAACTACCAAAAGATATAATGTCCCATTAATAAAACTGGGTCGCTTAATATTTCCTGTCGCATGAATAGCCGTCACCAATATTTGAGACATATTTACAAAGAAATTAAATAGTAAAACATAAAAACAAAATATTAAGGTCCAATCTGGAATGTTTCCCAGCCATAGTTTCAAAATAAAATCTATTTCTATCATTACAGGAATAGATATAATAGTTAATAAAAGGCAAGTAAATTTTGCAGAACTACTGACCAAATATAACATAGTATCATATTCTCCAGTTGCATAATATTTTATGATTTGAGGACGTACAGATGTTATTACATTACCAGCAAACGACATAACCGCATTCTGTACTTGTGTAGCAACAGCAGCCGCAGTATTAACTATCGGACCGAAAAACATATTCAGTAGCATATTCACTCCTTGGGTACGCATCATTACACTTGCATTTCCGTAAAGATCATAAGCGGAAAAAGTCAACATTGGCTTTAATATGTTTTTATTCAATTTAAAATAAAAATGTACCTCGCTAAAATGATATAAGCAGTAACCTCTATATATAGACATTACTATCATTGATGTGATAAACGATAACACAGCATAAAGCAACAACTTGTCCAAACCACCTAACGTGATTAAAAATGCAATAACAAGTCTTAATATAGTTGTAAGAATCCCGATATAGGCGTAGACTCCCATTTTCTCATGCGCTATGATAGAGGCATCATAAGGCACCTGAGTGAAACCTATAATGGTGGAAAAAACGGACACTTGATAGACTATTCTTGCTGCAAACATACGTTCTTCAGGAATTACCAATTTTGTTTCCAAGAACCACAATCCTAAAGTCTCCGCAATTATCAATACAATCAATGATAACCCCAAATACATTATCATTGATGACGAAAAAGCCTCCGATAGTCCCTTTATATTTTTTGTGCCTAATTCAAATGCGAAAAAGCGCGATGTTGCTCCGCTCATGGAGACACTTAGAAATGTCATCATGCTCGCAATACCACCCACTACATTGTAAATACCAAAATCCTCCACCCCCAATGTGTTCAGCACCACCCGTGACGTATAGAGCGACACCAGCATACTGAACAGCATACGCACATAGAGCATCAGCGTGTTCTTGGCAATACGTTTCGTGTTTTCTGATTGTGTAGTCATATCATCATGCTTTTTTGCACAAAACAATTCATGTGGGAAAAAGGCATATTTCTCTTTCTCTGTGCCATGCACTTCTTGCAAAAAACATTCCAATCAACCCTCTTGGCAGAAAAAACACAAGTGAAAAATCTCCAAAACTAAGCATGGAGTGGGACGATAACAACAGATTCACCATTCTCGGGAAAAGAGATGTAATCCCCTTTATCAAAATGGAAAGACTCTCCGGGAATAAGCCGGATGATATTGGACTCTATTTTATTGAATTGTTTATCGTAAATTATAACTTTCAGCACTAAAAATCCGCTGCCGACATTAACCAGATTGCCATCATTCACTAATACTTGAGTATGCACGATTGAGATAGTTTCCCCACACGCTACCCATTTGTAATCAGAGTATCCCAGAAGACGATTGACAAGTCGATCAAAGTCTGTATAAGGGTTTTGAAGCCAAATGTCAGCCTTAGGATTTAGTGCGCGAGTCCATGCCGCTCCAATTCTAGCATGTTCAAGTCTTGGTTCAAGCGTGGTAAAGAGCTCTTCACCACACTTATCGTAGCCGGGCAAAAAATTCTGAGCTCTCAATCGACCTCCAACACAAGTCGAGCCTTTACAGTCGTTGGCATGTTTTCCTGTACCACATTGAATATCTTTCCCAGCTTCTTTGCACACCGATTTCTGAAAAGCAGTCCAATTGAGTTCAAAATGCAGAAGGAGCCATTCTTCAAAACTAACAGACGAAAAGGCTATGTGAAGACGCTCATCCTCCTCGGCTAAAGCACGGGCTTGGGCATGGTCAGGAAAATTGTCAAAATCATAAACCGCCCATGCTTCAGTATATGAACCCTCAATGAGATAGAGTTGCGCTTCTCTGACGTAACGAGTGGGTTGTTGTTTATAGCGTTCGTAATCTTCCGGAAGTTCCTCCTCCTGCGTATAGTACCGTCCAGAGCTATCACCACCTTTAAGACTCCGTTTTTTAATGGCTTGATTTCGCTTGACACATACAGCCAATTCTTCGGGCGTAGGTATGACCCGAATGTCTGAAAATCGTCCCGGTAGCCGTTCCTCCACAATAGATTTTAGTTCCTTCAAGTAATGGAATTCCGTTTCGGTCCTTTCACAGATTACGACAATGTTATCTTTCAGTTTTCTGCTCATCTTCATTGAAAATATAATCAACGTTTCCGAAAGATGGAATAGCACCAAAACGCCCGGCACGATACCACTTTTCAAAAGGAATACCCGTAACAGTAACTCCATCAAAATCCTGAGCCGAATAAAGGTCGGAACTGCCGTCCTTTTTCTCGACAAACCATACCTGATCAGCACGCAACGTATCGGAGCTTGCAATAGAAGCATCTTGCGTAGTAAACAACAACTGTGCTCCCTTAGGATTGGACTTCGGGTTCTGGAATAAATTAACGAGAAACTTTAATAATTCCGGATGTACCGCAGTGCTGATTTCATCATAAGCAAGAAACGAGCCGTTTTCAAGAGCCTGAAACAAATACGGGACAATTTTAACAAGAGTTTGTGTTCCTTGAGATTCAAGGCGCAACGGTAATCCTAATGGCTCATCAAGATTTCCTACTTTGTGGAAGAGTTTAAAGTCCCAACGGTTTTCATTGATAAAAGCCCTTTGAATATCACTGGAAACTGACTCGGGGAATTGAAAATCAGAATCATCATGATAGCCAAGAGAAACATCCGTAATGCCTAAGTCTGCTATTTGCATCATTTTGACAAAACGGCGGAAAATCGGTGATTGCCCATTCATCTTTTTAAGTTGGAAAACTTTTTCAGCAATAGCACTGATTTGCTGACCAGTCGAAGGCAATGTTTCAGGTGTGAGAACTTGGAGCGAACCGATATATTCTGCCACGTGTTGCAAGCCGTTAGCTTCTTTAGTCGCCAACCATGAGAGCATCAACTGATTTCCAAGAATATTCATATCAGAAAGGTCTAAGGTGGCAGACAACCACCCTTCTCCCAATGAAAGCGCATAGCCGGTAAAACGGTCATCGTTGTCTTTATTTAACGTCCGGGCATATACTTGTTTGAATGAACCATCAATATATAGTTCCAACCCTTCATGAAGAACCAACTGATAAAAAGGGTCAAGTATCAGAGAATAGATGTAACGCTTACCTTCAATTATGAAGTCAAGGGATGCTTCCATCGGTTCCCGGCTTTTCTCTGGAGTGAAAAAAGGTATCCATCCCGGCAAACCAACAGAAGATTTATAACTTAACGAGTTGGCGACCGTCTGAGCCAAAGCTGCCAAAGCGTGAATAACATTACTCTTACCCGCAGCATTTGCACCGAAAATAGCCACGACAGTCAGCAGATGGAGTTCCGGACCGCCATTGAGAGCAACAGCCTTTACAGCTCCAGAGTTAAGTTCAGAGGGCTGAGCTTCAAAAGTCAAATCAGCTTCTTCTGCGTATGAACGGAAGTTCTTTAACTTAAAAGAATTTATCATCGTTACATTATTATTTATGACTTATAACATCACAAAAATACTCTTTTTATTTTATTCCACCAAAAATCTCTTATCTTCATCATGCCTGTGATATTTCATCCGCAGACAATCCGGTCAATTCGGATATTGTACTAATATCCATTCCCTTGGCAAGCATAGTTTTAGCTACTTCCGCACGTCCTTTCTCAATACCTTTTTCAAACCCTTTCTCCAGCCCTCGTATCTCCGCTGTTTTCATGACACTATACCAATCACGATAGTTTTTCAGACTTTCCTCGTATTCGTACATCTCTTTGCGGTCGTACTTGGCTATCTCCGCTACTTCAAACAGGTGCTCGAAAACTTTTTCCTGCAAGACACGAGGGCGTTCCGACTCGGTATAAAAATTTATATATCTATCAGACATTGCGAACACATATTTTTATCTCCTATTTCTGTTTGTTTGATGCAAAGATACAATTTTTACCCAAATATCCGTTTCCAGAAAGAAGTTTTTTCCCTCTTTGCGTCATACACTTCCTGCAGATAGCGTTCGTAGCTCCATTTGCGATGAACCAGTTCGTAGATAACGCCCCAATCGGGCAGCCCGCCCACGTTGCGGTCATCTATGTAGAGGTCGGCATTCACTTTGCGGCTCCGTATGGAGGTGCTCTCCTGTTCCTCTTCGGGAAGGTTGCTGTTCACAGCATAGAACTCCAGCCCGCGGTTGCGGCAATACTCCACCGCTTCTTTCAACAGTTTCCCCTCACGCACACTCCATAAAATCAACAGGTGATGTTCTTTCTGCAACTTCTTCAAGGTGGCGATGGCAAAAGGTATCTCCTTGCCTATCTGAGGATAGCGGTGTTCCACAATGGTTCCGTCAAAATCTACAGCGATAATCATATTATTTGTTCGATTCTACAAGAACTGTACATATTCAAGGTTGACTTCTACCGCAGCAACAAGCCAATTGGGCAATTCTACAAGAATGCGTTTGGCCTTAGAACCTCGCGTGGAAAGCAACACACCTTCATAACCATCCAAATTTCCACCTATGATGTGTATTCTACGTCCGTACATGGCCGATGTCAGTTCGTCGGGCAAGTAATAAGACGGATTGTCGGTGCTTCTTACGGCATGGATAAACCGCTCCATATCGTTGTCTGGAACGGTCATGGGGCTACGATAGCCTTTTCCTTTCTGATAACGGTATTGCAAAGTCGGGATTCTCTCCACAATGGAATCCAGATGTTTTCGGGTATCATGTACAAAAAGCAAATCCTGTATAAAAGGGATTTTTTCACGTACTCGTTTGCCTTTTTTGATTGGCAGATGCCATCTCAAAGGAGTAAAGACCTCTATGCTTAATTCACCCAATTGCTTATATGCCGGTTCTTTGGCATTCGGACGCTTCAAGTCACGCATGACAAACCAGTGCATCGGTTCTTCGGATTGAGCCATTGGCATAATTTTGATATAAAGACATACCTTCTAATCCTGCATAACCTTTATATCTATTGATTATTATGCAGTTACAATCAAATACCGTAAAAGTTCGGGCTTTTGCCCGAGTTTGATTCATATTCATCAATCTTATAAATTCCACTTTATGATATAAAGTAGTATCCGAGGAAACACCCTCTTTTCCGTACTTCTCTTTGTAAGAGAAAGATTGAGGGATTAATAATTGAATAACAAACTGATATTCAATTATAATCTTTCATAAATAACAGCTATTTGGCAAAACAAATGTTTTAGAAGAACCTATTTGGTAATACTGAAAATCTCTTATTTGATGAAAAAGCAACCGTATTATGCTTGTTTTTCAGTTAAAATCGGTACCTTTGCAAACCGAAGTCTTTCTCTTACAAAGAGAATGAACTATTTGCAAAACAAATCACTTGTCTATTTTTAGCTTTTCCATTCATCATTGGATATTTATAATCCGTCCGATGCGCTCTCAATCTTTACTTTTCAAAGAACAATTGTGGTGCTTATCAGTATGTACTTGATGGTACCTTTTGACTTTACACCGATATTTCTCTCATTAAGAGAGGTAGCAAAATAAAATCGAATTGATTATCAACGGATAAGCAATATCGCATTTGATTATTTGCAAAACATATTCATGTTTTTGTAAAACAACCCCACATCCAAAGCATAAGTTTTTTAGCGTTTCTTTGGGTGATTCCGTCTTTTTTTTCTAATTTCGTACTCGAAATACTTCTCTTAATGAGAGAGTTGCCGTTTTGCAGAACAAAATGGCAACCTGTGATAGGAACTGACCTGAATAGTGTAAAAAATACTTCTTTCTTGATTATTTGTCGGTAAACAGTTTCAATACAATGGAATTGGCTTTATCCACAGACGAGGTGTCTAACGATGTCAAATAGATTCTCGTGGTTGTTTCCGAATCATGTCCCAGGGCTTCACTGATGGTGGAAACCGGTATGTTTTTACTTTTGGCAATGCTCGCCCAAGTATGCCGGGCGACATAACTTGTCAAGGGAATCCCCAAGCCAAGTTGCTCCCCGATTTTCTTTAGCTTATTGTTTACCAGATGCGAGGCGTTTTTGTATTGCCTCCGCTTGTCCCGGTCCATGTCGCGGATGATGGGCAACAGATAAGGGCTGTCTGCCGTGTCATATTTGTCGATGATATCCTGCATGGGTTGTTCCCACTTGATTGAAAGCTGCTGGTTGGTTTTCTGCCGGCGGTAGGTCAGGATTCCATGCTGCAAGTCTTTCTTTTTCAAGTATGACATATCCACGAAGGACATGCCTCTCGTATAGAATGAGAACATGAAAAGATCCCTGGCATAATCAAGCTGGGGCGACAAGGTAAGGTCAAGCTCCTTGATCTGGCGGATGATTTTTATAGGGACTGCACGCTTGACGGTCTTGTCAATCCCGGTATAGACGTGCTTGAACGGGAAGCGTTGTGCGGTCAGTTCCTTTTCCACCGCACGGTTGTAGATGGCCCGCAGGTTGCGCATATAGAAGGAAACCGTATTCTTGCAGACGCCGTTCTCTTTGAGCCACGTTTCGTATTCCATCATCAGGGCGGATTCCACATCGTCTAAAGGCAAGTCCTGTTCTTCCCGGAAACGCTTGAAACTGTTTAGGACGGTGGTATAAGTATCGGCTGTACGTTTCTTGCCGATTTGTTTCAATTGGCCGGTGAGCCTTTGGGCAAACGCAATGAAGCCATCATCGCTTTTCGGTGCATTGGAAAGTTCTACAATCTTTTCAACCGAATAGTTATCGCCCGTTTTATCAAGGCGGGCAATGATGCCCTTCAATTTGGATGATTCCGCAGCCAACGCCTCCTTTACCGACAATAGGTAGTCGCGTCTCAATGGTTCATTATCTGCCAGGATGATTTCCGAACCGGCGGCATCCCATTCACGTTCGAATATCTTATATCCGGTAGCTATTTGTCTTGTAACCCTGCCGTGGATTACTTGAAAGAACAGTGTTCCCTCCTTGCCGGGTTTGGAAGAAGCGCGGAATTTCACTTTTACTGTTGCCATAAAATTAATGTAATAAGTATGTATATAGGTAATATCCTTTTGCTATCATGGGAATCATTTTATAGTGTAAAGATACAGCCCGGACAATTAGCTGAGAACAGATTAAACATAGGAGTATCAGGAAATTCATAGGATTTTGTAAGACACATGATGTCACCCGGCTTACTCCGTGCCTTCAACACCAAGTAAGTCCGGCCGGTATGTCTATGAGGTTGCTGGTTAACTCCATGCCGATGTTAAAGAGAAACCCTTTGAGGCTACGCAAGCTCCACTTCAAAAGTTTTCATTTCAACATCGTTTTTTAAAGAAGGCTTGTTTGTCCTTGCAATGGAAAAATCTCTACTAAGTTGTTTGAGGGCTTTGGAACTTCCCGGCCAGAATTCCATTTTTCCGTGCAAAGGTACTGTGGACAGGAAGAACGTCAAGTGCCGCTGTCGCTTTCAATCGGAGGGTTTGCCGGCAGCCTTCCGCAAATTTTCCCGTTACTTCAAAATTTGGGCATTCCGTCCGCACTCTCAGACCTCACACTTGCCTTATCTTCCCTTTTGTCCGCAGTGGCAATCTTGCACGAAAAACGGTTCTCCCGGCCAAGAAGCTCAAAAGGCTTCAACAAAAGGGAAAAAAATCAAATTAACAAATGATTATGGCAAACATGGAAACAAATTCAGAAGAAAGAAAGGTAATAGACAATGTCTTACAGCGTGATGACGTGTTCAGGTACAAACTATTGGGACGTTTACAATCGGATTGCGAATATTACCTTAATTGCGGCAATCGGAATATCGGACGCTTGTGGGCTGGCAGTGTGAATCTGCAAATAAAGCTGATGGTTGAACTTTATAACAGTTTCGATGAGAAACCTGAATGGCTTACAATGGATGAAATCGTCGCATACGGCAAGGAAATGGCGGAATGCGATTAAAGGGAATGGCTAATTATCAAATAACTTTTTAAAATCAAAAATTATGGACTATCAAGAATTTCCAGGAGAGGTAATCTCCGAACAAGACAAGGCTTTTGCCCAAGAGTTCGCCAACTTTGTGAACGGACGGATGTGTTCCGCCGACAAAACTGGCAAGGAACTGACCAGGGCGCACCGCTATCTCCAGCAGCAGATGTTCAGGGTGTTCATCGGCTTTATGCGCCAATTGGCATTCAATTACCAGAAAGGGAGCTATGACCAGCGCAACGAATGGTCTTCCCGTCTTGCGGCAACGGCATACGACCGGTTGACGGAGGAGAACCTCATTTACGACCCCGAATATATCAACATGAAAACTCAATGATTTATGATGGACGAAACAGATTTCCCGGAATACGGACGGCAATGCGAAATGCTCACGCCTTGGCGTGGCTACCGCAGAGGTACAATAGTCGCCAAGACTGCAAGGGGCTTTGTCGTGCAGTTCAGCAGTGGTGCGGAGATAGAAGTGTATGAGGATGAAATAGAATTTGATTGATATGTGCAGGTTAATGACACCCCAACTGGAGGAAGCCTTGAAAGGTTTCCCCCTTTATTCCCAAAACGGCAAGGGAAAAGAAGCGGTTTGCCGTGCGGTCTTTGCCCTTGGCTCTGTCCGATGGTTCATATTGGAAGGGGAAGCGGAGGAAAACGACATCATCCTTTTCGGCATCGTAATCGGACTGATGGAGGACGAGTACAGCTATATTTCACTGAATGAACTTTCAGAAATAGAACTGGACTTGACAGCGCAAGGTTTAGGAAAACTCCAAATAAGGCAACAGCCGAATTTCCAACCGACCGAGTTAAGGCTGTTGAATGACAAACGCCTTCAGCGGTTCTTGGCGAGATTCGAGTAGTGAGTAGTAATCGGTCAGTCGTGGCATCATACCCACGGCTGACATAAAAACAATGTAATTATGTGTGCGATGAATAATGTAATGGATTTGATAATTCGATGTGCCGAAGCCGATGGCTGGAGTGTAGATACGGAAATAAATCATGAGCGACAAGAAACGGAATTTACCTTTTCCAAATATACCCCTGCCGGACAGGATTTTTCTTTCTCGGTAACGATGCAAGACGATGACCTTAATAGCCTGATTGGGAGCATAAAGGAGTATTATGATAATTTTGATGTGGACGAGGAAGCCTACCTGTGGCTTGATGAAACCGGGCATGGCAAAAACGGTGCGCCTTACCGGATGAAAGACGTGGTGAAAGATATGGAGGAGGCAGAAAAGATGATTGATAGGCTTCTTGATGCAATCCTGAAGTTGGAACAATCTTTTTGACATTTCCGTTCATCCAAGTAACGGGTTACCTGCCACATGGCAGGTAACAATATATAATAATGTAAGGTACTACCGTATGCCATCTTTCCGCTTACGCCCTTTCTTTGGGAGACCGGCCGCCTTGTACGCAGCCAAGTCGCTGCCTTGAAATACAATCCTCATATTGCCCGGTTGCCTGACAAACGGAAGCGGCCTCTCCGAATGCCTGATGTAGGCATAGATGGTGCAGCGGTGGACACCGAGATAACGGGCGGCTTCATTTACCGAGTATAGCCTTTCCGGGATAATTCCTGTAAAAATCGCATGTAAATCCATTCCTGAGATAATTTTGCTTGAAAGGTACGGCTATGCAAATGATTGGGCAATACGTTGAATACTGGAATATTATGGAATTGAAAGGATTTGGTGGAAGTATGCGGGAATGATGGCTACGTGGTATTAATCGGCATGGAAGATGATGGAAAAACGGGTGAAGCTTTTCGTGAAAATGAGAAGGGTATATGTTTGAGGGTTGACAGCGTTGACAAAGGAGCCAACGCTTGATTGTCGTAAAAATACTATTTGAAAGCCGTTGTAATACAATCTATTATCTTTTTTCTTCAATAGAAGTATAAAAAGTATAGATACATGGTTTTGTCAACGCTTGGCACCGGATTTTAGGGGGAATGGAAAAAGTGGCTACGTTTGTCAACGTTTGTCAACGCATCAATTTTATGTGAAGTCATTGATAGGATGTCTTTTAGGCTTTGTCAACACTGTCAACCATGAAATGTGTACATATTATTTTTTGAAAATACACAAAGACTTAGTCTATAGTATGGGGATTCATTCGTTGAAATATAATTGGAGGAGTGTCTATAAGAGTATGCTTGGTAAACACAGGCATACAGACATTCTTACCTCATGGCAACGGGTTGCTATTTGCCAAGAACGACAGCCTGCTTTGGACCGGACATGGCAAGACCGCCTGCTGAGATATGCAGGTTAATCGAGACTTCGCTACGGCACTTGCATATCTCCGCTTACGGCCATGCCATTGAAAGTTCGGTCAAATCTTTTTACAACTATCGCACGATGACGTGTTTTCCACTGCTTCATGCGATTCAGTCCGGCCTGCCTTTGCGGATATTCTTTTGCAAAGGTTCTGTCGGCATTACCAAACGTCAAACCGGGAACGTCAAATCTTCCTCAAACGGGGTTGAGCGTATTTGCTGTTCCCTCATTTGCCTTATTGCCTGCCAACACGCTGGAAAAGCAAAAAAATATCCCTTGGGCAAGCCGGAAAGTTTGAAACAAAAGGGAAAAAGATTCAGAGCATATGGCACAGATTGACGAGAACATCAAAAAACAGTTGGACAAGCCTCAGACTTGGTTCTGCAAGTATTTCCCTAAACGTATTCGGAATGTGGGCGAGAAAGAAATTGCCGATAGAAACCTTGTTTATGCTTTCAAGGATGGAAAGGCTTACGAGGAAGTTGCCCGGATGACCGCATCAAGCATGAAAGAGCAATATGGCAAGACGTGTACAGATATCGTATTCTCCCCGGGTCCGGCATCTACGGACAAGAAGAATGAAATCCGATACAAGGCTTTTTGCGAAAGAGTGTGTGAACTGACCGGAGCGATAAACGGCTATGACCATGTGAAGGTATGCGGTGAACGGCTGTCTATCCATGAACATCGAAAGGCTGAAAAGGAAATCCGGAAGGTCTACGTCTTGGAGTTTGACGAGAAGTGGTTTGACGGTAAGAGCGTTTTAGTATATGATGATGTAATCACCCGTGGAATGAGTTACGCCCTCTATGCCAACCAGCTTGAAAGTTTCGGAGCGAATGTACTTGGAGGTATTTTCTTGGCAAGAACCCATAACAAAATAAAAAGCTGATGGAAAAAGAATTGTATTCAGAAAGAGGAAAATCCATAGCCTTTACGGGGCATCGGATTATTCCATTAGTCCGGCAAGAGGAAGTAAAGGCGCGGTTGACTGCAGCCGTGGCTTTTGCTTGCGAATTGGGGATAACCCGTTTCTATTGTGGTATGTTATGCAAAGCTTTGCATAACATACCTTATGTACACTAAAATATTATGCAAAGTATTTAGATACTAATGATTGTATAACATCCAGTTAATCGAAAATTAGCAAATATTACTTTACATAATATTGAATAGCTTTAGAAAGACTTAAGGAAGTCCATTAGTGTTTCGTTGTTTTGCCATATAGGTTCTGTTTCCGGAATCACTTTTATATATGCTTTCTCAATGGCTTCTCGTTTCATCTTAGAATCTGCACGTGCATAAACTTCTGTTGTTTGTACATTGGAATGCCCAAGAAAATCTCGTATATAAATTAATTCTACTCCAGCTTGTAAAAGGTGCATAGCACGGCTATGTCGAAGACTATGGCAACTTATTCCTTCAGGGATTAAAACCGGATTCTTTTTTCTTGCTTTTTGTACATAAATATTAAGTATATTCGATATTCCAGCTCGTGTTAATTTCTCACCCCATGTATTAGGAAATAGAGGATGTTGTGTATATTTCGCAGATAACAAATTGTTTTCTTCCATATATTTTTTTAGAATATCCAATTGTTTTTCCATAATGGGAACTATTCTTGACTTTCCCCCTTTCCCTGTAATACATACACTATATGGTTTACTAAAACGAATCGAAGAGGGTGACAAATTGACGATTTCTGAAACTCTTGCCCCTGTATCATACATAAGAGATAAAATTGCCAGATCTCTTCTACCTCGTTTTCGATTAATATCAGGTTGTTCTAACAAAAGCTGGATTCCTTCTATAGTCAGATACTTGACTAAATTAGTATTAGTCCTTTTGTTTTCAATTGTTATCACTTGGTTATATGCAGATATTTTATCAGGATTCCTATATTGTACATATTTTACAAATGAGCGAATTGCAGCAAGGCGCAGATTTCTTGTTGATGCGGTACATTTTCGTTCCGTTTCAAGCCAATCAAGAAACGATATGACGTTGTCCTTTGTAATCATAGACATTGTTATTTGTTCAGCCTTTATCCCCAACTCTTTCATATAACGGAGGTATAAGATAAAAGTATCTTTATAGGAATAGATGGTATTAGTTCTTGCTCCTTTTTCATGAGGAAGATACTTAATAAGAAAATCTGTCAGATATTTAGAGAAATCTGTTGGCTTCATAATTTTATATTTTAGGGAATACATTAAAACAAATGGCATCTACCTTTTCTAACAAATTAGGATATATGTCTTCTGTAAGTCTGACATAATTATTAGTGGCTTGATAAGATTTATGCCCTAAATAAGTGGATAGGATAGGCAAAGCGCAATACAAATCCATACCAGATTCTACCATTTTTGCTAAAGAATGAACAGCAAATGTGTGTCTCAAATCGTGTAGTCGTATGTTGTTCTTAGGTATTCCTGCAAACTGTAATATCTTCCTGAATCTACGATATATGCTGTCTTTATTGCACCTGCTCCCTTTTAATGTTACAAAAAATGGACTATCCAATGATATCCTAATTGGCAGTTTGTCTCGTTTTATGACATATTCTTTGAGGACCGTTGATAAAGTGGTGTCAAATGGAATCAGTCGGTCTTCACCATTTTTTGTGTCTCTAAGAATGCAGTAGTCTTCCTTAAGATTAATATCTTTATTATTTAACGAAACAGCTTCACTAATACGCATTCCTGTTGCATATAAAGTACGCATTAAAGCAGGCATCACTATAATTGAAGATCTTAAATCGTTATTTCCACTCTGATAATACTCTATAATGGAGTTGCCGATTTCTGGTAAGAGTGGCAAAACAAGCCCTTTGCCTGTTTTGTATTGAACAAGCTTAATAATGTTATGTTCCCAATGTATATTCTCAAATTTTAGATTTGCTATATCAGACGCTCTTAAACCGAGAACAGATGCGAGGCATAATATAGCATAATCGCGCTTACCTATCGCTGTACTTCTATCAACAGATATCAGTATCTTTCTTATCTCTTCCTCGCTATACACTGAAGGAAGTTTAGGCTGTTTATTATAGTGCTCCTTTGGTATAATGGAAGCCAAATCCACTTTTATATATTGGTTATTATATAAATATCTCAAGAATGGTCTTACATAATGTATGAATTTGTTTCCATATGATTTATATTTAAAATCATTCCGCAAATAATTGAGGATAACCGATTCTGTTAAATCGCTTATCTTTAATATATTATGAGCAGTAAGATATTCCCAAAAACGACCCAAGTTCAGTCTGTCATGATTAATGGTAAGGATTGAAATTCTATCTTGCTTTCGTTGTTCCATATACTGTAACATCAAAAAGCCTATTTCTCCTTCAAATTTGAAATTCATCTTTTTTACCACAACCTTACCGTATAGTAAGAAATCTTTGAATAAGAAGATTGAAGCAAATATACTTTTTTCACTTCGGCTTAATGTGTGCAAATCTTTTCCTCCTGATATTTCAAGCAGGAATGCGTCACAAATGTCAGGTGTTGGGCACTCCACTTGATGGACGACCATAAATTGTTTTAAACGATTCCACACAAGGACATGATTCCGCAAAGTCCTTTCTTTTCGATGATATTCTTTTTTCAGAATATTCAAAATTGATGAAGAAACCTCTTCAAATGTTTTGTTTTTTTGATACATACTTAATTAATAATTGATTACACACTCTAATGTAACAAAATTATTATGTATAGAATATAGATGTAACAATAATTATAACTATGTATGTATCAGATTATAGACAACTTTATCTTTACATAACATTTTAGTGTACATAAGGTATGGCATTGGGACTTGACATGATGGCGGCAGAGGTCGTGTTGTCGCTCAAAGACAAGTTCCCCAATATACGGTTGATTGCCGTTGTCCCGTTTTCGGGACAGAGCGACCGATGGGCTTTCTCTGAACAGGAGCGGTATCACCGAATACTTGCCAAAACAGACAAGGTTGTTGTATTGAGCGGAAACTATTTCCGTGGATGTTTGCTCAGACGTAACGATTATATGCTTTCGCATTCTTGCGGTGTGATTGCATATTATGACGGCAAGCTCCAAGGCGGTACGTTTTATACGGTCAGAAAAGCCGGGAGGATGAAAATGGATGTGGTCAATATTTACGGCAAAAGGGGCGATTAGCCCCTTTTGTATATAAGATGATGAGTTCCTATTTTCAATCATTCTTCTATAATTCTATTTTTATTAAAGAAGCATCATCTTCATATTTTCCATCTATGGGTAGTGCCTTGTCAAATACTTGACAAACTTCTATTTGCTTATAAAGGCCATCAGTGCAAAGGAGAAGGACACTTCCTGTATTGGCCTTCTCACATTGATATGGTACGTCAGGTCTTATACCTGCACCTTTGATACATCTTGTTAGTAGCTGCTTGCCATAGCCGGCATCTAACGTATGGTCCAAGGTTAATTGTGCAACTTTACCATGGCCAAAAAGATAGATTCTAACATTTCCCTGCCAAGTATAGTGAATGTTGCTGCCATCTATAAATGCGATAGCAACAGCTGCTCCCATTTTGCTATGAGTCACCAGACTTTTTTGGGAAACCATTTCATCAGCATATTCCAACGCTTGATTTAATAAATCTTGAACAGCTAATTCGCCTTCGTGTTCACAGACAAAGTCTGTAATTGAATTCACAATCAAATCGGCAGCTACTTTGCCAAATGTTAAACCGCCCATACCATCTGCCAAAACTGCAATAGCCTTATTGCCTGCAATTTGAAGGACTGATAAACTATCTTCATTGGAATAGTGTATGCCTTCTATAGAAAAACTATCAATCTTCATTGTGTCCTCCTTTCTTTAATACTTCAACCATCCCGATAAGCGCATTTCTTACAATCATATGTGAATCACTTGCAGAATATTTGTTGCTCATAGTTCTTATCAGTGGACTGTTTTCATCCAGCTCAATCTGTTCTTGTAGTTGATTGGTGTAGAATTGAAGGTGTTCATTGGTAAGAAATTCCCTCATTTCACAAGCAATCCATCGGGCACCACCATTCAAAAGGTCAAAACGTTCACTCGTTTCCTGGACTTCGTCAGGTACAGGTTGTTTGAATGAAACGTATGCCAAATAGAAGTTATCCATTATGTAAAGCATATCGGCTGCATCTTTGTCGGTAAGCAAGTGTCGGTCTATCCATGTATCAAACTTAATCAAGAATTGGCCGGACAAAGGAGCCATTTTTACAATAATAGTATCATCAATTACTACTGTGTCAGCGATATTCATTACGTCTTTAAAACATTTGACAGACATTTCAGGATTGCCTTCAGGTGGCCATGCAACTTTCTCATCGGTCTCTAATTCGCCGAAAGGAACGATGTCAATTTCATAATCGTTGTTACCATCTTCACCTTTGTAATAAAATCGTTGTTTAGGCTTTCCTTTAACGAAATTATTTTTCAGAAGCTGTTCCTTTAACAACTCAAACTGACTCCAATCTTTCAATGCTATAGCAACATCAAGATCGGCCGTTCTTCTTGGCGAAGGCGGCATCTTAAGTATTTCCATGGCAATGTCTCTTGCCAATGCACCTACAACATACACATCCAGTTGTAGGTCATACATCACTTTACTCAATGCTTTAAGGGTATCATAAAGCAGATTGTTTTGTAATGTGTCTCGTGTGATATTATATTCCATTTTCTTTTATTCTTAAAGCAGCTTCATGGCATCGGCTATCTCCGGTGCCCATCAAATCTGCATAAATGACTAAGATAGGGGCAATGCTTTCGGATCCATCCCCAATCCAGAATCTCTTGTAAATGTGTATTTCTCCGTCCGAGGCGGGCATTACCATACCAGTCCGAAGAAGTGACGAACTTACCACATCTGTGTAAATTTCAAATTCGCCAGGGATTAGATAGCCGTCAATCAAGTTGGCACCGCAATCACCTCCCCAATACATACCTTTGGGAAGTGTTATTTCTTTCCATTTTTTTCTCGCTTCGGGAGTACGAAAAGCCATCCGATTTACAAGTAATTTAGGCTTCAAGAACTCATTGTATTGTTGTTGCCACCATTCAATAATCTCTTCGCGCATGGCAAGTCGTCTTCCTTTGTCGGTTTGTACTAAGTAACGTTTAGCCTTCAATAGGTCGAATACTTTTGTGATAGTGCCCAGAGATAGTCCTACTTTTTCTTGAATCTCACGATAGGGCCAATTTACACTTTCTGGATTTTGCAAGAAAAATAAGATAAGTTTGATGTTAGCCTCGCTTATTTTTGAAACCGTACTCGCCTTGGTGGCCGTGTTATTCTTTTGTCCGACAATCTTAATGGTCAGGTTCTCATGTCTGATGTCGCAGTTACCTGCTTTGTCTATCCAATTGATTTGATTGTCTGCAAACGTATTTGCTAACTTAGGATAGATTTTATTGGTAATTAAAATCATGGGCATACTTTTACTTTTGCTTTTAATTTCTTCTATGGCAGAAAATACATTGGCGTTACTTATTGTCTTTTTTATACTACAATAAAATCTTATGCCATTGATGCAAATTGTTTTATCCAATTCATCACAAATGGCAATACTATCATTCCCTGTCGTTTCCTTCAAATTGAAAATGGCTTCATTAAATAATTCCAAATACTCAGTTCCCATATACATGCTTTGTTGTTCAGTCTTTATATACCGTTCATGAATTAATGAACAATGCAAAATTAGTGAACATTCCTCACTTGAACAAATTTCGAGTTCATTATTTTGTCATGTTCATGAATTTGTAAACATGAATAATTATGTGAACAAAATCATTCATAATAATTCCCATTTCAAAAAATGTCTAATTTTCGGAATCTTGTACATCGGTTATTACTTCCGTTTCCAGTTCCAATCCAAACGCTTCCTTTAATTGCAAATAGTCAAAACATAACGCTTTTGGCCGGTTGACCTTAACCTTCTTGACTTGCTCATTGTTAACCATTTCAAATGAATAGTCAGGCAGACCACTGGGTAACAAGATGGTAAACCTGTCTTGTTTTAGCCCGAGAAACGACGAATGGGATTTTAGATACGACATAATGGTGGACCAGTTGGAACGGTTGGCGGTAGCGTTCATGTTCCGATTATTGAATAAGGATGCCACAGCCGCCATATTCAAATACAGGATAGGACGCGCCTCTTTAAACTCTATGTCCTCCTTGACGGATATAGGGCGGAATGATTTCATATAGCGGATGCGGTAATGTGCCTTGTCCACACATTTCCCTGAAGTCTGGAATCCTTGCAGCATACTCCAGAAGTCGGCCACTTCGGAACTTTCCTGTGCCAGCTCGTTCTGACTGCGGATGCCATTGACAGCCGTCTCAAAGAGTTCGGCATAACTGAACGGCACATCCAATACCGTCTCTAAAGTTCGATAAGCCGCCAACGGGATGACCCAGTTTCCGAAGATTCGGTCATGGATGCTCTCGTTTTCGAACTTTGCCGCCAGTTCCCTCTTGGTAACGGAATAGGTTTCCGGGAAGTTCTTCTCGAACAGTTCCCGGTGATTCAATATCTCGATAGTCAGATGGGTTAATCCCATATTGCAGAGTGCGACCAAATCCTCATAGTTCCTTTTCTCCACTTGATTGAACGATGTCTTGGAGAATGCTAAGAATATGACACGGGTATAGAGTGCCATATCCTGCGTGGGTTTGTCCTGTCCGCATAAAGCAACTCCGGTACTGACGATAGTCTGTGCAGCCATCCCATCCGTATTGGTGTTTTTCTTCGTTTGACCACCACCGCCCCAAAGTCCTTTGAGGTAGGCTATTTTGCGGATGTCGAGGTCATTCTTGTACTCATCGAGCACCACCAAGGTATTGACCGCCTGTGACACCCGGTCATTCATTGCCGGAACGGAGGTGACGCCAAGGTTGGGCGGATCAACCCCATGCAGGAAGAAGGACTGGAGCGAAGTGGCGAGTGTCGTCTTGCCGGTTCCCTTCTCACCGAAGAGGTTCAGGATGGGGAAATGCCGGGTTCGCCTGAATATGATGTCGCGGAACAGGGTGGCAAGGAGATAACACAAGGCGATAGAGGCGTTCTCGCCGAACACCCCAATCAGCCTTGATGCGAAATCATACAGTTTTACGCCATTGCGGTTCTCATGGACCATCAACCGCTCAAACTGAAAGATTTCCGGGTTATGGAGATAAATCCTGGAAGTCGCCGGAATATAAAACGCCTTGCCGTTGACACCCCGGACAATACCCAAATCATCGACATTTTTGAAAGTTCCGCCGTATAATATACCGTTACCGAAAGCAAAGAACTCTTCGGAGGCGTTCCATCCCAGTTTTCGGATTCGCTCCGCCGTATCGGTTTTAGAATACAGGTATTCCTTGACCCGGTTGAGCTTGTCAATTTTTGCCAGCCACACATAGTTACCTAATGACCCGACCTTCTGTTGGAAATTGCTCAATGAGCATAGTTCCGACTCCTTCAACTCAATGACCCGGCACACGTCATACATGTTCCGCATCCGGAAAATTCGGGTGGCGTTGTTCTCGTCCTCGATATGGAACAGCGGCTCCATGATGAAGTTGGAAATTCTTGCCGGCTCCTCGTCTTCTTCGTTAATGGCATAATAGCAGTTCTCCCGGACAAACAGACCGAACTGGCGGAGCAGTTCCGCTTCACGCTGCATCTCGTTCATGGACGAACCATGTTCCTGTTTCTTCCGTGCCTCTCCACGCGCCTGGGTGACGGCATCACGCCACAACTTGACCTTGCCGTGCAGCTTGGCCAGTTGCTCGATGCACTGGTCGAACACCAACTGGTCCTTTACATAACGCAGAAGGTCTGCGATTTCAGCTACATATTTCCGCTCTTCCATCAAAGAACCGGCTATGCAGAAGCGTTTCTGTGCCAGCCATACAATAAAATGCTTTTCCTTCAGGGAAGAATAATCCTCCTTGCAATGAATGTAACTATCAGTATCGTTCTTTCCGTTTTGTTTTGCAAAGGGCAGTTCTCTTACTGTTGCATGGAACCCTTTCTTAATTGCGGAAGCTCCGTTTGCCATGACTGCTTCAAATCCCGGTCCGTATAGCTTTCCTTCGGCTGTGTCTGAATCCGGTATGAAACAAAGTGAAGTTGTGAATCTTTTCAGTTGCTCAAACTGGCTGTCCGTCCATGCGGTGCCAAGAGCGGCCACGGTGTTGTCATAACCGATGGAGTGCATTCTCAGAACATCCGGCGCACCTTCCACCACAATGAAATAATCGGCATCCCGTTGGCGGCTTGCCCGGTCAATGCCGAACAGGGTTTCACCTTTGGAGTAAACGATGCTTGTGGAAGAGTTGATGTATTTCGGGGCTTTCTCGTTATTACCTATGTATCGGGCGGAATAAGCGATGATGCGTCCCCACCTGTTGCGGACGGGAATCATGATGCGTTGCCGGAACATGGCATATACGCTTCCATCCTCGTTGCGCTTGAACATTCCAAGCTCAAAAAGAGATTCCTCGTTGAGTCCCTTTGCCCGGCAATACTCCATGAATGTGTTGCCATCCTTGGGGGCATAACCGATTCCCGCGATGGAACAGAACTCTTCCGGCCATCTGCCGTAGGCGTATTCACGGGCTGCCCGGCTCTCGTCCGTCATTGCCACCCTCAGGTTTTCCACGAAGAAGCGTTGAAGATGGTCAAGGATGACAAGAAGGGATTCCTTGTGTCTGACTTCCGCCAGCTCCTCTTCGCTACGTTCTTCGTCTGAATACTCTACCGGTATGCCGTTGTTCTTGGCAATAAATGCCACCGCTTCCATGAAGGTCAGGTTATCTTTTTCCATGATGAAAGCGATACCGTCCCCTCCTCGGTTACAGCTGAAACAATGGAACAGGTTCTTGCCGGGAGTGACCGCAAACGAGCCTGTCCGTTCCGGATGGAAAGGGCAAAGTCCCATCAATGTCGAACCTTTCCTTGAAAGTTTGACGTATGGACGAAGGACATCCTCTATGGCGAGGTTCCTGACCTTGTTGATGGTGGATTCGCTTATCATACCGTTTTGAGAAGGTTCCAACATTCTATGATTGATTGCCCCGAGTATTTGGGACGACTAAGGTTCTGAGGATTGAGCGGCCTGATGTAGCCGTTATCCCTGTATTTCCGGAGTGTCTTGTGGCTTACGCCCAGCTCCGCACATGTGCGTTTGACCGAATAGACACCATCGGGGTCGCATGTCGGCTTTAGTTCCTTCATTTGTCGTTGCGTTATTATTCCAATTCCAGATTAAAAGTAGCCATATTATTGTTTACCTTTTCTGCTTTTCCGATTGTTTCCACTCTCTTCTTGTGATGGAGGTTCTATGTAATCCTGTACGGTTCGCTGCAAAAGTCGGAGGTCTGAAGTCCTGTATTCCACCTTTCCCGGCCTTTTGTAGGATTCCACTTTCCCTTGCCGTTTCCATCTTTCGACATTGCGCCTTCCAAACAATTCGTATGCCTTTCTTTGGCTAACAAATTCGGGGTCGTTGCTATCAGCCTTAATCATACCGACAATCCTGGCCGCAAGGTCGTTCAGGAAAGCATCGTATGGAATCAGCCGGTCTAAGACTTGGAGTATTTTCATATCCATATAATTAAACCGCTCAGTCAATACGCTTTACGGTGATACTCATGTTCTCCCTGTTGGTTTGGGTCTTGTACTGCCGGTTGTAAATGGCTCCCAACTCGGAGGCCTGGGTGCGGACACTTTTCAACTTGGAAATAGGGAAGGTGATTGACTCGCCGATTTTGAGGGCGGTAAGAGCGGGACGGATTTTTACCACATTTTCTGCCATAATACTTGCTTGTTTAATGTTTAATGTTTAACTTTGCATACACTAATCAAGTGTGCAACGCTTGCAAAGTAACACAATAATGTTTAGGTAGCCAAATAAATATTTGATATTTTTTAGTTTAATCTCTATTTAATGATTGAAACCTATGGAAATAAACATCAGACACGTGCATGTGGGTGCCGAAATTGAGAAACGGCGTGTCGAACTCGGACTCTCCAAATCGGAGTTGGGACGTAGGATTGGCGTACCGCAGCAGCACGTAAACCGCATCTTGGAAAGGGAGACCATGGAAACAAGCCGGCTTGTCAAGGTGAGCGAGGCCTTGGATTGCAATTTCTTTTCTTTCTTCTGCTCCATTCCGCAGCAGATTTCCGCTTATTTGGCGGCAGTCTCCTTACATGGAAGTGCCCATAATATAATAGGTGAAGCGGAACTGGCATTGCAGTTATCCAAGGAGCGTGCGGAAATGGAATCTCAAAAGGAAGCCATCAAGCTTTTGAAGGAACAGATAGCAAATCTGAATACGCAAATAACACGCCTTGAATCCCATTTGAATGACAAGGACAGAATTATAAAACTTTTAGAAGAAAGGAGGTAATACTCAATATTATATAATATGTACGCGCAATGTTCGCATTGCAGGACGTACAATGGTTAGTCTTCAAAAAATGTTTTATATATCAGAGAACATACCAAACACATACAAATAGTATGTAATTCTTTGATATTCAAAACGAAACTAAAGCGGCCCAAGCTGCTATTGAAGAGTAATCGCCATATTTCAAACAAAATTCAGTCTGAGCCCTCAAAACACATACCAAACACATACAAATGTGTTGGAAACTTCTGATAATCAACTTATCGAAAGAGGGGCGCAGGCTGCTGTGGAAGATATGAAGTAAATTGAATATTTTCTGAATATAAAGGTGGGAGGTGCTTGGAATAAGTACCTCCTACTCTATTTTTATGGCATTTTATTTTTTCAATAAAAACATAGTTTATACATTTGCCTGCAAGACAAAATCTATATTCATATGAAAAACAAATGCCTCTTAGTATTACTGTTAGCTTTGGGATGTTGCCATGTACAAGCACAAAAAAGTCAAAAGGATCCTTTGTCCGAAGCACTCGTCCGGTTGAATCAAAAAGTGGATTCCGAATTGATTCCCGGAATAAAAAGGTTTCCCCTCATTGGAATTTCCACAGATATAAGTCCGAAACGGACAGCCGTAAACACGGCATATGTACAGTCAGTCATTCTCTCTGGAGGAATTCCTTACATGATACCTGTAACGGATAATGTAGAAATACTGCGTCAAATTGTATCCCGGCTGGACGGAATTGTCTTTACAGGTGGAGAAGACATCCAACCAATGTATTATGGCGACCTTCCTTATGAAAAACTGGAAGAAGTAAGCCCCGCCCGGGATACCTTCGACTTGATGGTGCTGAAAATGGCCGCAGATCGGAATATTCCCATATTAGGAATTTGCAGGGGGCTACAATTAATGAATGTAGCTTTCGGTGGAACTTTATATCAAGATCTGCCCACGCAACATCCTTCAAGTGTCAACCATCGCCAAAAAGAATCCGGCACTACCCCCACCCATCCGATATCCATCATAAAGGAAAGCAAGTTGGCAGAAATTACAGGACAAGAAGTGCTGCAAGTCAATACATTCCATCATCAGGCTATCCGGAAATTGGCACCGGGATTCAAAATCACGGCTTGGGCACCCGACAGTATAGCGGAAGCTATAGAAGCTTATCCCATACGACAAATGATAGGTGTGCAATTTCATCCGGAAATATTTACAGCTGCCGGAGATACCACCATGCATAAATTATTTAAATTCCTGGTGAACAAGGCTGATACATTCAACCTAGCTAAAAAAATTCACAGCCGCATTCTATCCATTGACACTCATACAGACACTCCTCTTTGGTTTAAAAACGGTTACAGTGTAGGCCTGAGAAAAGACAACATGGTCAGCATCCCCAAAATGGAGGAAGGCAAATTGGACGCACAGTTCCTAGCCGCATTTATATGGCAGGGGAAACGGGATGACGCATCTTCACAAAAAGCCGTAGAAAGCACCACCCGATTAATTCAATCCATTTATGACGAAGTAGAGCAATACAAAGATTTTTGTGGCATCGCCCTTACGGAAGAAGACTTGATACGCCTGAAGCGTGAAGGTAAAAAAGCTTTTTTTATAGGTATCGAGAATGGTTACGCCATAGGCAAAGACCTAAAGAATATAGCAAAATACAAACAGATGGGAGTCAATTATATTACTCTCTGCCATTCTTATGACAATGATATCTGCCATTCATCCACTCACACGGAAGATGCGACCGAAGGACTGACCCGGTTCGGACGTGAGGTGGTGAAGGAAATGAACCGCCTAGGAATTATGATAGATGTATCGCATGCCAGTGAAGGTACTTTCTGGGATGTGATAAAATATAGTACACAACCTATCATCGCCTCTCATTCCTCGTCAAAGGCGTTATGCGACCATGATCGTAATCTGACAGACGAACAACTCCGTGCCTTAGCGAAAAATGGCGGAGTGGCACAGTTATGTCTCCTTGATGCCTATATCAATAAAAACCCAAAAGCCGCATCCGTTTGTGATGCTGCCGAACATTTGGACCACATGATTAAGGTAGCCGGCATAGACCATGTGGGAATAGGTACGGACTTTGACGGCGGTGGTGGTTTGCAAGGATGCAATGGAGATAATGACTTGATTAATCTGACCATAAAAATGATTGAAAAAGGATATACAGAAGAAGACTTAAGGAAGATTTGGGGAGGTAATCTCTTGAGAGTAATGAAGCAAGTACAGGAAGCACCACTTCTTTCTTCAAAAAAACGCAGATAATACCCAAACAAGGATAATTAAAAATATATAGAAATATCCTATTATCATTTTTCAGAAATTATCGGGGCTGTTTCACCAATGGACAGCCTCTTTTTGTAACTTACAGTTTAATAGTAAAAGAAATAAGACAGACCTTATTCCCCTCTCCTCACCATAGGAATTTTCCTATTACAAATAGGGAAACTCTCCTTTACAAATAGGAATATTCCGTTTATTGTATCATTCCCTCCACTTATCTTTGTGACATAAGAAAAACAAATTTTAAAATTAACGGATATGAGAACAAAAATACTGAAATACTTCGGAATGGTAGTTGTACTGATAATAATGGTTAACCTAACCTCCTGTGAAGTATCCATAGAAAGTTGGTACGATGATGATGATTACAGCGAAATATATTACAGAACCACTCGGGAACTATGCAGCCGGACCTGGCAGGAAACTTGGGAACAAGACGGTGAATACTACACACAACGACTAGACTTTTACGAAAATAGAACAGGCACAGACATCATACGAATAGAACATCGGAACGGCTATGTAACCGAAGACAGGTACAATTTTGAATGGAGATGGGATAACAGCGCACAGACATGCATCCGTATGGTTTACGGTCCCAGTGACATTTCATATTTTGAAAATGTATGGTTGGCCGGAAACTTCTTAAAAGGCACATTGGATGGTGTCAATGTAAATTTCACAGGAATCAGGTAAAAAGAAAAAAGCGGGATGATACCCAACACATATCATCCCGCTCTCCTTTTTCCCAATACACTACTCACTCTTAATGCTATTTACCGGATTCTCATTAGCGATATGCCATGCCTTAAGCACCACACAAGCCACAATAATAATCGCTACAACTAAAGCCGTAGCCAAAAAGAGTAACGGATTAAGATCAACCTGTTCCGCAAACTGTTCCAACCATGCTTTCCCAATAAAATAAGCTATAACAATTCCGAGTAAAATAGAAGGAATAGAAACATATAGAATATCACATACCAGCAGACGGAGAATGTTTGATGCTTCCGCACCATTCACTTTACGAATAGCTATCTCCTTACTGCGACGTTGCGTTTCATCGTTTACATAACCTATCAGCCCCATAATCACTATAAGCAGGATAAAACCGGAAGTGATAAGGACAGAATTGCGGAAACGATATACATCTTTATAGATTTCGGACAGCATATCATCCACTGTATGGAATGTTAAAGCCACTTGTGGAAAAGTTTTGTCCATGAATTCATTCAGGCGCTTCAAATTTTCATCGTAGGGTTCTTTCAACCGTACATTGAAGGTATGATTAAACGCATTACCACCTATCAGCACAATGGGTTGCTGCGCCTGATAGAAACTTTGATTGCGCACATCACGGAACACACCTACTATAGTTCCTTCCTTAATCTCATCAAAAGGTTTTCCTACGGCTCCATCCGTCCATTTCTTAAGCCGGACTATCTCTTCATTCACCAGCAGATCTTTGGCATGGGTCATCGGCTTTCCTTCTATAATCGTAATGCCTACCACATCCGGATAATTAAAATCCACATAGTTCATATTAAGAACACCTATACGCTTGCCGTCACTGCCCATCAATCCTTTTGTCCAATATTGGCCCAATACACTATGGCTGGCTGTAGCCACGCTCTCTACCATAGGCTGACGCCGGATCTCATCGCGCATATGAGGAACAATTTCAATGTCCAGCCAACTTTCGGCTTCTACCAGTCCGGCAGTATTGATCCCCATATCCCTGTTCATCAAATGACTATACTGCATTAACGTAACCAGTAATAATCCCAAGACAAAAGACACACCGGTAAACTGTATAAACAACAGTGACCGTTTCCATCCTTTTTTACCATCAGTATAACGACGGAATACCTGTGTGACAGGAATATGTGAAAAAATACGTCCGGGCAATACACCTGCCAACAAAAATAAAAGTACAACAACCAGCAGCGGTACCCACAAAGTTCCCCATGTAAAGAGTGATGCAAGTCGCACCGACAGCAAATCTTCTATCAAATCCCGCGCATTGAAAATGATAAATGCACAGACCAGAATGGATACCAGAACAATAATGCCCGTTTCCATCATAAACATACTGAAGATATTCCCATTATTGGCACCATTGCACTTATGGACACCGACACTCTTGGCACGACGTCCCAAAGTAGCAATTACAATAAGCATATAGTTCATAATAGCGACAAAGAAGATAGAGAAACCCAAAAAGCCATAGATAACTAGACGCTTTGTTGTTTCTGAAGAAGTCTGATGCTTTGTTGCCAATGGAATGACACTGAGTTCCAGTTTCCAACCGTTATGTTCAGTCGGCATGTATTTCTCCACCATCCGCTGGATGTTATCGTTTACCACCTCTATATCCGAAGCTTCTCCGGTCCGGAACACTGCATAAAAAATATCATTTCCTCCCCATCCGGCTCCATCCTTATAACCTCCTTCTTTATGTACACTTACTACAAAGTCTGCCTTAAACATGGTATTCTCCGGAATATCACGATAAACACCACGGACAATCATTTCAGTTTTCCGCTCCAATATTAACACTTTACCTATAGGATCTGCATCACCAAAAAAACGGCGTGCAAAACTCTCGGACACAAACAAAGTATTGGAGTTAATCAAATCGTTAGGATTTCCCTTTAAAACCGGAATGCCAAAGGTTTGGAAAAAACAAGTATCCACCATAAGACACTGTTCGTCATCCGACAACAATTGATTTTCATAATAATAATTACCGTTGGCTGTGTAAGAATTTATACAAGTAGCTTTTTCCACTTCTATTGGCATATTCTCAGCCAAAGCCGCCGCTATCGGAGCAAAAACGGAATAATCATAGATATCCCCATCGTCCCCCATCGACTCACCTGTTTCCAAATTATGGTAATATGCGCGGACTATTCCTAGATTTCCAGCTTCAGGATAACATTTTTCATAACTTAACTCAAATGCAATCTGCGAGAACAACAGGATGCCAACAGTCAGCCCCAATGAAAGCGATATGACTTTCGTCACATTACTTCCACGACCGTGTAATATCGTTTGTATTGCATAATATAATTGCTTCATCGCTATCTATTTAGTTACTCAACTTTAATACTCTTTACCGGATTCTCATTAGCAATACGCCAAGCTCTAACAACGACACACACCACTATCAGAGCGATAATCACCAATGCTGTTCCGACAAAATACAACGCATTCATATCTATCGTTTCGGCAAATTGATCCAACCAAGCCTTTCCTGTAAAGTACGATACTACAATTCCTATCAAGACCGATGGGACAGCAACATACAATATATCACGGGACAGTAACCGAAGAATAGTCGAAGCTTCAGCACCATTCACCTTACGGATAGCTATTTCCTTACTGCGACGTTGTGTTTCATCATTCACGTAACCTATCAACCCCATAACAACAATAAGCAAAATAAAAGTAGAAGTAATCCATACAGAATTACGAAAACGATATACATTGCGATAGATTTCCTTCAGCATGGTATCTATCGGAATAAATTCCAATGCCTTAGTGGAATGCACCTGCTCCATGTATTCGTTCAGCTTATTCAAACTCTCATCGTATGGCTGCTTTAAACGTACATCAAAAGTGTGACTGGTATTATGACTATAAACCAAAGCCACGGGAAACTGCTTATAAAGAAAAGACGTATTGCGCACATTACGGAATACACCAACAATGGTTCCGGCTTTATCAAAATCATTCAACCGTTTGCCTACTGCCCCATCTGTCCATTTCATCAGCCGCACTACTTCTTCGTTGACCAATACATCTCCCTCATTCTGCATATCTTTCCCTTCAATAATAGTAATCCCCATGGTTTCAGCATAATTCTTATCACAAGGATTATACATCAAGGTTTCTATTCGCTTGCCACTATTATCAATCAGCCCACGAGTCCAATATTCTCCCAGAACACCATGCATAGAACGGGTGGCATTTTCCACCATGGGTTGACGACGAAGATCGTTAACCATATTCTCTGCTTCTTCGGGTGACATCCATGTTTCCGCCTCCACCAATCCTGGAGTACGGATACCCATATCACTATTAATCAGATGATGATACTGCATCAAAGATACTAACAAAATCCCCATCACAAAAGATACCCCCATAAATTGTACAAATAAAAGAGAACGCTTCCACCCCTTTTTCCCATCTGTGTAACGACGAAAAACTTGAGTGACAGGAATGCGTGAAAACAATCTTCCCGGCAGCACTCCGGCTACTATGAACAGTACAAAAACAATGAGCATCGGAACCCATAAAGTTTCCAATGTAAAGAGTGAGGACAACTGCACCGAAAGTAAATCTTCTATCAGATCTTTGGTATTGAAAATAATAAAGAGGGCCACTATAACGGACATCAATACCACAATCCCCGTCTCAAAAAGGAACATACTGAAAATATTGATTGCACTGGCACCACTACACTTATGCACACCTATACTTTTTGCCCTGCGGCTCATGGTAGCAATAGCTACTAATACATAGTTCATGATTGCCACAAAAAATATGGCAAAGCCCAAAAAACCATAAATGTAAAGGCGAGTGCGGGTATTTGAGTCATCCAAATGAATTTCGGGCAATGGCTGTGCATCATAAAAATTTCTCCATTCATCATCAGCAGAATCAGGATAATATTTTTGCATAGCCTTGTATATCTGACGATTGATTTCTTCCCTGTCCACCCCATCGCGCAAACGGAGAATAGTATAATAAATGTCATTACGCCCCCATGTTCCACCCCCTATATAACCACCTCCGGCATAAATGGGAGCTACAAAATCAAAATGATAGGCCGTATTTTCCGGAGTATCCTGATAAACGCCACGGACTGTCAGTTCATGCTGTTTATCCAAAGATAATTTTTGTCCCACAGGGTCCTGTCCACCAAAGGCATCACGAACAAAAGTTTCAGAAACGAATATGCTCCCTGCCCTTTGCAATTCCTCAGGATTCCCTTTCAATACTTTGATGCCGAAAGTACGGAAATAGCAAGTATCTACATAAGCGTAGTTTACGTCTTTCAGCTTATGACCATCCTTGAATACATTTAATGTCTCAAAATTGAAAATGACTGTAGCATTTTCAATCCATTGTGACAAATCACTGCGGAATGCTTCTGCCATCGGAGCAAACAAGCTATCATCATATCCTTCTCCTTTCTCTCCAGTCTTTACATTCTCTCCTCCTCCACGTACCAACACCAATCGGTCGGCATCAGGGTAACATTTTTCATAATTGAGTTCAAATGCTATTTGTGAAAAAAGCAGAACACCAATAGTCAAGCCTAATGAAAGCGATATGACTTTTGTCACATTGCTTCCACGGCCGTGTAATGTCGATTGTATTGCATAATAGATTTGTTTCATTACAACCACCCTTTCATTATTATTCTTTAATGTTCGCCACTACACTACCGTCAAACAAATGAATGACACGATGAGCAAATCCGGCATCATGCTGAGAGTGAGTTACCATGACAATACTAGTCCCCTCCTTGTTAAGTTCGGTCAATAGATTCATTACTTCAGCACCGTTCTTTGAGTCCAAATTACCGGTAGGCTCATCGGCGAGGATCAATTTAGGGTTAGTAACCACAGCACGGGCAATAGCCACACGCTGTTGTTGACCGCCGGAAAGCTGTTGCGGGAAATGCTTGGCACGATGACTCAAGTTCATTCGCTTTAAAATTTCCAGAACACGCTCCTTACGTTCACTAGCCTTGATTCCAAGATAAGTCAACGGTAATTCCACATTTTCAAAAACATTCAGTTCGTCTATCAGATTAAAGCTTTGAAATACAAAACCTATTACACCTTTACGCAGGCGGGTGCGTTCTTTTTCTTTCAGATTGGCTACTTCATTGCCCAGCAACTTGTAACTGCCTTCAGTAGGATTGTCCAACAGACCAAGGATATTCAATAAGGTGGATTTTCCACAACCTGATGGTCCCATAATAGCTACAAACTCTCCTTCTTTCACCTCTATGTTTACATGATTCAACGCAATTGTTTCTACTTCTGAAGTACGAAATACCTTACTTAAATTTTCAATCTGTATCATAATAATAAATTTTAATTGTTTGTTCTATTGATCTTTATTCTGATTTAATACTCTTTACTGGATTCTCACTGGCAATGCGCCATGTTTTGGAAATGACACAACTGACAATCAATATCAAGACCACGATAGCTACACATACATAATAAGGAACAAGCGAACCTACAGTCACAGCAAACTGTTCCATCCATAAACCACCTACATACCATGCCCCTAGTGTACCTGCGACTACAGCCGGGAAAGAAATCCAAAGAACATCTTGCACCAACATTTCCAATATCGCAAATGACTCAGCTCCATTCACTTTACGAATAGCAATTTCTTTCGAACGTCGCTGTAATTCATCATTAATATAGCCTATCAGTCCCATCAAAGTAATAAACAAGATGGCAATTGCCGCCAATAAAGTCGCATTACGAAATACACGAACGGAATTATAACTATCCGCCATTTTTTGTTCCAAGCTTTCAAAGCCGACTGTTTGATTAGGAAAAGCTTCGGCAGCATCACGCTTCAGTTTCTGAAGATTCTCACCAAAGGGTTCCTTCAGACGGAGATAAACAAGATCAGCCAAATCTTTGGGATGATGATGCAAGACAAACGGTTTCAGCTCTGAGTAGAATCCGCCAATATTAAAATCTTTAATCACACCTACTATTTTGACACGGCCTTCTTCTGTCTGTATACTCTTACCTAAAACATCTTTTCCCCAATGCATTCTCCGTACAAATTCCTCATTCACTGCCACCTCACCGGATTCACGAGGCACACGCCCTTGCTGTATGACCATTCCCATAAAAGCTACATAATTCTCCTGAGTAAAATCATAACGGCTGGAAAAAAGACTCGTTCCTTTCTCATCCGGTATCATCTGCCCGCTATATCCATTAGACGGATAGCTAGTTGCCGAAGTCAATGCTTCCACGTATGGAAGCCCCTCATAAAAGTGACGGGCAGCAAGCCGGGCTTTAGCATCCGGTGCATTATTAACGCCAATCACTACCCGCTCAGGATTATAACCCGGATCTTTATTAATAACATAATGATACTGGAGCATCACTACACACATCAATCCACATATAAAAGCCACTCCTGCAAATTGGATAAACAATAACGGACGTTTCCATCCTTTCTTACCCTCTGTATAACGCCGGAAAACCTGTGTGACCGGTATCTTTGAAAAAATTCGTCCCGGCAGCACACCACCAATGAGGAATAAGACAGCAGTCACTCCAAAAGGCACCCAAATACGTTCCACCGCAAAAAGAGACTCCAGTTTAGCAGCTGTAGTATCTTCCACAAATTCCCGGAAATTAAACATTAAAAAAACCATCAAAAACAATGAAAGCAAAATAATAATACCAGTTTCCCACATAAACATACCAAAAACAGTACCCGTTCCCGCTCCGCTGCATTTATGAACACCAATACTTTTGGCACGCCGGCTCAATGAAGAAATAGAAATCAACACATAATTCAATGTCGTGATAAACAAAATAGATATACCTAAAATAAGCATGATATTACGCATTCTTTTCACTTCATCATATCCACGGTACGTATCCCGAACAGGTTTTGCCATGACAGTGATTCCCAACTTATCACTTCTGGGAATATGTTGCTGTACTACCATATCAATACGCTTGTTCAATTCATCCAAATCAATATCCTGCTTCAACCGGATATATTCTTTCCAGCTGTCCCCACCGTTCCATGAATAATTTCCTATCCGGCGGCTCCAGATAGAAGGCAAGGAAATGACAGCCTTCGGTCGCATAGTACAATTCTCAGGTAAAGCAGCATACGTTCCTTTGACTGTCAACTCAATTTCCTTATTGAAACTAATTATTTTACCAATCGGATTCTCACCGCCAAACATTTTATCCGCCAAATCTTTACTCAGGAAAATTACATCTTTTTGCTGCAATTCACGTACCGGATCACCACTCAAGACCTCAATACCCATTGTCTGAAAAAACAATGAATCAGCAGCAACTTTAAAATCATCAAAGCGGACACTCCCGTTATAAATAGGTGCCGAAACCGGCCACGAGCCTGTACTTGCCGCCGATTCCACAATTTCCGGCATTGCATCCAGTATGCCTCCGGCAGCTGCACCGATAATGAACTCACTCGGAGGAAAAGGCTCTCCATTTACTGTCCATATATTCCACAATTGGTATAATTTATCATGATCCTTAAAACAAGTATCAAAACTCTGCTCATACACAACTCTTGAGAAAAGCAGAATACTCATAGTCAGGCCCAAGCCTAACGAAACGACTTTTATAATATTAGCTCCACGTCCATGTATCAAAGCCTGAATGACATAATAAATCTGTTTCATATTTCGTGTTTTTAATTATTATTATTTTAAAAGAGAGAAGTCCCGTTTCACAACGTTACTTCCCATAAAGTGTATAAGAAACTAAAGTTTCTATAATTCGTTCTCTATAATATAAATGCCAAAACCGTGCCACGCAAACAAATAACTGATTAACAACACATTGAAAAATAGCAAAAAGAAACAGTCTGTCTAATTATTAGACAATGATGTATGATAATTAGACAGACTATGAAAACAAACAAATAGTTCTACGCTTCAAACTTATTGGAATTTGCCTTATTTTACTATCTTTGCATTATCACCTATATAAAACAAATTATTATGAAACACATTCTTTTGGCAGCCTGTGCGGTTGCCATATTAAGCGGTTGCGGTTCGCAAGGGAAACAGGCAGCCCCTACCGGAAATCCATTCCTTTCAGAGTACACAACTCCCTTCCAGGTTCCTCCTTTCGACCAAATCAAGATGGAACATTACAAACCCGCCTTTTTGCAGGGCATGGAAGAACAACAGAAAGAGATTGACGCTATAGTGAACAACCCCGAACCCGCCACTTTCCAGAATACCATTGCAGCACTGGATCAAAGCGGAGCGTTACTTCGTAAAGTCAGCACCGTATTCTACGGACTGAAAAGCGCCAATACCAATGATGAAATGGACGCACTGAGCCGTGAACTCTCTCCACTACAATCAAAACACAGCGATGACATCGCCTTAAATGAAAAACTTTTTGCACGCATCAAAGCTGTCTATGAAAATCCCGGCGATTTGGACAAAGAGCAAAAGAAGTTGTTGGAAGAAACCTATAAAGATTTTGTACGTGGAGGTGCCAACCTGGATGCCGAAAGTCAAAAAAAACTGCGTGAATTAAATAGTGAGATTTCCATGTTACAGCTCACCTTCGGCCAAAATATGCAGAAGGAAACCAATGCTTTCCAATTGATCGTGGACAAAGAAGAAGACTTAGCCGGATTACCCCAAAACCTGATTGCCAGTGCTGCCGAAACAGCTAAAGAAGCAGGCATGGAAGGCAAATGGATTTTCACCCTGCATAATCCCAGCGTCATGCCTTTCCTGCAATATGCCGATAACCGAGACCTGCGCGAAAAGATATTCAAAGGATACATTAACAGAGGAAATAACGGAAATGAATACGACAACAAGGAAGTGGTACGCAAACTGCTCAAGGCCCGTCTGGAAAAAGCCAAGCTGATGGGATATGAAAACTATGCTTCCTTTGCACTGGAAGAACGTATGGCGAAAACACCGGATGCCGTATATAAATTATTAGATCAGATTTGGACACCTACTCTGTCCAAAGCCAAAGAAGAACTGGCAGATATCAATGCCGAAATAAAGAAAGACGGAAAAACCTTCACAGCCGAAGGTTGGGACTGGCGTTATTATGCAGACCGAGCCAAGAAAGCCAAATTCGACTTGGATGAAAATCAGGTACGTCCTTATCTGAAACTGGAAAACGTACGTGACGGTGTGTTCTATGTTGCCAACAAACTGTACGGTATCACTTTCACCCAGCTGGACAATCTTCCCCTCCCTCATCCCGATGCACAGGCATTCGAATGTAAGGACAAAGACGGTTCTCATCTAGGTGTACTCTATATGGACTTCTTTCCGCGTGCCAGCAAGAAAGGTGGCGCATGGTGCGGAAGCTATCGTTCACAGACCTACAAGGACGGCAAGAAAGTGGCTCCTGTAGTAACCGTGGTATGCAACTTTACCAAACCGGCAGCCGGACAACCCGCTTTGCTCAGTGCAGATGAAGCGAATACCTTGTTCCACGAATTCGGACACGCTTTACATAATCTTTTCAAAGATGTACATTATTATGGTGTGGCTAGTGTTCCGCGTGATTTTGTAGAACTGCCGTCACAGATAGATGAGCATTGGGCTTTTGAACCGGAGGTATTGAATGTATATGCCAAACATTATCAGACAGGTGAAGTTATTCCTGCCGGACTGGTTGAAAAAATGGACAAGAGTGGCAAATACGGACAAGGCTTCGCTACGGCTGAATATTTAGCTGCTTCCCTGCTGGATATGGATTATCATGTATTAAAAGAAATTCCCGATGATATGGACGTTATGCAGTTCGAAGCAGAAACATTAGGTAAGCGCGGATTGCTGAAACAAATTCCGTCACGCTATCGCACCACTTATTTCAACCACACCATGGGTGGTGGATATACTGCCGGTTACTATAGTTATATTTGGGCAGAAGTGCTGGATTGTGACGCATACGAGGCATACAAGGAAACAGGCGATATCTTTAATCAAGAAGTAGCAGGAAAGTTCCGCAAATATATCCTCACTCCCGGCTGCATTGACGATGCGATGGACATGTATGTCAATTTCCGTGGCAAAGAACCCGGTATTGATCCCTTGTTGAAGAACAGAGGACTAAAATAACCCTCTAACCCTAAATAGAATTCCTCCCCCTGCAAAAGACAAATGATTGTGACTCTTGCAGTGGGAGGATTCTCATTTTGTAGTATGATTGCGGATAGTTCTTTTTATTTTTTGTTCCAAAGCAAGAAATAATCCTCAGAGAAAGCATACCTTTGTGCCTGTCAAATCAAAAATTAAATTATGAATCAACCTATTGCTATGAACACCACAAGAAAACATGTGGTATGGCTGGATGTCGTTCGTTTGGTAGCCATGTTCACCGTAGTTTGCTGCCATAGTGCAGACCCGTTCAACTTTTACCCCGGCGAACCGCCAGCCAACATTGATGAAATCAAATTCTGGGGAGCCGCCTACGGAGCCTTTCTCCGTCCGTGTGTCCCACTGTTTGTCATGATTACAGGAGCATTGCTGCTCCCCGTACGTGGCGAAATATCCGCTTTCTACAAAAAAAGAATCAGCCGTGTATTCTGGCCGTTCCTTATCTGGAGTGTCATTTATAATTTATTTCCCTGGTTTACAGGATTGTTGGGACTTAATCCTGAAATAATCCTTGACTTTTTCCCTTATAGCGGTGAAGAAGCCGCCCGTCAGTCACTCAACGTATCATTGGGTTATATAGCAGAAATGCCTCTCAATTTCTCTTTATTAGACGTACATATGTGGTATATCTATCTGCTTATCGGATTATATCTATACCTTCCTATTTTCTCCGCATGGGTAGAAAAGGCCTCGGAGAAAGCCAAACTATGGTTTCTTGTCGCATGGGGAATAACCGGCTTGTTACCTTATTATTATCAGTTCGTATCCCCATACATTTGGGGAGGCTGTGCGTGGAACTCGTTCAATATGCTCTATTATTTTGCCGGATTCAACGGGTACTTGCTATTGGGACACTATCTGCGCAACCACGACTGGTCATGGAGTAAGACACTGTCAGTCTGTATCCCCATGTTTCTGGCAGGTTACATGGTCACATTCTTCGGTTTCCGCCACATGACCGCATTACCACAATGCACTGATGAAATGTTGGAACTGTTCTTCACCTATAATTCTTTGAATGTGATTATGATGACTATCCCTTTCTTCCTCATAGCCAAGAAAGTAAAAGTACGCTCAGAACTGATCCAGCGTATGCTGGCAAACTTGACCGTATGTGGTTTTGGCATCTATATGATACATTATTTTTTCACAGGTCCGGGTGTAGTCCTGATGCGCAATATCGGTGTTCCCGTGCCTTTACAAATTCCCGCTGCCGCAGTCGTAGCATTTGGCGTATCATGGCTGCTTGTGGTATTCATTCGTAAAATAAGCGGCAAGAATGCTAAATACATTGTAGGATAATAAAAACAGGACATACAAATATCGTTATATAAGAATAGCCGGAACTACTTTTTCCAAGTGATTCCGGCTATTCTTATAATGCTTCATCCACTAGAAATCAAGTCAGTTATTTGAGATGTAATTTAAAGAATATACCTCCGCTAAAAAATTTACCGTCATTCAGTTCAGCAATAAGATTGATATGGTCTTTCCATATTGAATAAGTTCCACCCACATTCACAGTATAAGTTGCTGTATGCAGATCTTCCGCATGTCCGGGACACACTTCCGCCATCAGATTAAATCCATTCAGAGCTTTCTGCCAGAAACCTTCGCCCTTTATGCCAAAGTGAAAGTTTATCCCTGCAGCAGGACGGCTATAATGCACATCACTCATAGCTTTACCGATAACCCAAGCTACATGAACCCCCACTGTACCTATTCCACTAAATTCAACATGTTTCGTTGCCGCCAGATAATAACGTGTCAAGTAATTGTGGTTTCCGCTACCACCGCCCCCCCAATCTATGTCTCCACCTCCATTTGAAGAATGGCTTCCCGGATCATTCGCACCAATCACTACCTGAGGCGTCCAAGCCTTCCACCAGCCTTCTTTCCATGCCCTCAACCGGAAATGAAACGATCTGTCCTGATTGGTAAACCTGCCCCAAGTTTGCTGAGGCCAATAAGAAGAACCATGTATCCCCTTTACCAACGTACAAGTATATGCTACTTCCAGCCAAGGAAACAAAGTACAATTTATATAATAGTTATAGGTATAGGGATGATATTCACTTCTCACCCAATATCGGGAAAGTATATTTACATCCAGCATATTTCCTCCCAGCATAACGGTTTTATCTTTCTGCATAACGGCAGTAGGTGCATGAAGTAGTCCTGTAGTACCATAAAAAGCCTGCCCTTTGATAACATTCATTCCTCCAAAGAGTCCCCCCAGAAATATTAGAGTTCTTAATTTCACTATTCTATGAATTTTAATTTATATTTGCAGCATGAAAACAGATGTATTAAAAATACTCGGAAAAATTATTCCTACTGCTATCTTCGTCCTGTTGTTGCCATTCTCCATTATTTACATGGCAATAAGCAAAGTCTGCTCTTTCATCCGAAAATTCTTTCCCCGATAAAGCGTACCGGAAACAAGAATGCAGCTTGCAGATATCTTGTACGTGTATGTTTCTCCTTATACATTCTATAAACGAAACGCAAATTCATCTTATCAACCCAGTTCGGATAATAGTGCATCCTATTCATTGCCGTTTGGTGAACAAAGCCACCACACGTAAAGCCGATGCCTTGGTAACCCATCTTTTTTACCTTAAGCAGAAACTTTTCCTGCATCAAGGCCCCCATACCTACTATCAGAAAATCCGGATTTAATTCGACTATATGAGAAGCTTCCTTATTCATTTCAGCATCCGAAGAGAAATATCCGTTCCTGAACCCTGCAATGCGTAACTCCGGATACTGCTCTTGAAATATCCTCACAGAACACTCCACTTGTTCTTGACCCGAGGCTACGATATAGAGCGTTTTACGGCTTTCCATGAGGTAATTCAACAATTCGGGAGCAAGGGAGGTCATATCAAAACTACGTCTGGTCACTCGCTTTCCGTATACTAATCTTATGGCAGAAACCAGTAAAGAGCCATCGGCAAAAATACCATCGAATTGTTCAAATAGGGATTTGTTTTCTAAAGCTATGAGGTAAGATACGGGGTTGAGAAAGGTGTAAATTCTGTTTTTCTGAGTAACCAAATGTAAAAACAGCAATTTATCTGTTTGTATGATTTTATTAAGCAATAGAGGGAGCATAAATTAAATGATAATTTATTTTTATGGAAGTTTATAATACTTCTTCAAACAGATTATACCACCTTGTAATAACAGAATCAATTGTAAAACATTTCGCCTTACACATGGCTTCCTTTGCCATTTCTTTTCTTAATTTTTCATTCTCGATTAGCAAGCTGATGCAGTCAATTGTTTTTTGACTATTATAAGGTATCGGAGTTATTAAGCCAGACTTTCCATTGTCTATGATGTCATATATAGCTTCATAACTTCCATACACAACTGGGACCACTCCATAACTCATACTTTCAATAACTACTAATCCAAACCCTTCTAAATCAGAAGTCAATAAAAATATAGAAGCTTCCTTATAATGTTGTATGGGAGGAGATACTTGAAAGCCTTTGAAACAAACACGTTGAATATCATATCTTCTAATATATTCTTCCAATGTACTTTTATAAGGGCCTTCTCCCACCAAAACAAGTTCCCAATCAACATATTTTTCATAAAGAACTTTCCAAGCTTCCACTATTCTATTTACTCGTTTATTTTCATAATCCATTCTTCCTACATATAACAGCTGCTTCTTCTTCTGTTTTAACTCCCATTCTTCAAAATACACAGGAATAGTAACAGGATTGCCTATTGCTATAATATTCTCAGTTCTCTTTATATGTGCATAATCACTTAACGGCTTGATAAAATGAGATGAAAGAAGAACATATTTTTCACAATGGCTACAATTATAACGAATGCTAGCTTTTACCAACTCTTCTTTTAGATACATTATAGCATGATATATGTATTTCAAAAAAGGGTTATAAACTGTTTCACATTTATCACGTGCCTTAATAATTAATTTAGACGTATTTGGAGCACCATGTAATACCGAAATCAATTTACATGATGTTCTTTTTATAGCCACTCTACACAGTAATGTTGACATAAAAGGAAGTCCCCACTGATTAATTATAATATCAATTTTTTCATTTATAATTAATCGATGTAACTTCCTCATATTTTTTATAGAACAAACAGGATAGTCTAATTTGACAAGCTTTACATCTGGTAGTAATTGACAAGCTAGTTCAATATGCGGTTGTTCTATTGAAGCTATGATAACACCATGTCCATCCTTTATAAAACGATTGGCAAGTACAGTTGTCACTACCTCAACACCACCATAATTAGGATAAACACGATAAAAAAACAATATATTCATATTACCATTCTCTTTATTACTGTAATAATGAAGCTAGAAATGCAATTTGTTTGTCCTGCATTTCTTTTAATCCTTCTATGCTGACAAGTCTTTCCCTTACATCAGGAATTTTCGCATTTTCAAACAAGGCTATCCTAGGACTATTGCTAAACAATCTTGCTTTATTTCCAAATGCCAAAGTAGGGATACAAGCATGTACTCTATCAGAATAAACTTCTGAAGCATTCCGGTAAAGGAGTAAATAATCCATTGGATTATCAGATACTATCACTCCATTTTTTACTAACTTACTAACTTTTGTATAAGGAAAAGGCTTATGATAAGAATAAACAATATTCTTTTCTTTAAAAATATTTTTCAGTTCTTCTTTTATCCTATAATGCTTAGGTTCTTCAATATTCAATACTACATACGGTGTTAAATCAGTATCTATTTGGGGTAAATTAAGTAAATTCACAAAGAACACATTATCTATTCCATTATAACTATTTTTTGTAAAATTTGCATAGTACTTATAGGCAAGGCTATCACGGGTCATTATAGCGTAAGGCCGCAATTTTCTTAAATATTCAGAAACAAATTTGACTTCATATTCTGTATAGAAGTTTCCGCTTGCACCTAAAAAAAATAATCTTACTTCCTTGTTCTGCTTTTCTCTTTATTAAATCTCCATAAATCGTAAAAAATGGAACAGTTAATACACATCCCGGAATTATAAAATAATCACATTTAACCATACTGGCCATACTAAAGATATTTTGCGTTTTTACCGTTTTGTATGAACGGGTCATGAAGCTTTTTAGCAGCCCTTTGCATGGTATGTACCCATAACCAATTTATTATTGGGTTTTCTTTCAGCATGAACATTTGTCCCATTGTAGCTGCAAAATTAGCATTTGAGCTAACTTTAAATAATTCAGCATTAAGCGGTAATGCTTTCATCAAAGCAGCTTCAGCACCCAAATCTATAAATCCGTTACCAATATTATTAAATGTAACAGAAGTCAACAATGCAATTTTCTTTTCTAACATATTAATAGTAAACTAATTTGTATGTAGTTATATTTCTTTCCAATCATGCGGTTTATTCTCTCATCAGTTCCCTAAACAGGTCTAACCATTTTTGCATTACCTTTGGTTTTGAAAAGCATTTTCCCGACATATAAGCCTGCTTACCCATATCTTCTAGTAATACTTTATTTTCTATCAATTTTATACAAGCTTCCGCCAAGGCATTTACATCATTATCCGGCACTAAAAATCCATTCTTACCATTGTCTATGATACTATTTGCTCCAGTAATGTCAAAACTAACACAAGGCAAGCCACAATTCATCGCCTCCACCAATACCAACGGGAAACCTTCATACAAAGATGACATGACAAAAAAAGAAGAATGAGAATATACTTCACCTATACTAGGTGAAACACCTTTCAGATGAACAACTGATGAAAGATGCAAAGCATCAATTTGTCGTTGAAGACTTTCTCGCAGACTTCCTTCACCCCAAATTTCCAATTGCCAGTCCGGACACTTTTGTGCAACTATCACCCAAGCTGCAATCAATCGATTATAACCTTTTACAGATTCTAATCTACCTGCTGATATAGCAACTTTGCTTTTTCTACCATTTCTTTCATGTAGTTGTATATTGCTAAAATTAGGTATTACAAATATATTCGGTAAATTCCACATTTTCTTGTCAGACTCTGTTAATGCAATTACCTTATCGAATTTTGTCAAACAACACTTTCTTAAATATTGAACTAAAAATTTCTTTCCTCGCGATTTAAAAATTTCCTCATCTAATATCTGTTGTCCTTTATAAGAAAAATGAAACTCATGGATCTTCTTTATCCGCCGACAAATAAATGGTAATATCCATATCAATAAAGGAGCATTGGCATTGACAGCAATATCTATCTTATATTTTTTAAATATGTGACGTATAATACTTATATTTTTCCATACTCTATTAATTTTCTTTCCAAAGCCTACCTTCCACTCTATATCAATAGGTAACAGTTGAATGTTCGGGTGCAAAGGATATATAGGTTTTTCCTGTCCATTACCATAATATGCCAAAAAAAGCCGTCCTTCCATATTTTCCGCCAAATAATTCATCTTGTCTGACACTATACGGAATATACCTCCTGCAATGGTAATATTGGGAACAAAATAAATGATATTCATTATTTACTTTTTATCCATGAAATTACTAGTAATAATAATCGCTCTGCCCATTTGAATCTCCAAACAATAGTTTTAACACTCCACAACTCGGCCAAACATGTATCGTAATCATGATGTATAAATGCATTTTTTGCATGTATATACACAACTAAAATCACATACTTTCTATAATAAGAACTTTCCGATGTAAAGTTAAACCACTCGTAATAAGGAAATTCTCCATTTTTAGAATAATCTGATGTAAGACTATCAGATAACCCTGTTCTATAAAAGACTTTCGGAAGGTTCAAATAGGCTACATCATAATTCAACGCTATTCTAAGCCAAAGGTCCAAATCCTCACCACGCTTAATACCTACTCGAAACATTGGTATCTCCTTTATCATTTCTTTTTTTAAGCACAAGGAGCTAGTCCAGCAAATGGATAATCCATTCATTACGGATTCTTTAAAATAATCATGAACAAGGAAGTGTGTGTGTTCGTTAATCAATACATTACGAAGTTTCCGTTTCCCCTTTTCCAAAGAGTAGAAAGCAGTAGAATAAATCCCAGCATCAGGATAGATTTCTATCAACTTCTTTTGGCATTCCAAATAATCAGATTCCCAAATATCATCTGCATCCAGAAAAGCAATATAATCATATTTAGCATGCATAATACCATAGTTACGTGCTGCTGATACACCTTCGTTTTCTTTTGTATAAATATGAATTCGTTCATCCTGAAAACTAGAAGCCACTTCCAAACTATTATCTGTCGATGAATCATTCACCACGATTACTTCATAATCACAATATGTTTGATTCAGAACTGACTTCAGTGTTTCTGCAATATAATCAGCCTTGTTATATAGAGGAATAATAATAGAGAACATTATCTTTTTAATAAATTAAGTTTCTGACTCTTATATATAATGAGCAAAAATATAATCGGAAAATTTATATATAATCCCACTGTTAATGATACGAAAGAAGCCAATACCCAGATACCAACAAAAACCATGTTGAACTTTCTATATGAAGGCAATAATTTGCACATTGAAATTATCAGCCATAGATATCCCAATATACCTAACAAACCACGTTCAATCAACAAATAAAATAATTGAGACTCCGCACCTGCAAGTTCCGGGATTGATATATCTGTCATTAAATAATAAATCATACTCAAGCCACCACCAAATATAGGGTTTTGTAAAAACAGAAAAAGAGAAATATCTAATTGTCTCATTCTCATATCCATAGAGCTTCCACCAACATCATAATTACCCGTAAAATCAAATATGGAATGATATACATTTAATATATAATCAGAAAACGGCAAGACCATGATTAAAAAGATAGAAAAAGCGATTAATAGAGTTTTAGGCTTTCTTATATAGTCAAATTGCAACAATCCAAATACTAATGCAAGAATAGTGGCACGTGAATTAGCAAGAAAAACACCGATAAGAAGCAAACACAAAGTCTTAATATAAGATTTCCTTGATATAAATACTCCTTCATATTTACTATAGAAGAAGGTAAGAAAATAAAAGAATACAACGCACGCATCTCCAAATGTTATGGGAAAATGAAAAAATGAATTATATCGCCCATATCCATATCGGATATCATTGGTATGATCTACCCAAAAAGATAAATCAGTCTGAGATTGCAGCCAATATAGAATTATATTATAATTTAATAGAAACTCTATAATTCCATATATACATAACACCCAAAACACTTTCAAATAAAGATTTACAATTAATTTAATATCGTTCTTTGTTCGCAAAAAATAGATAAATGCAAGTGGCAAAAGTATTTCATTTGATATTGTTTTCCACAACACATACAATGAAGTCCGTTCCGTTCCATACAAAGCAATTAATAACAACAATATAAAATTACCAAACAAAGGTAAAAACAATGGATTGCAGAATATAGCTTTCCTTGCATCTTTCCGACCAAGAATATACCCGTATATAACAAAATTTATCGCATCACAAAGACCAATATACGTACCCCCTATTCTTACAACAGGAAGCATTGTAAAAAACAAAGACAATGGTATTATATAAAGAACAGCCTTCTTTTTATATCTTATAAAAAAAATAATAAAGAGCAGAAAAATAAGCTGAGTAATTATCATCTATCCATTTTTTAGATTCCACACCATGATTCAGGAAAAATATCAGGAGTAAATGTATTATACCACTTTGAGGGATAAATCACCATATTAGTTTTTTTATTTAATCGTGCCGCCCAATAACTAAAAGTACTATTGGCTATAATGTTGTATTTGCAGGAAGACATCAAATACATGTCATAGATGCTGGATTCTCCTGTATTCCAATTCACATAAACAGCATTGGGTATATCCAAATGAGTTTGTACCCAGCTAATATCATCAGAAAAAACATAGAAGACAGCATCATTTACTTTCTCTGTTATTATTCTTATGGCATCATGATAATATTTCTGCGTACAAATATTTCCAAATATAACCAAATTTTGTTTGGTCATGTAGTCACCTCTTCTTATATGCACGCCAACACTATTTGAGTTTTGAATATCCTTCAGCAATGATTGGTTCTTTTCCGACAAAAGAAGATGTTTAAAATCAATAGTATTTTCGTCATAATACTTTTTGTCTAAAAAATATCCAGCTTGAAACAAATGATTAGGATATTGATACTCTACAGAACCTACTACATATATTTTCCAATGGTATAATTTTGATAAAATGGTTTTAAACAGAATTATCCAAAACCTACTACATTTTTTCAAATCATCAGTTTTAAAATATTTATCTAATTCAAATCCATTATGGCTCACATTATACCAAGCATCATTGTAGAAATAAAAGGTTTCATCCTTTCTTGAAAGGTATTTATAAAATGCATACTGAAAGAGTTGATTACCCAGTCCTCCTTTGAACACTACTATTTTCATAAATAAACTATTTAAATATTCTTACTATTTTAACCATTATTGCAAGCCCCTTTTTTACTAAAAATCTTATCCAATGATTATTAAATAAAAAAAGAGCGTTTTCAATAAATTCTTCTCCCAAACAGGATAAACACTGATAATCATTGACAATATAAGCTGGGAGTAGATCTTTAAGCACTTTTTCGCGTTCTTCTTTTATCCGGTTGTTATCACTGCTGGCTCCTCTGGGATTACATATCACAATAACATTGTTATACGCAGCCACACTATGCCCACCTAAAACGATTGATTGTAAATAGAATTTCCAGTCTGATACTATTTTTAAAGATGTATCATAATAATACTTTTTTAATAAAGAGGCCCTTATAAAGCAACTTTGATGAGGTATGGTAGTTATATAAAAATGCAGAAGATTATATCTTCGAGGTAATACACTGCGTGATACTATTTTATTATGTTCATTAACATGTAAATCCTGACCAACTATTATATCTGCCACATGATTAAAGTCCATGACCTGTTTCAATATAGATGAGGAACAAAATTTATCACCTGCATTGATAAAATTACAATATTCTCCATGCGAATAAGCAATTCCTTTATTCATCGCATCATAAATTCCCTTATCCGACTCACTCACCCAATAAGCGATTTTATCCGCATACTTTTTTATTACATTAACCGTTCCATCCGTACTTCCACCGTCAATGATGATATACTCAATATTCAGATAAGTTTGGTTAATGACGGAAAGAATGGTTTGTTCAATTGTTAAAACTGCATTATAAGAAACAGTTATGACAGAAATTAGGGGATAATTCATATTGTTTTTCATTTCACTTCAGCCAAATTCCTTTAGCCGTACCATTTATCATCTTCAATATCTGCACTCTTCCAATAAAGGCCTGCAAAATAAATACCGTAGTAGGAACTATCAGTATACCTTCTATACCATAATACTTACAACAATACTTCATCAACGGAATAGAAACCAAAGCAAATGACAAATAAATGATTAGTTGCAAACGTATTTTGCTCGTTCCATTAATAAGAAACATATACATATTTCCTCCCGTCTGACATAATACATATATTGCCATACAAAATGATAATGAAAAAGATACAGCTACAGAATCACCAATCCAAAATTTATATAAGAGATCAGAACTCAGTACCATTAAAACTAAAATAGGAATACATAACAACCATAATTTCTCCAGTTTTTCTAGCGTACCACGCATCCAATTATAATCTCTCTTAATATAAGCATCAGTAAATGCTGACCAAAACGGAGTCAAAATAATATTTGCAGCCATGTTAAGTACATTAAAATACTTATAAGCAATATTATATTGCGTAACTGCTTCTGGGCCTTGCACTCTTGACAAAATGATATTAGTAAGTTGAAAAATAAAAAGCATAGAAAACATAACAACAAAAAACTGTCCACCCAAACCAACAACACTCCGCACCAACGAAAAGCGAACGTCACGCAACGAAGGGGCTACAATCTTGTATTTTTTAGTTTGATACACAATAATAGAAACAATTAAAAGAAACAGGCACGGTATAGCTGAAAAAGAAACAGCCAAAGCACTCAGACTTCCCTTTGTGGTTTTAGTCAATACATAGACACAAGCAAAAGCCAGTACCTGACCACTTGTACTTATAAGCGAAGCTAAAGCAGGCTTTTGATCTGCCGTCAGCATGGTAGTAAAGACACTTGCCACAATGTTCAGGCAAAAGAAGCATGCCAACAAACCGAAAACCAGACTCAGCTCATCCTTATAAACAGGATCAATATTTAAAATACGACTCCAATCCAAATAATTATTCACCACCAAGGTTATCAATAAAATTACGGAAAAGAGCAAGAAGAGCACTGCATATGTAGTACTGACATATTCTTTTGCCAACTTCATATCCCCTTTTGCTTTTGCCTCAGCAAAACGATTACGAAATCCGTGGGCAAACCCCAAATCAAAATAAGACAGCCAGGCAATAATGGAACTCAACGTCAGCCAAATGCCATACTTCGTAGGATTAACATAACCGATGGTCAATGGAACGACCTGCAAGGAAACTAAAATACTTATACATTTCAACACTAATGAAACGGCGATATTTTTCTTCACCGCAACACTACGCTCATTCCCCTTAGTGAAATAAGCACTAACTTTATCTTTTATATACTGAAACTTCATACGTTTATGATTGTATCACTAGCAAGATATGCAATCTTCCGCCTGCAACATTACTAATCTTACACCCCACACATTAGTAACGTGTGGGGTGACACGTTACCAACCTTCCGGCATACACGTTACTAACCCTTAAAAGATCCTGTTCTTTTCCGAAAAGAACAAGGTCTTTAAAAAAAAGAACAGGACGTTTTCATTGAAAGAACAAGAGCTTTTAAAAATTTGACCTGTTATTTTTTCCATAACGGTATCTACATGCCGAAACGCCTTTTTTTTCCTTCAGATCTTTCAGCCACTCCGCAAACACCCTGCCTGTCGGCATTCCGGCTGAAGGATATGCATTGTGAAATGTTTCAGCCGGAAAATATCCTTCAGGAAAAACGATTCCCTAAGAATCGGAGGAAGATCAGTTCGGCTGAAACATTCCACCCCCAGCTGAAGGATTCCTGAACCCAATCCTTCAGCCGGAATGCCCACGGGTAGGGCGTTTGCGAGCAGGCTGAAGCTTTTGAAGGATTTTTCAGGGTATTCCCTATAGAGCATGACGGATGACCATATTCCATTGAAAAAAGTAAGATATCTTCGTAAGCAAAGTAACACCACTTACTTGGTCCACGAAGTCCGCATACTTTTCTTTACAACAAAACAGACCTCACAGCCATCTCATGCCAATGACGATAATCCCCCATCGGCAAAACATGCTCCGACCACACTTTCCGGTAAATTCCATCGTGCAAAATGATGTACTCACCCAAACAGCCCTCCGCCTCATCGGCAGGAACAGAAACCATCACCACATATTCCACACAATCCGGGACACGAAACAAAGTCAGCTCACTTTTAGAAAACAAACCGCTCAACCTACAGGCGGAACGCTCGAAAGCCACCCAATACGCGCCAATGTCATACAGATGAATGAATTTATCATTATTCTTTTCCCTGGCTAAAATTTCCTTATACTGATTCTGAATCAGCTGCTGGAGCCGGATGCCTGACGGCATGAATGTGGTTCTACACATTATTATACATAAGATTTATATTATCAGATCATTTACTTCCCCATTAATCAAGGGATAACAATATTTAACGTAGCAAATGAAGTCATCTCTTCTTCGGCTCTTCTATCACTTCTATCAAGTCCGGCGAAAGCGTCGCCATGGCCATGGCTATCACCCCTTGCAGACTGATAACCACACGACGGTCTCTCGCACCTTTCACCTTTACAAACACCCCCTCGTAGCCCTCGAAGTCACCACCCGTAATACGGACTTTCGTACCTTTACGCAGGTTCACCTCATCGGGACTGAAGAAGATAAGATGCTCGTCATACGTTCCAGCCACAGCGATAAACTGCCTCATCTGATCATCGGGCACAATGATTTTCTGCCCGTTGCGGATATCAATCATATATTGAAAATACGGAAGTTTGAACTTCACCTTCTGAAGTTCGGACTGGACGGAATGAACAAATATCAGATCACTGATAACGGGAACCAGCTCACGCCTCTTGCGCCCGTTCCTTATACGAACTTCGTAACGCATGGGAATGAAATTGTTGATTCCTTCTTTATCCAACAAAGCCTTGATCTGCATCCCCCGGCGATAAGTGGCACGCATGGCAAACCATTGCATTTTTTCACTTGAAAGCATAGTTATGGAGCTTTGAAGTACAGATATATATCTGCATTTCAATCAATTACGAGAAGTTTCGTAAAGTACAAGAGGAATCGGCCTCTTGTGATTAAGCTGACCGGAGAAAAGCTATTTCAACAAATGGAGGATGGGAATCCGCACGATGTAGATGCAGCCTGTCGGGTCAACCGATGACCTTCCGCAGATTCCCGAACCGGACGGTTCTTATGTGTTAAATCAGAATTTATAATACCTATATATAAAAAAAGCGCGGGAATCTGTACCTGTTACTCGTCCCGCCCTACAAGGCCTTCGCATTGCCCAATCCAGTCTGAACGAGCAACGCAGAAGCCCACGCCGATATGTATAATGACACTTGAATGCACCTTTGACCGGCAAAGGCGCACCAAGGATATAAACATACCCCGCAGACACCTACTGTTGCTTTGTTTTGGCTGGATTTTAGAATTTGCGAAGTTCTGTAGAGCCAAGAACAAAACGTCAAGTAAACGTCTTTTCTATATATGTATATTTCCCACCTCCCTAACTTCCTTGCGGAAGTACCGGCGTGGAAAACGTGGCAAAGATAGCAATTTAATAAATAGGACGAAAATATATTCCGCTATTTTTAGTGATGTTTCTTTATTACTCAAAAAACAAACAAGAAACAGATTATCGGTATACTTACCTTGATGCAAATTCTTCCGGACGCATCATCGCCCAGATGGTAAGATATAAGATACAGCAAACAAGGCTACCTGGTACTCGGTACACGCCTACCCTGTCTGCATCACATGCTTGCCCGGTTCTTGGTATGAACTTGGCTTGTTCACCGCATCTCCCTGACGGATGCAAAAACGTCACGCAGCAACATAGCCGTATTTGTTTATTCTAGCCATATCTTCCTTATATTTAATTATCTTTCTGTTGAAACTATGATTGTGGAAAAATTAACATAAAAAAGGCGTGAAACCAAATGGAATCACACCTAAACTATTATTAAGAGATTAATCAAACGGCAAGTAATTCTTTTCCCAAAAGATGGAGAGCCTCTTTAATCTGCATCTTCCTTATATCACTCGGCTTTTTAATACCATAGATATACTTGGAAAGAAGACTCTTGTTTATTCCCATACTACGTGCAACCTCTGACACATTTAGTTGAGGGAAACGTTTAAATATCATTGCTATCTCATTTTCATAATCCGGCTCCGCTGTATCGAAAAAACTGGATATATGAATATCCTCATCCAATGATTCCCAACGAACATCGTCACCAAACTTTCCTATCTTGAAATCAAGGCGCTCTCTGTCACTTGCATCCTTCAGCAAAGGGAATGCCTCTAAGGGACGGCTGAAAGTTTCTCCACCATCCGTTTTCATATAAATGCGGTTAGCATCAAACCAAATGTCTTTTATTGTATCCATAACTTTCAGTTTTAATAATCATTCTCCATGATATTTTTAATTTTACTAATACAATATAGGGATAAATATTTATCCCCACAAATAAATAAGCAAAAAAATAGCGACAACTCTTTTCGAACCACCGTTCCATAACCTATGATGTACAAAGGAACTGATTTCCCTCCTGTTTTCCTAACAATCATCATCCGGCACACGGGTTCTTGCGTGTCAGAGCAGAGCTGCCATTTAATTGGAAAGATAATAATTATCTAAAGAATATATTTGTAGTTAAAAAGTTTCCTACACAAGAAACTTTATCTATTTTTGTGGTATGAATACGAATTTGCAAAAAATAGGAGAACTTTTGGCCCAATGCCGAAAAAACAAAGGATTGACACAAGAAGAAGTCGGGGTGATGATTGGCGTCCAAAAAGCAATGGTTTCCAAAGTGGAAAACGGTCTGTGTGTTAATTTTGGCACTGTCAACCGCATAGCGGAGGCGTTGGGTGTCGAACCGATAGTGGCGCTCAAGTCCAAAAAGAAAGCGGACAAGAACCTAATCGATTATGTGATGACGGTCATTGTCGAATTTGCGCGCCGTCACGATTTGACAATCCGGGAGGCAAGCAATTATATCAGACGTTTCAAAGGCATTGATTTTCTCACCGAATTTTACGATGTGGAACACACGCTTTCTTTTAACGACTGTGTGGATGACCTGACCATCGTCTGCCAAAACAATGGAGGAACATTGCGATGATACTTTACCACGGTTCAAATACGGCAATCGACGGCATCGACCTCAACAGATGCCGCCCCTATAAGGATTTCGGCAGAGGATTTTACCTGACCGACATTAGGGAACAGGCCCAAAGGATGGCCGCAAGAACAGCGCGGATGTTCAGCGGAAACCCCACTCTGACTATGTTTGAGTTTGACCTCGAAGAAGCGCAGTCGAGCGAATTGAAAGTCAAGGTTTTCAAGGAGCCAGACTGGGAATGGGCACGTTTTGTCATGTCGAACCGCGATATAAACACTACTCAGCCTTGCCACGATTACGATATCGTAATTGGCCCTGTTGCCGATGATACCATTGCGCGCTTGCTACGTTTATACACCGAGAATTTTATTAACGAAGAACAACTATTGCACGAACTGACATTTTCGAAAGTGACTTCACAATATTTCTTTCACTCAGAGGCAGCGATTAAAATGCTGAAACGACTATGAACACGAATACCGCAAAATTCCTCTTTGAAGGAATATCCGCCGATGTAGTCCGTTACTTGGTGGAACGTAATGATATGGATTTGCAGGAAGCCATCTCCACATTCCACAATTCGGAGACATTCGTCAAACTGGAAGACTTCTCCACCGGCCTGTATATCGAAAGCCCGGCATACGTCTATGACCTGCTGATGTCGGAACTGAAAAACGGAAAGCTGGTGCAATAACAATAGGGCATTATTTATCTTCTGGTCATTTTATTCTTCAATCCATTCTACAATTTCCTGTGAAAGCGGACTGGTAGTAGAGCCGATTGAGGCAACCCATCTACCATTTTCATCAATCAGAAACTTATGAAAGTTCCACCCTATCTTAGCATCCGAAACCCCGTTTTCACTTTTATGCGTAAGCCATTGATAGAGGGGAGCTATATCTTTCCCTTTTACAGATATTTTAGCCATCATAGGAAAAGTCACTCCATAATTCAACGTACAAAACTCCTTGATTTCTTCATTCGTTCCGGGTTCCTGATGCAGGAAATTATTGGCAGGGAATCCGATAACGACAAAATCATCTTTTCCATATTTTTCATACAACTCCTCCAACTTGGCGTACTGGGGAGTGAAACCGCATTTAGATGCCACATTGACTACCAATACTTTCTTACCCTTGAACGTGGAAAGTGGCAAGTCCTTCCCGTCAATAGTCTTGACCGTAAAGTCATAAAAACTTTTTTGCTGTGCACCAGCTACCGATGTAATCATGGTTACAATTATGCTTAATATAAATGTTTTCATTTGAAATGCTATTTTATAATAGAACAATTCATGAAATTGAAAAGTTTTCTCTGAAAGAAAAGATTGGCGAGAGAAAATCATTATCTTTGTTCTTCTGAAAAAGAACAGAAGATATTTATGAGCAAACAAGGAACCATCATTGTGGTAGATGATAACAAAGGAGTGCTGTCGGCAGTAAAGCTATTGCTGAAAAATCATTTCGAACATATCGTCACACTGCCCTCACCCATCACACTGCCCGCTGCGTTACGTGAAGAAAATGCGCAAGTGGTGCTGCTGGATATGAATTTCAGCAGCGGACTGAATACCGGGAATGAAGGTCTGTACTGGTTACACGAGATAAAGAAAATACACCCCTCCCTGCCCGTAGTACTTTTCACAGCCTATGCTGACATAGACCTGGCAGTGCGCGGCATCAAGGAAGGAGCGACAGACTTCATCGTCAAACCCTGGGACAATGCCCGGCTGATAGAAACCTTGCTGTCTGCCTGCCGCAATTCCTCCAAGAACAAGAAGAGAGCGGAAATCCCTAAAACCGTATCTTCTATGTATTGGGGAGAAAGCAATGCCATGAAGCAACTGCGGACGCTGATAGAGAAAGTGGCGCAAACGGATGCCAATATTCTGATTACAGGAGAGAACGGCACAGGAAAAGAAATGCTGGCGCGGGAAATACACGCCTTGTCCAACCGATACCGGCGGGATATGATAACAGTGGACATGGGTGCCATCACCGAATCCCTGTTCGAAAGCGAACTGTTCGGCCATAAAAAAGGCTCGTTTACCGATGCCCATACCGACCGTGCTGGTAAATTTGAAGCCGCCCATGAAGGGACTTTGTTTCTGGACGAAATAGGCAACCTGCCCTATCACCTGCAATCCAAACTACTCACCGCCATTCAGAGCCGGAGCGTGGTGCGAGTAGGAAGCAACGAACCGATACCTGTCAACATACGTTTGATTTGCGCCACCAATTGTAATTTGGAAGAGATGGTGGCCAAAGGCAAATTCCGCGAAGATTTGCTTTACCGCATCAATACCATCCACATCGAGATTCCCCCTCTGCGGGAACGCAAAGAAGATATTATCCCTTTGGCCGAACGCTTTATAGACCGGTTCTGCAAACAATATGACAAAGGAAATATCCTTCTTTCTACCGGTGCGCAAGAAAAGTTACGGACATATCCGTGGTATGGAAACATACGCGAACTGGAACATGCCGTAGAGAAAGCGGTCATTATCAATGAAGATGGTATATTGAGTGAGGAACATTTTCATTTTCCCCGAAAAATAGCGGCTCCTGCGACAGAAACAAGTGTCTCTACACTGGAAGAGATGGAATTGCAAATGATTCAGAAAGCGATAGAGAAATGCAACGGAAACCTCTCGGCTGTAGCGGCACAGTTGGGAATTACCCGGCAGACGCTTTATAATAAGATGAAAAAATTCGGATTATGACCTATTATCTCATCTCATTCTTCACGATGGTTCAGGATGACAAAACAAATAACAATAATCTATTTTTAAACAGGAACTAAAGGAACATTCAAACGAAATAATAAATAATTAAGCTGTGAAACAATTCTTCTTCCGCCTATTTACCGTACTGGTTCTAGCCATTGCCTGCACCTTACTAATCCAGCAGCGCAACTGGTTGTGGCTATGCGTAATCGTACCTTCATTCCTCGTTTCCATAGGCTGGTTTTACCGCCTGTACACTTTTAATACCCGGAAGATAGCCTTTCTGCTCGACGCCATCGAAAACGACGACCCCGCTGTTCGTTTTTACGAACATGCCTCCCCTGGCGATTCTTCCATGGTCAATGTCATGCTGAACCGTATCGCACGTATTTTGTACAATGTAAAACAGGAAACGGCACAACGCGAGAAGTATTATGAGCTCATCATGGACTTTGTAGAAACCGGCATAGTGGTACTGAACAGCAAAGGCTCCGTTTATCAAAAGAACAAAGAGGCCATGAATCTGTTGGGGCTGGATGTTCTGACTCATGTCAAACAACTCTCCCGCATCTCGGACGAACTGATGACTGCTTTGGAAAAAGCAGTTCCGGGTGACAAGCTGCAAATTCAGTTCAATACGGAACGGGGAACGGTGCATCTTGCCTTACGGGTGTCCGGCATCCGTATCAAAGACGAGGAACTCCGCATTATTGCCTTGAGTGATATCAATCGGGAATTGGATGAACGGGAAATAGATTCATGGATACGCCTTACCCGCGTGCTGACACACGAAATTATGAACTCCCTGACCCCGGTGACTTCCCTCAGCGAAACGCTGCTGGCTCTTCCCGGAGCAGAAAATGAAGAAATGAAACAAGGGCTGGAAACGATTCACTCTACAGGTAAAGGATTGATAAATTTTGTCATGTCTTATCGCAAACTGACACGACTGCCATCACCTGAGCCATCGCTGTTCTATGTCCGTCCTTTCCTGGAACGGATGATCCGACTGGCACAGCACCAGCATCCATGCCCCAACATCACCCTTTCCATCCTCGAAGCCCGGGAAGACCTGATAGTCTTTGCCGACGAGAACCTGATAGCCCAAGTGGTTACGAATCTGCTGAAAAATGCGATTCAAGCCATAGGTAATGCTCCCGACGGAAAGATCACCTTGAAAGCTTATTGTGATCCGCAAGAAAGTATCCGTATAGAGATAGCCAACAACGGTCCCGCCATTCCTCCCGATGCAGCCGGACAAATTTTTGTACCTTTCTTCACGACCAAAGAGGAAGGAAGCGGCATCGGACTGAGCCTGAGCAAACAAATCATGAGACTGAGCGGTGGCACACTGACCCTGCTGCCTTACAAGGAAAAGGGACAGGCCACTGTTTTTGTGCTGGTTTTTAATTAAAAATAAAAATGTACTAATGTGTCAGCCAATTACCATCCGGTACACAGCGCAGCCATTAGCAAATTAGCAAATTATTTAAAATGAAACATTCTCCTGAATTATTAGTTTATAAAGCCTCTGCCGGTTCGGGAAAAACATTCACACTGGCCGTGGAATATATAAAACTGCTGATACAGAACCCACGGGCATACCGTAATATACTGGCTGTGACTTTTACCAACAAGGCCACTACCGAAATGAAAGAGCGGATTCTGAGTCAGCTATACGGAATATGGATAAAGGATAAGGATTCTGATCCCTATTTACAGAAAATCACAGAAGAACTGGAAATGCCCCAAGAAGACATAAGGACAGCCGCCGGTACGGCACTGCACTACATGATACACGATTACAGCCGCTTCCGGGTGGAAACCATTGACTCATTCTTCCAGTCGGTGATGCGCAATTTGGCACGGGAGCTGGAATTGGGTGCCAATCTGAATATCGAACTGAACAATATGGAAGTTCTGAGTGATGCCGTGGACTCCATGATAGAAAAGCTGGACCGACAATCTCCCGTACTCTATTGGCTGTTGGAATACATAGAAGAAAGAATAGCCGATGACAAGAGGTGGAATGTTTCCGGTGAGATAAAGAATTTCGGACGAAATATCTTCGATGAAGGATATATAGAAAAAGGAAACGGACTACGGGAAAAATTACGGGACAAAGACTGTATCAAGAATTACCGCGAAACGCTGCAAGCCATTTTGGAAGAGGTGCAGGAACAAATGAAAGGATTTGCCGACCAATTCTTCGGAATATTGGATACAAACGGGGTGAAAGTAGAAGATTTGAAAAACGGCTCCCGAGGTATAGCCAGCTATTTTAATAAATTACAATCGGGTAAACTGGATGACAGTGTCCGCAATGTAACAGTGGAAAAATGTCTGGACTGCCCCGACGAATGGGTGAAAAAAACCTCCCCCATACGCAACGCTATCCTAGGTCTGGCAGAAAAAGAACTGATTCCTCTGCTGAATGAATCGGAAAAATACAGAAGCCGGAACAATATGCTGGCCAATTCCTGCCAACTCTCCCTGCGCCACGTAAACAATATCCGTCTGCTGGCCAATATAGACGAAGAGGTACGCGAATTGAACCATGAAAACAACCGCTTCCTGCTGTCGGATACCAACGCGTTGCTTCATAACCTGGTAAAAGAAGGAGATTCCTCGTTTGTATTCGAAAAGATAGGAACAACCATACGCAACGTAATGATCGATGAATTTCAGGACACTTCGCGTATGCAATGGGACAATTTCCGTCTGTTGCTGCTCGAAGGTTTGTCTCAGGGAGCAGACAGCTTGATTGTAGGAGACGTGAAACAATCCATCTACCGCTGGAGAAACGGTGACTGGGGCATACTGAACGGATTGAAAACAAACATCGAAGCCTTTCCCGTCAAAGTAAAGACACTGACCACCAACCGCCGGAGCGCCGCAAACATCATTCACTTCAACAACGAAGTGTTTACAGCCGCCTGCGAGGTGTTGAACAACATTTACAAGGAAGAACAAAAAAAGGAATGCAAGGAACTGAAGGAAGCCTACAACGACGTGTGTCAGGAAACATACAAAGATCCCGGAAAAGGGTATGTCAAAGTGGAATTTCTATCGGATACAGAAGACATGACCTATATGGAAAACACCCTGCACCACCTAGGAGAAGAAGTGGAGCTGCTTGTGGCGCAGGGCGTGCAACTGAAAGATATTGCCATCCTGGTGCGCAAGAACAGAAGCATTCCTTTAATAGCCGATTACTTCGACAAGAACACCTCTTACAAAATCGTATCCGATGAGGCATTCCGACTGGATGCCTCACTGGCGGTATGTATGATAATGGATGGCCTGCGCTACTTGTCACAACCCGAAAACCGGATTGCCAAGGCACAACTGGCTGCTGCCTATCAGAATGAAGTATTACATAAAGGAATAGACCTCAACACTCTATTGCTGAACGGAATAGATGATTATCTGCCATTCGATTTCATAAAAGAAGCGGAGCAACTTCGCCTCATGCCACTGTATGAGCTGATGGAAAAACTTTTCAATCTGTTCCAGATGTCCTGCATCGAACAACAGGATGCCTATCTGTGCGCCTTCTTTGATGCCGTGACGGAATATCTGCAAAGCAATTCTTCCGAATTATCCGCTTTTATCACCTACTGGGAAGAAAAACTAGGCAGCAAAACCATCCCTTCCGGCGAGGTGGAAGGAATTCGCATTCTCTCCATCCACAAGTCCAAAGGATTGGAATACCATACCGTACTGCTACCCTTCTGCGACTGGAAAATGGAGAATGAGACTTACAATCATCTGGTATGGTGTGCTCCCCGGCAAGCTCCGTTTAGCGATCTTGACATTGTTCCCATCAACTATTCCACAGCCATGCAGCAATCCATTTATCGGGAAGAGTTCCTGAATGAACGCTTGCAATTATGGGTGGATAATCTGAACCTGCTTTATGTGGCATTTACCCGTGCCAAAAAGAACTTGATTATATATGGAAAGGCGGAACAGAAAGGAACGGTATCCGAATTGTTGGGAAGTGCCTTATCCGACATGACCGGAAAGAGCTATGCCACCGGAGAAGAAATATACGAACTGGGAACGCTCTATCTCTCATCTCACGAAGAGGAAAAACAAGTATCCGGCAACAAGCTGCTGACTGTAGCCCGACGTTTGCCTATCCATCTGGAAACGCTGGAAACCAACATCGAATTCAAACAGTCCAACCGTTCTGCCGAATTTATCCGGGGAGAAGAGGAGACGGAAGACAAATACATCCGGCAAGGACAGTTGTTGCATAATCTGTTCTCCGTAATCCGTACCCCGGACGATGTGCCTCCCGCCATAGAACGCCTGCGTTTCGAAGGAATCATAGAGTCGGCACAACAGGAGGAACAAATACGAAAACTCACCGAATGGGCTTTGAGGCATCCGCTGGTCAAAGAATGGTATTCGGGCAGCTGGGAACTATACAATGAGTGTGCCATTATTTATCGGGAAAAAGGAGTGCTGCAAACCCGCCGTCCGGACCGCGTGATGATGAAAGACGGAGAGGTGATTGTGGTGGACTTTAAATTCGGTAAAAAGCGGAAAACTTACAACAAGCAGGTGAAAGAATATATGGATTTATTATCGGATATGGGATATGAGCATATCCGTGGCTATTTATGGTATGTATTTAACAACGAACTGGAGGAAATAGAATAATGGAAAGCTTTTTGAAACTGGTAGCAGCCGATTTATATAAACATACGGAAGGAAACCTGGCACATACAGCCGTGGTTTTTCCTAACAAACGTGCCGGACTTTTCTTTAATGAGTATCTCGCCCAAGAGTCGGAGTCACCTATTTGGTCGCCCGCATACGTCAGCATCAGCGAATTGTTCCGTAGCCTTTCTCCATGGGAAGTGGGTGATCCGGTAAAACTGGTATGCGAACTTTATAAGATATTCCGACGGGAAACTCAAAGTACGGAAACACTGGATGATTTCTATTTTTGGGGAGAAATGCTGATCAGTGATTTTGACGATGCCGACAAAAATAAAGTGGATACCGACAAACTGTTTTCCAATTTACAGGATCTGCGCAACATAATGGACGACTACACCTTCATTGACGATGAGCAGGAAGAAGCTATCCGGCAGTTCTTCCAGAACTTCTCCATCGAACGGAGAACAGCGCTGAAAGAACGGTTTATCTCTTTATGGGACGTATTGGGAAACATCTACAAAGGGTTCCGTGAATCCTTAGCTTCTCAAAACATTGCCTACGAAGGAATGATGTACCGCCACGTCATAGAGCATCTGAATGTGGACAAACTTCCATACGAGAAATATGTTTTTGTAGGATTTAATGTACTGAACAAAGTAGAACATACGTTGTTCACCCAATTGAAAGATGCCGGGAAAGCTGTTTTTTATTGGGATTACGACGAATTTTATATGAAGGAAAACAGACAAGCCGTCACCCATGAAGCCGGAGAGTTTATCCGCCGGAACTTACGCGACTTTCCTTCTCCTTTGTCCGGTGAGTTATTCAAAAATCTCTCGAAACCTAAAGAGGTACACTACATCGCATCTTCTACTGAAAATGCACAAGCCCGTTACCTGCCTCAATGGATACGAAACAATCTGACTACACCGGAAAAGGAAACCGCAGTCGTATTGTGTAACGAAGCATTGCTTCAGCCGGTCCTCCATTCATTGCCGGCAGAAGTAAAACATGTCAATATCACCATGGGATTTCCGTTATCGCAAACTCCTGTATATAGTTTCCTCATCGCCTTACTGGAGTTGCATACCCACGGATTTAATTTCAAAAGCGGCCGCTACACGTTTCAATCGGTTGTTACACTGTTAAAACACCCCTATACCCGGCAACTCACCGGTCAAGCCGAATTGTTGGAAAAAGAACTGACCCGGAACAACCGTTTCTATCCGTTACCCGGCGAATTGGGTAAAGATGAATTCCTTACCCGGCTTTTCACTCCGCTTTCCGGAAACCTGAATCTGTGCATACGCCTGTCCGAAACTTTGCAGCAAGTGGCAGGCATTTACCAGGCAAACACTTCCGGTACCGAAGACACAGATGCATTCAACCAACTTTACCGGGAGTCGCTTTTCAAAGCCTATACCACCATCAACCGGTTCCGCACACTGATAGAAGAAGATGAATTAACCGTACAGAGCGAAACATTCCGGCGATTGCTGGTCAAGGTCTTGTCAGCGACCAATATTCCATTCCATGGCGAACCGGCCATTGGTATGCAGGTCATGGGGGTATTGGAAACACGCAACCTGGATTTCCGCCACTTGGTATTACTATCGGTCAATGAAGGGCAGCTTCCCAAATCGGGAGGAGACTCTTCCTTTATTCCTTACAACCTGCGCAAAGCTTTCGGAATGACTACTATAGAGCATAAGATTGCCGTATATGCATACTATTTCTATCGTCTGCTGCAACGGGCAGAAAGGATTACCTTGATGTACAATACCAGTTCGGACGGACTGAACCGCGGCGAATGGAGCCGTTTCATGCTGCAATTCCTGATTGAATGGCCTCACCCCATCACACGTCAGTTTCTGGAGGCCGGACAGTCCCCCCAAGGCACCTCGCCTATCACTGTAGAAAAGACCCCGGATGTCATGCGCCGGATGCAAAGCCTGTTTGATGTCCGTACCAATCCCAAAGCAAAATTTTCTCCATCAGCCTTGAACTATTACCTGGATTGTCCTTTAAAATTTTATTATAGGTACGTAGCCGGTCTCTCCGCCCCCGATGAAGTGAGTGCGGAAATAGACTCTGCCACATTCGGGAGTATTTTCCATTACGCCGCCGAGCATATTTATAAAGACCTGACCACTCATGGCAAAGTCATTAATAAGGAAGCATTGGAAACGTTGCTACGCAATGAAGTGAAGCTGCAAGATTATGTGGATACAGCATTCAAGAAATTATTCTTTAATGTTCCGCAAAACGAGAAACCGGAATATAACGGCGTACAACTTATCAACTCTGCCGTTATTGCAAGATATTTAAAACAACTTTTACAAAATGATTTACGTTACGCTCCCTTCACTTTTATTGCATCGGAAATGGAAGTGGATGAACCCATCGACATACAAACACCCAAAGGAGTCATAAAATCACGTATCGGGGGAATTATTGACCGTATGGACAGCAAGGATGGCACACTCCGTATTGTGGACTACAAGACAGGCGGTGATGCAGACACCCCACCCCATGTGGAATCTCTGTTTATTCCGGACAAGAAACGTTCCAACTATGTATTCCAGACGTTCCTGTATGCCGCCATCATGTGCCGCAAGCAACCAACGATGAAGATAGCTCCGGCCCTTCTCTATATTCATCGGGCCGCTACAGAAACCTATTCTCCCGTTATACAAATGGGCGAGCCACGAAAGCCCAAAGAGGCTGTGGAAGATTTCAGTAAATATGAAAAAGAATACCGTGAACGACTTCAAGGATTATTAGAAGAGATATTTAATCCGGAAAAATCATTTACCCAAACAGAAATCATAGAAAAATGTACCTATTGTGATTTCAAGGCACTATGTAAAAGATAGACTATAGTGGTTAGTGGTTAATACCTGCGGCATGACAGCGCAGTCCACTAATCACTAACCACTGATCTGCCACACTATTCCAACGCTCTCTGTCTGCAAAAGCATCCACAGAATTTATCTTCCACATTCTCTATCGGTGCTTTGAAAATACCATAGACGGAAGACCCCGAGCCACTCATGGCGGCATACACTGCCCCCAAATCATACAATTCATCTTTTATAGCAGCAATCTCAGGGAACTTTTTGAAGACACTATCTTCAAAATCATTCTTCATACTGTTTTTCCATGTTTCCATAGGTTGCTTTACAATTTCTTTCAAAGAAACAGCCGGACGCACAGGCTTTATTTCGGCAAACGCATCCCGGGTGGACACAAAGATATCAGGTTTAATCAAAATTATGTGGTATCCCTTTAATGACAATTCCACAGGCTCGAACAGATTCCCTATTCCGGTAGCGAAAACAGGTTTGTTCCGAATGAAAAAAGCACAGTCTGCCCCTAGTTTTACCGCATATTCCTCCATCCGTTCCGTACTGAGTCCCAATGAAAATTTATCATTCAGAAGCTTTATCATACAAGCGGCATCTGATGATCCGCCACCTAGTCCGGCACCCGCCGGTATATGCTTGTACATGTGTATATCTACCGGCAACAGTCCGGGATAGTCTTTTTTTAATAACTTATAGGCTTTTACTACCAGATTATCTTCGGGTTCACCCTCCAAAGGAGATCCGCTTATGTGTAAAGTGTATTCTTTGTCATTGTTTTCCCGCCGCGTCACTTCCAGAGCGTCTTGCAGGTTTATCGGATAAAATATGGTTTCCAGATTGTGGTATCCATCCGGGCGCTTTTCTACAATATTAAGTCCCAAATTAATCTTTGCATTAGGAAATGTAATCATATTCTGTTCTTTAAATAGTTATTTTTAGTGTGTTTCGTTAGATTGTTGCCCGTTCTACAAAGATGCACGCCACCTTTTATCCGGACAGAGCGCCAAATATAGAACAAACTTTTCATTTTACCATATAAAAAAACCATTTACTGTCCAGATTGTTCATTTCTCCGTAGATTCAGGTTCATATTTCTTTTATTATTTTTGGGAATGGACGAGTGTCCAACTCAGCAAAAAGTTCTATCTTTGCCCTACTTTAAACAGACGACAATGGCAGAAACGAGAAAAATGACACGTACTCCCAAAACTTCGAAAGCAAAGCCTGTTGACGAATACGGACATTTACAGCCCCAGGCACCTGAGCTGGAGGAAGCTGTATTGGGAGCCTTAATGATAGAAAAAGATGCTTACTCATTAGTAAGTGAGATTCTTCGTCCCGAATCTTTTTATGAACGCCGTCACCAACTTATTTATTCGGCTATTACCTCTTTGGCTTTACGCCAGCAACCAGTCGATATCTTGACTGTGGCCGAACAATTACGCAGCACCGGTGAACTGGAAGATGCAGGCGGTCCTTTTTACATAACACAGCTAAGCGGCAAGGTAGCCTCTTCCGCACACATAGAATATCACGCACGTATCATCGCGCAGAAGTTTCTTGCACGCGAACTGATTACCTTTACCAGCAACATCCAGACAAAGGCTTTCGACGAAACCCAAGACGTGGACGACCTGATGCAGGAAGCGGAAGGAAAACTGTTCGAAATCTCGCAGCAGAACATGAAGAAGGATTATACGCAAATCAACCCTGTCATCCAGGAAGCGTATGAGATGCTTCAAAAAGCGGCGGCACGAACGGACGGGCTGAGTGGTCTGGAAAGCGGTTTCCATGCATTGGACAAAATGACCTCGGGCTGGCAAAATTCCGACCTGGTGATTATTGCCGCCCGCCCCGCTATGGGTAAAACGGCTTTTGTGCTTTCCATGGCAAAGAACATGGCGGTAAATGCGAAAATCCCTGTGGCTTTGTTCTCTCTTGAAATGTCCAACGTACAGTTGGTCAACCGTATGATTGTCAACGTGTGCGAAATTCCGGGTGAGAAAATCAAGAGTGGTCAGTTGGCTCCGTATGAATGGGGACAACTGGATTATAAAATAAAAGAATTATACGATGCTCCGATGTATGTGGATGACACACCATCCTTGTCCGTCTTTGAATTACGCACCAAAGCACGACGGCTTGTACGCGAGCATGGAGTAAAAATCATTATCATTGACTACCTTCAGTTAATGAATGCCAGCGGAATGTCATTCGGTAGCCGTCAGGAAGAGGTCAGTACCATTTCACGTTCACTGAAGGGGTTAGCCAAAGAACTGAACATCCCCATCATCGCACTGAGCCAGCTGAACCGTGGTGTGGAAAGTCGTGAGGGTATTGACGGAAAACGCCCCCAGCTCAGTGACCTCCGTGAATCCGGAGCTATTGAGCAGGATGCCGATATGGTATGCTTTATCCACCGCCCGGAATACTATAAAATCTACTCGGATGAAAAAGGGAACGACTTGCACGGTATGGCAGAAATCATTATCGCCAAGCACCGTAACGGTGCCGTAGGTGATGTACTGCTGCGTTTCCGTGGCGAATTCGCCCGCTTCCAGAATCCGGACGATGATGTCATCGTGCCTATGCCGGGTGAGGCACCGGGTATTATCCGTTCCAAAATGAACGGTGGCGGCAACAGTGTACCTCCCTCATCTCCTGATGCCGCACCTGCCGACAATAATCCGTTCGGAGCCCCTATTCCCGAAGGACCTTTACCGTTCTGACATTTATTTATCCCTCACAGAATTAACACGGATTATTTCCCTCAAAGAAAAATCTGTGTTAATCTGAGTAATCTGTGATGGATAAATAACAGGATAAAAGAAAATAATTACTAAATTTGCAGGTCATTTGGAAATACATAAAAAATATCATATATGAATATCTCTTATAATTGGCTGAAAGAATACGTCAATTTCGATTTGACACCGGATGAAGTGGCCGAAGCGCTGACTTCCATCGGTTTGGAAACCGGAGGCGTAGAAGAAGTCCAAACAATTAAAGGTGGTCTGGAAGGTATTGTCATCGGCGAAGTGCTGACTTGCGAACCTCATCCCAATTCAGACCACATGCATGTTACTACTGTGAATTTGGGACAAGGCGAACCGGTACAGATTGTCTGTGGAGCCGCTAACGTAGCTGCCGGACAGAAAGTGGTGGTTGCCACATTGGGCACCAAGCTATACGATGGCGAAGAATGTTTTACCATCAAGAAATCAAAGCTCCGCGGAATTGAATCTATGGGTATGATCTGTGCCGAAGACGAAATCGGTATCGGAAACAGCCACGAAGGTATCATCGTACTGCCGGCGGATGCTGTTCCGGGTACTCCCGCTAAAGATTATTTCAATATCAAAAGCGAATACGTACTGGAAGTGGATATCACCCCGAACCGTGCGGACGCCTGCTCACATTACGGCGTGGCCCGAGATCTGTATGCCTACCTGATTCAAAACGGCAAACAAGCCACTTTAAAACGTCCGTCTGTAGAAGCGTTTAAAGTGGATAACCATGATATGGACATCGCCATTGAAGTAGAGAATACAGAAGCATGTCCGCGTTATGCCGGAGTTTCCATAAAAGGGGTAACTGTAAAAGAGAGTCCCGAATGGCTGCAAAACAAATTACGCCTGATTGGAGTACGTCCTATCAATAATATCGTGGATATCACCAACTACATCCTTCACGCATACGGCCAGCCCCTGCACTGTTTTGATGCAGATAAGATTAAAGGTGGTAAGATTGTAGTGAAGACTGTTGCCGAAGGTACTACATTCGTTACTTTGGACGAAGTGGAACGCAAATTATCCGACAAGGACCTGATGATATGCAACACTGAAGAACCGATGTGCATTGCCGGCGTATTCGGTGGTCTGGATTCGGGAACAACCGAGCAGACAGTAGATGTATTTTTGGAAAGCGCTTATTTCAACCCGACTTGGGTACGTAAAACAGCCCGTCGCCATGGATTGAGTACAGACTCTTCTTTCCGTTTCGAACGTGGTATTGACCCCAACGGAACTATTTATGCATTGAAAGAAGCGGCTTTACTGGTTCAAGAACTGGCAGGAGGTACTATTTCTTCTGAAATTAAAGACAACTACCCTGCCCCGATAGCCGATTTTACAGTAGAGCTGAATTATGAGAAAGTCCACTCACTGATAGGAAAAACCATACCGGTGGAAACCATAAAGAGCATTGTCACCAGTCTTGAAATGAAGATTGTGAACGAAACACCCGAAGGCTTGACTTTACAAGTTCCCCCCTATCGTGTGGATGTGCAACGTGATTGCGATGTAGTAGAAGACATTCTCCGTATCTACGGATATAATAATGTGGAGATTCCTACTACCTTGAAATCCAGCCTGACCACCAAAGGTGAAGTGGATTACTCCCAGAAATTACAAAATCTGATTTCAGAGCAACTGGTAGGTTGTGGTTTCAATGAAATACTGAACAATTCACTGACCGCCGCTTCCTATTACGAAGGGTCGGAAACATACAAGAACGAAAATTTGGTTTACTTGATGAACCCATTGAGTAACGATTTGAACGTGATGCGTCAAACTTTGTTATTCGGTGGTTTGGAAAGTATCCAGCACAATGCCAATCGTAAGAACGCCGATTTGAAATTCTTTGAATTCGGTAACTGCTATTTTTATAACGCAGAAAAGAAAAACCCGGAAAAAGTGCTTGCGGCTTATGCTGAAGAATATCATTTAGGATTGTGGGTAACCGGCAAACGCGTCAGCAATTCATGGGCCCATCCCGATGAAAACAGCAGTGTTTACGAATTAAAAGCATATGTGCTGAACATCTTTACCCGTTTGGGATTGAATTTCGGCAACGTGGTATTCGGCAACCTGACCAACGATATCTATTCAACAGCCATCAGCGTACACACACGTGGCGGCAAGTTATTGGCCACCTTCGGCATCATCAGCAAGAAGATTCAAAAAGCATTCGATATAGACAATGAGGTATATTATGCAGAAATCAACTGGAAAGAACTGATGAAAGCCATCAAGTCGGCTAAAGTCAACTTTAAAGAACTTTCCAAGTTCCCGGCTGTGAAACGTGACTTGGCTTTGTTGATTGACAAGAACATACAGTTTGCAGAAATCGAAAAAATAGCCTATGAGACTGAAAAGAAACTGCTGAAAGAAGTAGAATTGTTTGATGTTTATGAAGGCAAGAATCTGGAACCGGGTAAAAAAAGTTATGCAGTGAGCTTCTTGTTACAGGATGAAAGCGCAACACTGAACGACAAACAGATTGACAAGATCATGTCCAAACTGATTGCTAACCTGGAAAACAAACTAGGTGCAAAACTAAGATAATAATAAAAATAACCATTATAAAACTACAATCCAATGGGAAGAGCATTTGAATATAGAAAAGCTACAAAGCTGAAAAGATGGGGCCACATGGCCAAAACATTTACAAGACTGGGTAAACAAATCGCTATAGCTGTAAAAGCAGGTGGTCCGGAACCCGAAAATAACCCGACCCTACGTGGTGTGATCGCTACTTGTAAGCGTGAAAACATGCCGAAGGATAACATTGAACGCGCCATTAAGAATGCAATGGGTAAAGATACCAGTGACTACAAAGGTATGACTTACGAAGGATATGGTCCTCACGGAGTAGCTGTATTTGTTGATACATTGACAGACAACACTACCCGTACCGTAGCAGATGTGCGTTCAGTATTCAACAAATTCGGTGGAAACTTGGGTACTACCGGTTCCTTAGCTTTCTTGTTCGACCATAAATGTGTATTTACTTTCAAGAAGAAAGAAGGAATGGATATGGAAGAACTGATCCTGGATTTGATTGACTATAATGTAGAGGATGAGTTCGACGAAGATGAAGAAGAAGGAACTATCACCATCTATGGTGATCCGAAGAGCTACGCAGCAATTCAGAAACACTTGGAAGAATGTGGTTTCGAAGAAGTGGGTGGTGATTTCACATATATTCCCAATGACTTAAAAGATGTGACTCCTGAACAACGTGAAACTCTAGACAAGATGGTAGAGCGTCTGGAAGAATTTGATGATGTTCAGACCGTTTATACAAACATGAAACCTGCATCTGAAGAGGAAGAATAAAATGAAAATAACCTATAAGACGCAGGGCACTTGCAGCAGCCACATCGAAGTGGAAGTAGAAGATGACGTTATTCAACAAGTTTTCTTTTGGGGCGGATGCAATGGAAACTTACAAGGTATCAGCCGATTGGTGAAAGGAATGAAAGTGGAAGAGGTCTTACAGAAACTGGAAGGTGTAAAATGCGGAAACCGCTCCACCTCCTGCCCGGATCAATTATGTAAAGCGTTGCGTGAAATGAAACAATAAAAAAGAAGCTGTCTCATCTTGTAATTCAAGTTTGAGACAGCTTCTCTTTTTTTCAATATATTATCTTACTTCCGGATCATTGTTCCGTTTCATTTTCTGTTCTCTTCAAGGCCCTTCAAAGGTTGATGGTCTTTACCTTACCCGGGATGATGGTCAGATGCACCGTTCCATCCTTTTCTATCTCCACCTTCTGATATCTGGCCTCCACCACCACTTTTCCATCCAGTGCCATCACCCCCCATTGGCAGGCATTCCCTTCAAAAGCACAATAACCGCCTACGGGAACACAGATATTCCGGTAACAGGGAGGCACTACGATACGATCTCCCCATTTCAGCCCCCACTTCATCCCCATCCGGAAAGGAAGGACATCTTTTATTTCCTCCAGCCTCTTCCGCCTTTTCTCTTCCTCATTCTGTTGCCGTTCCCGCTGTACGCTCTCCGCACGCCGCCCGGCTTCCTTCCTCAGACCTTCCACCACGGAGGCAAAATCCGCCTCGCCCGCCTTAGGAACATTACAAGCTATATACCGCTTCCCCTTTCCTTTCTCCACATGATAATAGTTTCCTTCCCCGTCCATCACCACGATGCTCCGATCCGCCAAACAACCACAACACCAGTACACCTCTTCATCATCCCCTTCCAGCACGCAGGCGAAGACATCAAATATAGCAGACCACATGTGTAATTTGCAAATTTTCTTGTGCCTTTTTTTAGAAAAGTTAAATATGCCACAGAATACACCAGTAACTAAGGCTTCATAAGTTCGTTTCTCGTTCCTGTTGTAGTCTTGAAAATCGTCTGCCTGTTTTCTAACCGGTAGCTACTGCCGGTGAACTTGATGACTTCACATCGATAAAGCAGCCTGTCAAGCAGAGCGCTGGCAAGGATTTCATCATTCAATGTTTCTACCCATTCCGTAGGTGCCTTGTTGGTTGTAATGATGATGGATGTCTTCTCATGTAGGGTGTTTATCAGGTTGAAGAAGGCAGTTGCTTCCTCTCTTTTCACAGGAAACAGCATGATATCATCTATTGCCAGCAGCTGTGCGCGCAGAATCTTGTTATAAGTCATCATGGCCGGAGTTGAGATGTCTTTAAGTCTGAGACAATTTACGATATCCTCCATTGTCATCAGGTATGCCTTGTAACCGGCCTTGACCGCATCAAAGACAAGACCGGCTGCCAGAAATGTCTTTCCGGTCCCTGATGGTCCCATCAGGATCAGGTTATAAGCTTCACGGAGCCATACCAGTTCACGAAGCTCCTTCATCTGCCGGCGGTCTATGCCCTCATAAAAATTGTAGTCGTATTCGTCAAGATCATGTTTTCGGGGCAGACGTGCCGCAACAAGGCGTCTCTCGTAGTCTTTCCTCTCTTTCATCTCAACTTCGGTGCCTAATACCAGGGACAGGAATTCCGGGTAGGTCGGTTTTTCTTCCTGTGCATGATGCAGAATGCTGTCCATGCGGTTTGCAATGTTGTAAAGCCGCAGACGTCTGGCGTGTTCTTTCAATTTTTCACTTTGTATCATTCAAAAAACTTGTTATATTGGTTTATATCTGTTTTTTCAGGATGACAGTCCGCTGTTTCCGGAATGGATGTCGGAGCTTGGAAAGTCATCTCGTTCATATTGTCCTTACTCCTGTGGATTGAGCCGGATATTTCCTGCACGGAAAGGCTGTTGTATATGTTTTTTTCCAGACAGGTCCGCAGGGCTGCTATCACTGTTTCTTTGCCGTATTCGGATATCACATGAAGCAGCAGTTTCATATTGTCCCTGTAATAACGCGGCTTTTCCCTTTCCAGATTCCGGAGCCACAGAATAACGGTGGGGTCATCTTCCGTCCGCTTTCGGATCCGGACCTGCAAGTCATTCACACTCCGTGTCTTGTCCTTATGATGTCTTTTGTCACATACATTTTTTCCTTTTCCGGGACACAACTCATGCCTGCATATGAGTTTACCGCTCTCTTTGTCGTACAGCTCGATATGTCCGTTATTCTCAAGAAGCCATACAACGGTGTTCCGATTTTTATAGGTGCCGGAGGGCACACTGTAGTAGTTGGTCCGGTACCGTACCGTATTGTCCTTGCGGACATGATACTCTTTCGGCTCGTCTTTGGGGGGCACCGGTTCTCCATAGTATGGCAACAGATATTTCCGTTCAATCTCAAATTCCTCAGCCGGAACCAGGCGTGTGGTTCCATGTATCTTGCCGTTTCCTGTTTTTTCCAGCCATTGCAGGACCTCGGTGTTAAGGACTTCCAGGCTGTTAAATGTCCGTCCGGCAAGAAAGTTACGCTTGACATATTTGACCACATTTTCCACTTTTCCCTTGCTTTCCGGATCAGCAGGACGGCAGAACACGGGCTGGAAATGCTGCTCGTTGACAAAGGCACGGAATGTTCTTGTCAATATGAGGTCACCCAGGTTTTCTCTGACCAGCAGGACTTTGTCCTGGTCATAGATTATCCTTCTTGGCTTCCCTCCGAAATATGCGAAAGCCAGTTCATGGGCATATACGGCTAGGGCTGATGTGAAAGGCGTACAGGAAAAATACACGAACTTCTGCCGGGAGCGGCTCATTACCATGACAAAAAAATAGACCTTGACAAAACCGCCCCTGTCCGTGGACATACGGCTTTCCCCGAAATCCATCTGGGCATATTCCCCGTAAGGGGTATCCGGCATCTTCTCATAGACACGTTTGGAAAGCCCCTCCTTGTCCAGATTATACTTACGACGTACGGCTTCCACAAAATTGTATACGGTTTTCCCGCAGACAACAGGAAGATCAGGATACTGTTCCTTCATCCAGTCATGAATCTGGGAGGCGGACAGGAACCTGTACCGGGAAAGAATGTCACAGACATAACTTTCGTATTTGTCAAGTATGCGGGGATATTGCCTGCGATGCTGCAATTTTGCAGTCAATGTGTCCTCGTCCATTTTCAAGTACCGGCGCACCGTACTTCTATGCAGACCAAGCTGGAACGCGATCTGGGTCTTGTTAAATCCTTTTGAATATAATTCTCTTATTTTGTACCACATGATGACTCTGTTGTTTGATTGGTGTCTGCATGCGTCCTTAGTTCTGTCCATATCATTTATATTATTGAAACGCAAATATAGACATTTTCAGGAGGCATGATGGCATATTTTCTTCTTCTAAAAAGACAGGGGGCAAAGATACGGATTACAATTCCATACCGGTCCGTGTCAATATTTTAATGTTGTGATATTTAAATTTTAAAATATCAAACAATTTTAAAATTTAAATATTCTGATATAATATGTTTTCAAATCGAACCGTCGGCATTCCTTTGAA
>OJJA01000059.1_pt1 | contig 102609 bp, 123 predicted proteins | sample 1596031 | NCBI WGS metagenome assembly OJJA01 (sample SAMEA4350132, study PRJEB24818) | metagenome | biome: human; feature: gut; material: faeces | place: Denmark | collected 2013-09
ATTTATACTATTTATAATTTTAGCTTATATTTTTTTATTTATCTATTTGTTATTTTATAATAATATACTATATTTGCAACGATGATCCTTGAGAGGGAGAAATGAATGGAACTTTGGTGATTCTTAAAATTCAAACATGTACGGATATGAAACTTGGAGTTTTGATATTACTGTCCGCCTTTCTCAGTGGTGGATGTGTCTGTCCGGCACAGGCGGCCGGCTCCGTTCGGGTGTGTTCATGTGAAAATAACTCCGAGGGCGGGGGATGTCATAAGTCAGAGTTGGCGGAGGGCAAACATGACCTTCATGGTGATGAAGTGTCCAAAGGAGCACGTACCGACATGGAGATGTCGCACCAACTGGTTCTAAAGACCAATCTTCTGTATGATGCTGCCCTCATGCCTTCGCTGGAGGTGGAGTATCTTATCAACGACCGATGGTCTGTCAATTTGGAAGGGGAGATGGCTTGGTGGAAGAACAATCATAAGCATAAATATTATCAGTTGGCTACCATAAGCCCAGAAGGGCGGTATTGGTTCAAGGCGAAGCGTCCGTGGCACGGTCATTACGTGGGGCTTTTTGGCGGATTCTCTTGGTACGATTTGGAGAATGGCAAGGATGGTTATAAGGGCGAGGCTGTGGTAGCCGGTCTAAGTTATGGCTATATGTTCCCGGTAAGCCGTAAGCTCTCTTTCGAGGCAGGTGTCGGCGTGGGGTTCATGCATGCCTGGTACGAAGAGTATCTGCCGATCGACGGGCATTATGTCTACCAGCAGAGCAGCCGGATGAACTATTTTGGCCCACTAAAGCTAAAGTTTTCCCTAGTGTGGCGGCTGTGGAACGGTGACAGAAAGAAAGGAGGTGTCAGATGAGAATACAATGGGGGCATATGGGAATACTGTGTCTTTTGCTGTGTACAGGTTGTCGGAAGGACCTGTGCTATGACCACGATCAGCACGGGACCAGTGTCAAGGTGGATGCGCAATTCAGTTGGGAGCAGGAGTGGGAACGTCCCTACGATCACAACTGGAAACAGGAGTGGAAGTCGGAGTGGAAGGGCAGCTACGATGAACTGCGTCCAGAAGTTGCCGGAGGTGTACGTCTGGTGACGTATCAGGAAGTAGCGCGTTCTGGCGAAAGCAATATTCCCGCAACGGGCGGACGTCTTCCTCTGCCGGAGGGAATGGCTTCGTTGCTCTTTTATAATAATGATACCGAATATATCGTGTTCAACGACCTGACAGCTGTAGCCACAGCTTCAGCAACTACCCGTACCGTGAGCAGGGGCAACTTCCAGAAGCCGCACGCTTCCGAGCGTACCATGAACCAGCCGGATATGCTCTATGGAAATTACGAGGAGAACTACGAAACAGAGCGCACCTTGGAGCCGGTGAAATTGCCAGTCAGGATGAAACCGTTGGTGTATACTTACCTGATACGCTACGAGTTTAAGAAAGGATTGCAGTACGTGGCCTTGGCACGAGGCGCATTGGCTGGTATGGCAGAGAGCGTCTACCTGAAGGATGGACATACGGGTGATGAGACTGCAACAATCCTCTTCGACTGTACGAAGGAGGATTACGGGGCGGAAGTCCGGGTGAATACTTTCGGTGTGCCCAACTATCCGGGCGATCATTACATCAGGGCGGAGCGGCGTTTCACGCTGAACTTGGAGGTAAAGCTCTATAACGGCAAGTTCAAGAATTTCGAGTTTGATGTGACCGACCAAGTGGTGGGGCAACCTCGTGGCGGTGTTATTGTGGTAGATGGAATCGAGATCTCGGATAAAGAGGGGTCAGAAGGCAGTGGAGCGTTCGATCCCACAGTCGAAGGCTGGGGCGATTTTATCGATATTCCACTACCTATTTAATGAAACTAGTTAACAATTAATATTCATATTAAAAATCAAAGCGAAATGAAAACGAATCTTTTTTTGTTAGGAATGGCCGTAGCGGCATTTTCTAGCTGTACAAATGAAGAAGTGACGGATGTAGCTCAGAACAGAGCCATCAAGTTTAATCAGTTTGTGGAAAATAATACAAGGGAGGTTCAGGAAGTGGAATCGCTGAGTAGCTTCTATGTGTTTGGTAAGTTTGGAGAAATTTCTAACTCATATACTACTCAGATTTTCAATAATGAGTCGCAGGATACTCCTTATTATTGGGTAGCAAACAAGTCTTATATTTTCGGTGCGTATGCTGATGGAAATAACGGTAAGATTGAAGATGTCACTTTTGACAGTGCAAAGAAACAACTTGTTTTTACAAATTATTCTCCTGACGATACTAAAGACCTAGTTGCTGCTATTTCCGACGAAGTGGAATCAGGGGATAATCCTACAACTAATGACAATAAAGTGAGTTTGACCTTCCACCACATGCTTTCACAGGTGAAGTTTACTTTTAATACTACAGATGCTGAGAGCTATACACTTAATATTACAAATCTTACACTTCATGCTGCAAAGACAGGTACAGGTACTTATTCAACTAGTGGTGCAACATGGAGGATTAGTAATTATACACCTTCTATTAACGACAACGAAAACAAATACATATATAATGAGGTAGTAGATGTATCTGATACCTCTTATGAAGCACAATCTAAGTTGGTGATTCCGCAAGCTACAACAGAACAATTGAAAGTAACTTTCACTGCAACCATCACTGGTGCAGGTCTGAATAAAAATGCTAATTTTGAAGCTACTTTAGAAGTTAATGAGAATATTGCAGGAATAAGCGACGCAAACACTTGGATGCCAGGATATTGTTACAACTATACAGCGACTATCAATGGAGATAATATTGATCCTAATCTTGAAAATCAAAAGATCAAGTTCACTCCGACTGTAGAGCCTTGGCAAGATGCAACAGACACACCTGTTGGGCCTCAAATTTCTGTAGTACCCTAATTCATACAACCCCGCTTTCACCTGTTTCCATTTAGGGAATCTATACGATAGGGGGAGATAGGAAAGTGGAGATATAGGCTATAAGGGGTTGAATGTCCCCTTATAGTCACACATATTCAGATTAAAACGTATGAGATGATGATGAAACAAAACATATTCTCTTTGACCCTTCTACTGGGAAGCCTGCTGACGGGCGGTTGTGTTTCTACGGTCGATGAACCGGTAGCAGATGCTGCCCCCATCTCGTTTGCTACCACCATGACCCGTGCAGCGGTGGATGCCAATAAGGATGGTATGGAAAGCTTCTTAGTCTGGGGAGGCTTCAATAATGCGAACAACCTCTTTAATGCCGAGACCGTCACGCCGGCCGGACACTATCAAGGTACCCGCTATTGGGTACCGGGCGCGGCACATAACTTCTATACGCTCCATCCGGCAAGCTTGAAGGATAAAGCAAGTTGCGCTGATGACGGTGTTATCACCGTAACTGACTTCGATACATCCCAAAAGCGAGGAACGGAAGCCATCGACCTGATGACAGCAAGACAAACGGGCATCTCATATAAAGTAGAAAATCCTCCATCTCCCGTTGATCTCACCTTTAGCCACGAGCTGTCACGCGTACGCTTTACGATCAGTACCGATGCAAAGGTGACCATTACGGGCGTAAAGCTGTGGGGCGTTGCCTATAAAGGGGATTTCACCTCAAACTCAGCTACTCCTTGGAGCAATCTGATAAGGGCAACTGAAAACGCTCCTTTTTTGCAAACAGAAGTGTTTGAGTTAGTTGCAGGGCAAAGTCAACACCTGCTGGCAGGCACATACGATGCTGCAAATGATAATTACGGCGACTTGCTGTTTATTCCGCAAAGCATTGATGAATCAGTGATTTTCTCTATGACTTGGATTTATGATAATGGTACAAGGAGAACTGTCAACGTACCACTGCCACAGGTAGGTCCAGCCCTATGGGAGAAGGGAAAGAGCTATCACTATCAAGCGACGATTCCTTCACCTACCACGAATATTACATTTACCGTAACGATAACCGATTGGAACGACCAGCGCATAGATGCCGATTTATAATTTCTAAAGGGAAAGACGCATGATGAAAAGAAAAAAACTATTTAGATATTATCTCAGATACGTACAGTTTATCGGGTGGACAGCACTTCTTTTTGCCTGCTCCGACGATTCGCCGGAGCAAAAGCCGGACGGAACGATGGAAACGGTTCGTATCACGATACAGACCCGGGCGAACGGTGAGAACATTCTTGAATTGGAAGAGAATGAATACAAGATTCAAACTCTCCGTATGTATGTATTCAGTGATGATGAGAAGTTGTTAGGTTATCATTATGTGGATAATACTACGGGAGATCAACAAACAGTAACATTCACCATGAAGCTTCCGACAGGAACTCATACCTTTTATACCATTGCGAACGAAAATGCAGCAGGAGGGCTGAAAATAAACAATACAGGGGATACTGCCTATAACCTTCCCGGATCAACCGATGCGACAGAAGTTGATTTGGAGACTCTTACCGTAACTCCTGATGATTTGGAGTCTTTGACCTTCTCCACACTGCCAGCAGCAACCTATTTATCGGGAGGAGAAACAAACAGCAAAGACGAAACCGGTAAAAAATACACCAGCCCACTGCTGCCAATGGTAAGTAAGTATACTCAACAGGTGACCCCAAACGGCTCTGTAAGTATCTCCCTGACCCGTTCCGTGGCGAAGATGAAGTTCTATTTTACAACGACAGGCGTAGGAGATTGCTATATGGGGCGTGGGCTTTACTTATATAACGAGCCGAAATATGGCTATCTGTTTCCATGCAATACATACAGTGAACTAATTGGTCGCAAGGAGGCTGAATCTGCACCGTCTGATTGGGATACAGATCCGGATTATCAGGATTCTCACTTGCACCAGTTAAACGGACGCGTTATCCTGAATAGTGGTTGGCCGGATGAACCGGAGAGTTATGGCGACACTGAACATACAGAGCAAATGGAAGGACTGGATATCAACTTGATTGAAGCAGATATAAACGATCCGACGAACCCTCAATATGAGCATTTGCCTCAAAAGTCATTCTATCTCTTTGCCAACCCCAATATATCTACCGGTCAGCTTAGAGAGGATGTGGTTGTTTCTGCGACAAAACCGGTCGGTGACGGCTATTATCTAAAGATCTTGGTTCACCAGCATGGAGCCGATCAAACGGGTGTAGAGCTGCACAAGGGTGAGAGATTCTATTTGCCCCTGCCCGCAGTGAAAGCCAACGACTGTCTCAGCATCTATTCGGTCGTTACATTGGATGGGCATATTACCCTCACTCCGCATTGGATGATTCAGGAATGGCAAGAGGGCGGAGGTTCTATTGAGTTTAATTGAATATAATAACGCACTATGGATAAGATTTCAAAAATAGCAAGTATAGCTGTCTGTTTCGCTCTCCTATGGGTGTTTAGTGCCTGTTCCGACGATATGTTGATGGAAGGGCAGGGTGCAAACGGTGTAGACATGAACCGTATGGTGGAGGTGGAGATCCCCTTCAGTCTGGGTAAGGGAATCACATCTCATGTGGTAACCCGTTCCACTAGAGCGACCGATCAGCAGGGTAAGGATTCCCAACTGTCGGGTATCATGGTTTTCGTTTATGAGAATAACGGTGGAGATCCGAGCAATGACAAGCGACTGGCGTACCAGTTTTTTGAATCACCGCTTACTTCATTGGAAGGAAGTACAGGGGGGTGGATACCGGATGCAAATGATGCAACTTGCGGACACTTCAAGTTCTATATGCCTGTCGGTGACGTATATATTTACCTGATCGGGAATGCCCAAGGTTCCTTTATCGATTTCTTTCCTGAAATAGGTGAAAGTAAGTTGGCAAACCGTCAGGATTTCTTGGAAAAGGTGACTCCGAAATGGAACGGTAATATGTTTACTGTGGACGGTTATCTTCCACTTGTCGGTTCAGTAAACAACCGTACCGGTGCGTGTACAATCAAAGAAGATGAGAGTAACTCCGGAAAAGGAATTATTACCTATAAGAAAGAAAATGATGAAAACGAGTATTTCATTTCGCAACAGACGGGTGAACATCCTGCTGTAAATCAAGATAACTCTTTCGTCTTGAAACGCCTGATGTGTAAAGTGTCGATGGAGTTCAAGAGTGGAACGAATGTAACTTTTACCCCTATAAGCTATAAGTTCTGTCATTGTGCGGAGTATGTTTCACCTGCTGAAGACAGTTGGGCAGGATATGATAATTTAAATATGATAGATACGGAAACGGTGACTTTCGATGCACAGACACCGAGCAGCTTTACGGTCTATCTGCCCGAAAATATTCGGGAGTACACCGGTGATAAGACAGAGTGGGAATTTGCTGACCGTGACCGGGTGAGAAAGGATGATAATGGAGAGAACCTATATGAAAACACCCCTTCTCAAGAGGGACATGAGGGACATTATCAATTTGAAAATGCCCCGGAAAAGTCTACCTACGTGGAGATCACAGGTAAGTTCGAGGGGAATAATATCTCTGCCGAGACCAAGTATATTCTACATTTGGGTGATTTCAGTAATAATAAATTCAAAGAGTTCAGCCTACGTCGCGATTACCATTATCAATATACGGTCACTGTAAATGGCGTGAATGATATTGTGGTAGAGGTGAAGGGGGAAGATGGTACAAGTAATCCTCAGGAAAAGAATCCTGCCGTAGAAGGTATTGTCTTTGAAGGTGGTGCACGTGTACAGTTAGATGCGCACTATGAGCAGGTGGAGATGAAACTGATGAAGAACAAGATCAGCGAAGGTGTCTATATCTATGCCAAGACACCATTTGGCAATGTCAGCTGCAAGTACCTGCCATCCACTCAAAAGTTAGATCCAAACCATAACAATCAACCACCCTCTATCGAAGAAGCCAAAAAACTTCTTCAATGGATAGAGTTTAAAAAACAGGATAATAAAGGTTCTTTGGCAAGCTATGGTGGAGATGGAAACAGAATGGATGTATTTGCCGCCTTGGATGATGCCTACAAGAATCAAATGGGAAATGATGATTATTATACCTGCTTTGTGGATGAATACTATTATACAACTAATCCGGTTGATAATTCATCGATTGCATTAAGCGACTTTATCAATGCCGAAGACCGTACTTTCAGTTTAGGTAGTGACATCCAATACAGCGCAGACAAACAGAGTGCCGTCGCCACTGCCGTGTATGTACTGCAACAGCACTCCATTGCCTGCTTCTATGACTTGGAAAATCAGACTGTAGCAAAATATGGCGTAGAGCTTACCGATGAGATTGGAGGATTGCCTTATGGATCGCCTGCAGGAGAAAGTTCTGATGCAAAAAACGGAAGAGGGAATACTATAACTGAAATAAGAAACAATACAGGTGCTGTAAATTGGGCTATGAATGGCTTTCTATTAGACGACACAGATTCCAAACTTGAAGCCGGAAAGAAACGTTTAACTACAGATACAGAGTGGGCTTGCTTGGCTTGCCTGACCCGTAATCGGGATTTTAACGGAGACGGTAAAATTACAGACGATGAACTCCGTTGGTACACTCCGGCACGTGACCAGATGTTAGGGTTATGGATTGGTGAACCGGCTTTGCCTGCCAAGGCAGCGTTGTATCCATATTCAACAGAGGGGATGGAGCGTCCAAGTAATAATAGTCAGAGTCTTTATCCTATTTTTACCAGCACATATGGGGATAATGGAATTGACAGAGTGATTTGGGCAGAGGAAGGTTGTACTTTTGGTAGTGACTACGCTGCTCAGAATGGTGGCTATGTCCGTGCTGTACGAAACTTAGGAGCAACACCTTCTAAAACAAGTTATGAAACACCTGCCCAGCCATATTATCAGTATGATAAAAGTACCCGTACCATCGAAGTATTTCTGACCGATAACGCACTGCGCTCCTTCAGTTATCGTGAATTGGCTCCTCATCACGAACGAAGTGTAATCAACCGCCCTTACAAGAAATTCCAAGTGGCAAAGCATCCGTATGTAAAAACACAAACAGCTTCTTGTGGAGGACACTTAGTGGGGGGGAGTAATACACAAGAATACAGTCAACTACAGACAATGAGTGCAACCGAAGCAAAAGAAGCTGTAACCACTATTGCCTCACAGTACCCGGGAGATGGGGAAGCGTCCATAAGCAATGCTGTATGGCGTCTTCCGAATCAACGGGAATTGGCGCTGATGGTGGTCGCCATGCCAAATTATATGGATTATGAGATGGATAAGGAGATATATCACTATGCAAATTATGGATGTAGTGATGGTTTGTTGTATAGTGGCGATAAATATGAAATTCTCCATTGCCGTACCTCTTTCTCTTCAACGAAGTGGACTCAATATGGATTTATGTATAATACCAAGGGAAAGCAAATGCAGATGCTTTGGACGACAGATCAAGGTACTACTAATTTAGGACAGGGAACAACGGGTATGGGCGGTTGCCTTTGTGTGCGCGATGTGCAATAATTTAGCATATGAGCTACTGCTGAACGTTTGGTTTGGCAGTAGCTCACTGTGTTCATTATGCTTAAAAGCAGAAAACAGTTTTAAGTTTGTTTCTTGATCTGCCCTTTCTCAAGCAGTATCGCACTGCAAACTATAAAAGATTGCGAAAAATTTCTTCTTCATTTAATGTTGCATAATAATTGCAATAGAATGTATTGGCGAGCGAGTCGAACCAGTCGGGAGAACGTTTGATACGTTTTTTAATCTCCTCTTTCTTTTCTATATAAATATTTCCATTACTCATAAATCCCCAATGTGTTTCCGTTGCTTCTTCCATAAGCTTGTCGCAGGGTGGAAGAGCTGCACCAAACCCATTCTTGGGATTAAGCCAATCACGTACCGCCCAAAACAGATAAGCCCTCATGTTGGCGAAGGTGTATTCGCCTGTTATATCATGCAGCCCACGTGCGCTCTCGGAGAACTTGCAAGAATACACATTTTGGTACCCAAGTTCCTGCAACCGAGATAACACTCCTGCTCCTTCGCCGATAGTATCAATAAATGCTTTCGCACCCTTCTTGTCAAGATATCTGGTTATCATTCCGGCTACGTGCATATGGTCTGCCGTTCCAGCAGACTGGTGCGCTTCAAACTCACTGACATAGTTGCCATATCTTAGACACAGCACACTGTCGTCACGTCCCATGCCGGCAACATCGACACCAAGCTTGCAGCTTTTCTTTGGAACAAAATCATTTTCTTGCAGTTTCCTCCAATTCTCGTTGGCGATTTCAATCCATTCGTAGGGGATAAGCACATCTTCCGCCACTTTAGGGAACATACCGAGCACTTTCACACGGAACAAGTCATTCGGCCGATATAGACCGTCTTCCCATTTGAAGTCCCCTTCACCTTCGTTGAAGTCAGCTTGCTGGATAGGTGAGCACCAGTTTTCCACTTTGTCTTTCACCCATTCATAATCAACTTGACCAGGAATAACTATTTTCTTGCTTACAACATTCTCAGCATTAAGGGAACTTAACCTGAATTTGGCAAAACGGTCAGACTTCATGGCACGTGCAGCATATCCTGTGGTCACGTTAGGGTTGAACACTATTAGCAAACGGGAATTTCCCTGCAAATTACCTTCGATGGCATTGTAGATAACTTCTGATATACCGGAGGCTTCCGTAACAACAAACAATGTGTTTACGGCATGGAATCCAGACCATGCTTCCATATTGTCGTCAGAACTCTTGAAGCCCGTTAGAAACCATTCTTCGTAGTTGGTTCTGATTCCTGAAGACAATAAACGTCCAGGTAGGAAACCAGCATTCCGGAATAGCCTGGAAACTTCCGGTATCATAATATCTTTTACTTGGCGACCGGACGGAGCTGTCATTGCAATTTTGGTATTCTTTACCAATCTTCCGTTAACCCAGCGTGGAGTAAGATACATAAAGCACATAGCGGCACAAGCGGCACAGAAATCCTTGCCACGGGCAGTTCCGGAGGCTACAGCGGTCATTCGGTTGTATTGAACCGAGTGAATAATATCCTGCTGTTCTTTATCCAAACGCGCTTTCAGCACATCGGAACAGAACTTGCACCAATCGTCTCTCCACGCCTGCATATACAAGGCTGCCTTATCGCTCAGATCCATTATTCTTCTATTTTGTCCGGCAATTCTTTTATCAAACTTTCGAATGGATTGACATTGACATCCTGTTCGACACGCTCAACATAACCACGTTTCTTACCCTTTGTTTTCAGATAAAAGATTATCGCAGTTAAATCATCATTATTGATTGCGGAAAGCAATTTAGATTCGACTACATCAATGGTTTCTTCTTCTACTTCCTCAGCACGTTCCTTGAACTTAAGGTCACTGTCCCGCCATTTGTAATAACAGGCTCTCGTTATACCTACTTTCTGGCAGGCATACGAAACAATTCCATGACTTTCACGGAAATGTTTCAAAAACAATTCTTGTCTTTCCTTCTTTCCCATAATTTTATAACTTTACATGCCGATGCGTCTTCGGCTTTTCACCAAAGACGCATCGGATATACACTAGTTATCAATTAAAACATTCAATCAAACAAGGACTGCTGTACGCATCCGTCCTCAATCTCTTTCATTTTTTTCTCATCTGGCCTCGGAGTTATATGATCCTTGTCATAGAATCCGTTCTTCTCCAGATAGAAAAATCTGTCCCAACCACATTGGTCGTATTCACCTTCTTTGTAAGGGGTTAATGCGGATTGTTCGGCAATGATAAATTCTTTTTTGGTCTTTCCTCTTTGCTTCCCTTTATGGGTATGGCAGTCAAATACATAATCAGGTATTGACATGTATCTGTTGTCATAGTCTTTCAAACATGTGGTAGGATAAGGAAAATCATTTGCATAGAAACCGCAATATCCGTATTTTACAACTTTCAGAAGTACGGTAACAGCCTTTGCTACGAAAATGGATGATTTAGGTGAACTACCGGGTTGCATATCGTCTGCTTTCTTCAATGCGACAATTTCAGTGGTAATAGCCTGATAGTTGAGATTACCTGCTATCATAATAAGCCGTTTCCAAAGGAACTCCCGATACCTTACCATTAATTCATTGGTCAGATAACCGGCTCTGATATCGTCTTTGCCGATTATAGCACGTTCCAATAATCCGGCAACTAAAAACATGTCATGCCCATTTTTGGTGTAACATCCGGCATTACTTCCGACATATTCATCCTTTGGCAATTCTATCCTGTCTCTTGAATTAAGCAGGTTACAGGCGAAATAATCAGCATCACGATTCTTTCTTGTGGCAAGAAGAATGCCGAGAGCCTTTTCAATGAATAGAGGTGATTTGTCCTGCCAGCTTTGTGCGTCATCAGCCTGTTTGAGTGCTACAATCTTATTCGTAACAAGGTCATAACAATCCTCTGCTGAAACACAGAGTAATCGCTTCCACAGATATTTTCTAAATCGTGGTGCCAACTCGTTAGCAGCATAGCAGGCATAGTCTTTGTTGCTCCTGCGTATTGCCTTCTGAATGAGGGATGAAACCTCAAACATATTGTGACCGTTTTTTGTGTATAGTGCATTTGCCATATCTCAATCTATTATGCGATTTCAAATTTTGAATTTGGATTCAATTTAATCAATCTTGCTATCATTTCCTCTGCCGTTTTTTCAGTTCCACAAAACTGATGAAATATAGGGCGAGCAGATTTCGTTCCATCTTTCTTTATTCTGTAAATAAATGCACCTTTTGGCAAACCTTTTGAATTAATGTACTTTGTTGCTTTCATTGTCTATCTCTTATTTTAAATTATTACTTTGCTTTTCTTTTATAATGCTAAGATACTGATTTATAGTGAGATATTAAAATTTAAATATCTGATTAACAATGAGTTAAACAATGATTAACGGCTTATATATCATCAATGCAAATACATTTTGGTTTATGTGTTATAAAGTCATTGGCAACATTACAACCATAAGCTCCAACATTAGAAATAAGAATCTTATCACCAATATTAGTTGGACCGGAATAATCACGATGGATAATATCATTCTCAATACAGGTACATCCGTAAATGGTAGCGTGTTCGACGTAATCACTATCGTTTGAAAGCACATTGCAAGGTGGATTTTTCGTATGGCAGACAAAACCGACATCATCACGCTTGCAATCCACAACAAGCATTGTTTTTCCTCTGATAACTTTCTTGCCGATAATGGTTGCAAGTAGAGACATGGAAGTGGAAACTATCGGTGTGCCATTCTCGGTGATAAGCTGCACTTCTCCATCCGGGAACTCTCTTGCAAAGACTTCACCAATAGTTTTGGCATACTCCTCATACAATGGTATATATTCTCCATATTGAGCTTTTAAACTGTCATCCATGCGACCGAACATGTTGCCGCCAATATCAACTATATTGGCTCCAAGTTCTTTTGCATATCGAGCCATCATTTCGGTACGCTTCTTGAAATATGACAGTCCACGAGCATAAGAAATATGACAATGAACACATTTGACTTTTATCAATCCTCTTCGTTGTAGTTCTATGATTTCTTGATAACTTTTGCTATCAACATCAATTCCAAATCTTGAAACTATGCCATTCCCAATATCAAAATTTAGACGCACTCCAATTGCAAGCGGTGAGGTGTATATTCCGATAAGTGAACCAAGCTCACCTACATTATCAACGTTCACTATTCCACCATGATTAGCACATCGTATTTTATTGCCCAAATCAGGGATAACTCCATTGTATATAATCCGGCTATCATCAAATCCATAGTTCCGTGCAAGCTGATACTCTTTGGGAGAAACAACTTCTGCATATCCACCGATTTCTTTTACCACATTGATGAATTCTTTGCAGTAATTCGTCTTGAAACTGTACCCGATATTATAGTTTGGGTAGTATTTTCTGAAAGCGGCTACAAAATCGGTGATATTCCGTTTGAAGTCATTTTTGTCTGCAATGTATAGAGGTGTTTTCAAATCATCGCTTGACATTAATCTTTGCTGTATTTTTTCTAAAGTCAAATTCATAATACTTTCCCCATTTATTTTTCATTGCACATCTATATTCGTAGTTCTTTCTGGAATCAATGGTGGTTCCTCCTTCATTGGAAGCTTGGATACCGTAGCTGTGAAAATATTTAGGCAGGAGTACAACTCTGTTCATAAGCAGTTCCTGTAACATCATATCAACATCGGATATCGCCGGGTCTTTCAGATCATATCTGGCCTTGAGTGCTTTCTTGTTTATCCATCTTACATGACCGGGCATTCCCTTAAAACAAAATTCCTTGTCATACACATACAAAGCCATTTGTGGATTATCAAAAGCAAGCCCAAGATTTAAATCGTAAAGTAGCTGGCCGATACGGAGTATTTCATCACATGTGCGTTCTTTCCAGTCAGGGTAGTTTTCTGCTGTGATGGCAGTATAATTGTCAAGTCGATAACAGAAACGCTTTATATCATCATCGGCAACAAATATCACATCCTCCGGTGTGTTTTCAATTATCCAATATAGCGTTGACATGAAACTATGTACCTTGCCGCCACATTCAAGCGTGGCATCCTTAGGAATGACAAGCATATCATCTATGCCGGCATTTCTATAAGCATCAGCTTCTTCTTCCCTAACGACATAAGTACAGTATTCAAGGCAATTCTTAGTCATTATTTTATGAGGTCGCTGATATGACATGACGTATATGTTAAACGTAATACCGGGTATCATAGAACTTTTTCATCTTTAATCCATAATTTAGTTCATATGTGGATGGAATTTCATAACCAAGTAATTGTTTGCATCGCAAATAAACCATATTGCAACCTGCATGACGTACAAACGGGAGAGAGGCATTGATACGCGGGTTTATTTCAAGCAGTACCACCTTGCCGCCCTTCTTCAGAATGAAGTCAAAAGCCACATTACCATCAAGTTCAAGTTCTCTCACAATCTTGCTGACAATATCATACGCCATGTCGTTGGACTGGATTTCTCCATACATAATGGAGCCGAAAGCCATCATGTAGCCAACATAACCGCAGATATGAGTAACTACTCCTTTGTCTGCAAGCGCACTAACGGTGTAATCCAGTCCTTCGATTCTCTGCTGAAGGATAACCTTATTTTTACCATTGTCAACGATGGATTTCAAATCAAGCAAGGATATGTATCTGTTTTCTCCGAACTTGTTGAATAGAGAGGTATCATTGCACTTCTTGTCATCCACAACGGCGAAGCCTTTACCGCCGCACAGACTGTCCACTTTACAACAGATAGAGCTGTTTTTGTACTTGAACATAGAGGCGAAAGCATCCACATCGGAAACACTCTCAGGAATGATCTGTTTGGGCATTAAGCCGGCATAACAACTATAAAGAGCAATCTTATTGTTGGCAACCAGAAGACTGTCAATTCCGGCTTGCGAACAAAAATTGTAAATTCGTCCATTCATGCCGGATATTTTCTTAAAATCAGATAGGGTTGTATTATTTGCTATCATTTTGGTTCCTCCTTATAAATTTTCAAATCCTTGCTTTCATTCTCTAATGCTTTTGATGATTTTACAATTATAGAGTTGTCCGATCTAGGGCAAACCAACACAGTTCCTCTATCTGTTGTTATTCTTACATTATGAGCATCTATCACTTTAATAATAAAATCGCCAACCACGTAGGTTGATATGTTATTCAGTTCTTGTTGTATCATAACTCACACGTTTTAAAATCTTCATCACACTCTAAACACTCCCATTCATATTCAGGGTTTCTACTTGGCACCAGCCTACTGCCGCATTGGGGACAGGCCGGGAGCAGGCCTTTGATGAATCCAACCTCAATGCCAATTCGCTCTCCGTCATGTATAGCATCAGCCATTTGCAGATCCGTTTCTACCATTGTTTCACTGTCATCATTATGCAGTACATACAATGTGGCGAGGTTGGCTTTCCACATCTCCATTGCATAATTGTCTGGTACTACCAACCAAACAAAGCCATCTTTAGTTACTTTCGTTTCCATTGTAATTCATCCTCTAATAATCACATATCTTCCAGCGGCTATTTCACTTCTATACTCGACAGAATAGCCCTTGTCTATAAATGCTCTTATGACATTATCGTGCGCCAACTCCGAAATTTGGTGTCTGTCTTTAGCGTCACTTCCAGTATTTTTTGCCCAACAATGAGGCCAGTTATTTCCCCATCCTACGCCATAATGAAAGTAAACACATTCACCTTTCTCTTTGATTTCCGAGAGGATGAAAGATGCAAGTGCGTCTTCCTCGGATTTTCTTCTATTTGATTTTGGTATTTCTATTGTCAACATACTGATTTATTTTTAGCGTCCAACCATTTATCCCGTCTTTCTCTACACGCCTCTAAGGTAGGCGCACAACAAGCAAAGAGTTCACCACTTTCAGTACGGTAATCGTACTGGTACATTCTCACTCTCTTACCTTTCAATTTAGTAGTGTAAGTGCAATAGTTCTCTTTACCGGGCTGGCATACGCTGCAACCTCTTTCGTCGTTAATTGAGTTCATAATCATTTATCAATACTTACTTAGTAATTTGTAAAACATTCGCCTTTTCTCTATGTATTTAAGACCGTTTCGTCTAAGACCTCGCTTTGATTTTGATACAGTCATTTGGCAACCTGCAACGCCAACGTAGATGCAATTTAAATGATGCCTTTTAGCTTGTTTTAAAGCCCACCGAATTGATTCACGGCAATATCTGTAACTATCATTCTGGACACCCTCATAACCTTTACTCATTATGAAGTGGCCTATTTCATTTGCTTCTTCTTCTGAATAGCATATTGTGAATATATTATTCATTGCTTCTTTGCTTTACTTGTTCAACTAAAAATCTTTTAAACTCAGACTTATATTCATTGAATATTATCTTGTATTGCCGCCCTAATTTAGGTAGCTGCTCATAGCCCTTACCGTGCAAGAACTTGGCAACCAACTCTATCTTTTGGCGGTTGTCGAAGCCTCTATCTTTGCATATGTTGGTAATACATACATTCGCCTTGCTTGATGGTTTCTTTCCAAAAGATGGTACATACCCACGCGCCTCATGTACATAAGTTCTTGGATAGCCAACCTCTTCACCTAAATATTCACCTGTGATGCAATCAAATTCACCACTAATTAAACTATCTGCTATTTCACCCATAATAATCTATATTTAATGTTTCACATTCAATCTTTCTTCACTCGTATAAGCCACTACAAGCCCAGTTTCATCATGCCGTATCGTGACATACTTCTCGCCTCTCTCTATGGTAGAAAAGTCGTATGGTGTACATAGCTTACCCAATACTTTGCCCAATTGCTTCATCAGTGGGGCTTCGGGGCTGATAACTAAAACTAAATCCGCTTCCATAATCGTGTGTATTGTGGTAGCCCAAAGGCTACCGGATTAGAACTTATGCTATTTCTATGCTTATTATATCCAAAATATTGTCAGTAATCATGCTATTTACGCTTAATTGGGCAGACTGAATATTGTTATCAACCATCCATCTTTTCGCACGATTAACAGCGGTTTTCTTACTACTGCCGTCCGGTATCAATGCACCCAAATCATTATAATCATCATCTAACAGTTCAAAATAATATCGCTTCATAATCTTCTATATTACGCAGGGCTTTCGCCCTGCTGGTTATTATGCTATCTTTAGCTCTTTAAGTCTCATATCTACCAATGATTTCAGCTTGCGAGTATCAAATAGTGGACTTCTATACCCATCTTTGATAAGCTGTATCATTTCTTTATAACCAACCTTACATACAACCTCTGTCTTCATGCTGTTATCATAAATAGCAGAATTGCAAGCGGTTATTGTGAATGCCATTGTTTTGTAACCTTTATCCTTCTTCATGATAGATGCAAACAAATACATATATACAGCATTTTTCATGCTATTCAAGGCATCTTCTTGACTGGCATTTACCTTTCTACCACCTAAAAAGTCACCACATTCAATTTCTTGACCTTTTTTGATAATAGACAATGTACTGATGTACATTTTAATATCTGTTGCTTTCATATCTTCTATGTTTTAATTGTTAGTAATATTGGTTTCTTTTATATAGCTAAGATACTGATTATTAGCGATGTGTACAAATATAATCATCTGATTAACAGTGAGTTAAACTCGATTTAACTTAAAGTTGGATATTGACATGTTCATTTCAGTCGCGCTTTGTATGAATACCGTCCAATGATATGTGCAATGCTTTTTCATATATCGACTTATCACAATTAGAAAATAATCGTTAACTTTGTTCATACTTTTAAAATTATAGGTGCATGAAAAAAATTGTGACTTTATTTGCAACCGTGCTTCTGTTATACGGTTGTGGAAGTGTTCCTTTGACAGGCAGGAAACAGATGCTGCTTGTATCCGACTCCGAAGTGCTTTCATCAAGTCTGACCCAGTATTCGGAATATATCAAGTCGGCACCGATATCAAGTAACGCGACGAAGAAAGCGATGGTGACACGTGTCGGAAAGAAAATAGCCGCTGCCACGGAACAATACTTGGAAAATAATGGAATGTCCGGTGAGGTGAGGAACTTCTCATGGGAATTCAATCTGGTTAAGGATAATCAGGTGAACGCTTTCTGTATGCCGGGAGGCAAAATCGTTGTGTATGAGGGACTGATGAATCTGGTTTCCTCTGATGACGAACTGGCTGTAGTTATCGGACATGAAGTGGCGCACGCTGTGGCCAAGCATAGCAATGAGCGTATGAGTCAGCAGCTGGTTGCACAATACGGAGCGAAAATTTTTGGGGAGGCTCTCAGTGGAAAATCCGCCGCCATACAGAAAGCCGGGAATATAGTCTATGGTCTTGGGGCACAATACGGTGTGATGCTTCCATTCTCACGCAAACATGAAACCGAGGCTGACTATATGGGGCTTATTCTTATGACGATGGCTGGTTATAATCCGAATGTGGCCGTCACATTCTGGCAGAAGATGTCGGCGGGCGGATCGGGTTCAGTGCCAGAGATCATGAGTACGCATCCGAGTGACGCAACACGTATTAGTGACATAAGGAAACATTTGCCGGAGATGAAGAAATATAAGTAAGCTTTAGAAAGTTACTGTAAAGTATTTGAAAAAACTTTAGAGAATGGTACAAAAAGGCGTGAAACCAAATGGAATCACGCCTAAATTATAATAAAACTCTTAAAAAGGTGTACATAATTACCAATCCTTAATTCTCTAACATCAATCATAATAACGCTGCAATCTTACGCACCTTATTAATTCTCTCCATAAACCTGTTGTCTTTTTTTGCCATTTGCAAATTATAAGATGTTTGCATTTTGAGCAAAGGTTCCGCATCTAAATCTAACGCGGCTTCTAGGAGCATAGCATATTTTGTATTTAGTGAACGCTTTGCATTCAGAATTTCATTTAATACAGTATAAGACACACCCATCTCTTTAGCAAGTTTCTTTTGAGAAATACCCCTAAATTCAATTTCATCTTTTAATACTTCTCCCGGGTGTGTCGGTTCAAAAGGAATTAAGTTATTAGCTATCATTTTAGGGTCTACGCCATCTATTTTAATCATAACTTTCTATTTATAATGGTTAGACAATTCAATTATATTACAGATGGTAGTCACTACTTCACCTTGCACCTCTGTGGTTGTAAATTCAATACGATATTGATTGTTTACTCTAACAGAGCAAAAGTCCTTTTTGTCCCCTGATAATTTTTCAAAACTCAGCCCATTGTATTTACAAAGTGAAGTTACATCAGGGACACTGATTATTATATCTATACAACGTTTATATCTACGTACGATATCAGGTTGAAAACGATGCTTTTTATCATTCGCCTTTCCAAACTCATACAATTCTTTCAGATACTCTTTATCAAACGTTACTACCATCTCATTTGTTTCTTTAATGCAAAGATAGCATTTTAATTTTATTCATTCGCATTTTTGCGAATAATTTTCTTTAAAAAAAAATTAGCGACAACTCCAAAGAATCACCACTAACTATTCTATTTTTCTTATCACAAAATTGTGAACTACCGCTAAAGTAAAGATTTAGGGGGCTTCAAATACGATTTTCAATAAGCCAAGAATGCTGGAAAGCCACGCAAATTTGGCATAAAGTCTGATTGGGAGCTTTCATAGAGCTATATTTCCCATTAAGTGCATTTCTTTTTAAGTATTTCAACACATTCTTTATCCCATCATCGAAACCATGCTTATACCCTTTAGTATATTCCCCTATAGTATATACCGCCATTGACAGAAAAAATAGAAGGATACCTACAGGCTTATGCCAACCGGGCAACGAGATGGAAAACGGTTTAAATGTAATTGTTAGATCTCCGACCCATAATAGGGCGATAATACATATGATTGTAAATATAATTGTTTTCATAATCATATAAGTTTTAATGCTTCCTGTAATCCTGCTTCAAGTGCTTCCTCGTAGGTATTATAACGGATAATAGGTCTGTCAGACAATCCTATCAAGTCATGTCTCGGAATTGTCAGTATATCATACGTCCAATAGTTTTCATACATATAGGATATTTCGATATGCAGGTTCTTGGTTTTACGAAGCCACTTTTGTGCAACGGATTGCGGAGGAACAGATAAATATCTATAACAATAGGGTAAAGTAGAAACATCCATAATATATTTTCTTTCATTGAATCCTTTCTCTTTCAGCAGCTCCGCTGTTTCCAATGTTACAAGTTCTTCAGTCATGGTGGTTCTCCTTTCCTTTAAAGTGTTCAATCAGTTCGTCTACGGTAGCCTTGTGATAACGTCCTGAAATAATGGTTGCATTATCCCAATTTTCATCCCAAAAGAACATAATGCCTTTTGGCTCTGTGAAATAATGATCGTTACCAATAGAATCGTCATAAGAAACGCTAAGAATGGAATCTGCTATAAACCACTGCATGTAGTTACTATCATCCCTCAATGCGGCGATAGCTAGAAAAAGTTCCTCGTTGGTTCCGCAATCAATCCTTCCTTTCTTGGTTACGGTATCTATATCATATATCACCCCATATAAATTCCCATAAGATGTTATGATTGCTCTTCCTTCTTCAATGCTTTTATGACTTCCATTGCCGTCATAATTATGTGCATCTAAGGTTGTATTACCAGAATTAAGTATTTCATATCCCAACTCTTCCAGCTTCTTCCGAAGCTCCGGTGTGTTTTTGCGTATAAAGCACGGTGTTGTAAATCCCATAATTATTCCTCCTTCCCAACTTTAACATATCCGTTTTCGATGCACCAGCACAGCATTTCATAGGCTGCATCAATGAGTTCTTTACTCTCTGTAATCTTTATCATAGACCTAGTATAAAATTCCATATACAAGCATGTATAGCTATCTGCAAGTTTTTGGATGGTTAGCACTTCTTTGCCGATGAAGCAAGGCAGCTTATCGAGAATGTCCTGCAAGGTGTAAGTTGTACGACAATAGTCGTAATTCGTATCGGCATCCAGAGAGGTTACAACCATGTTATCTGGATCTGATTCACTCCACTCGAAACACATGCTCCCATCGCTCGTATCAAACCCAATCTTCTGTAAATGTTTCATCTGTCCAACTGACAATACCTGTTTCATTTCTTTTCCTCCTCCATTTTAATCTCTGTTACTTTACCACGATTGACAAAGCACTGACCTATTCCCAAATCGAGTAAGGCACAATAGTTATCGTCTAAAAGATTAGAGCATTCCTGGCATAAGGAACATTCATTACATTTTATTTCTACTAATTCATGCAGCACCCCGTCTATTATTATTCCGTTCTTTACTTCCATATTAATCTCCTTTCTCTTTAATCCGTTCTAGTACATCTCTGTTGGCTTAGAGTATATCATCGAAAGAGGGAATAGGCATCCAATAGATGGGTTTACTATTATGGCATACCCACTTCCCGTTCATTACAAAAGCTACTTCGTAATAATATCTGCCCTCGTAATTAGTCCCAACCAAAACACTTTCTAACTCTTCCGGCAACCGTTCATTAACGCTTATCCAAGGAGATTGCTTGGATTGCCATTCGGCACCTTGTCTGAATGCCTCTTTAACTAATCTCATTTCTAAGCTATCATTGTATTGGCATTCATAACAATCTTCTGCCGCTTCCTTCGCTGCATCTTCTACTGTCTGTTTCATATCTATATCGGTTTTGTTCCTTATTGATCAATTACTTTTTTCAATTTATTAAAAGGCTTCTCTTTATCAAATCTAATCCCATCTTTGAACTCCAATATCAACTGCCAAAGCTGGTTTTGGTAAACATCACCTGCTTTATAGTCAGTCTTATAATGGCATTTCTGTGTAAGGGTTATTCCCTTAAATATATTCGTTGCATTAAGATATGTGGCTCCCCATTCTGTGAGCTCTACACTAACGGTATCATTCAAATCTATTTCTATCATAAATATTCCTTTCTTTTATTTTACATATTGCAATCTCCACACATATCCACAAGAAAATCAAATTCTTCTCGTGAGTATTCAAATCCATTGATTACGATTACCTCGCTACCATTTTGGTCAAAATAAACTCCATCATTCATTTCTGTTCCGTTATGTATAAATTGTTTTTCCATAAATTTTAGCAGCAGCGTATTCAAGATTACACCCCTTTGAGTCAACCCAACCAGGCGCAAAATAAACAGCATCACATTCCAATAGCCCTTCTATATCCTTACCTATGTGATAGGAGTATGGTTTTTCGCTATCTGGGGATAAATCGAAAGGTGTCACAACCTCAAAACCTTCCTCTTCCCACATTAGCTTGTAACTTTCTGCTTCCAAAGCAACGGCGTTAAGTGAGAAGCCACTAATTGGCAGGCTGATATATAGCTTCTTTTTCTTCATTTCTATTCTGTTTTACGCTAATTGTTTATCGAAAATCTTAATACATTCAAATAAATATTTTGCCACTGTTGGATTTACCGCATTGCCGATACTTCCAACTCTGTGTGACCAATCGGGAAACCCATCATCATTTCTAACAATGCTATGTGCTGGGATTTCAAGAATCCTTTTTGCGCAAGTATATCCGACACTCGTATCTGATGTCCACTGTTTAAATATCGAGTTAATGCTTCCACATTTGCAAACGTCGCCTTGTAATCCGATTTTGTTGGAGTAGGCAATAAGATAAAGTCTTTCCCTTTTGTGTGGGTATCCAAAAGCGTAGTTTGATATACATTGCCATTCCGCATTATACCCGATTTTGGAAAGGTCGCATAGGACTTGTTCGAGACCGGAAATAGTGAGAGCTGGCGAATTTTCAATGATGACGTATTTAGGTCTAACTTCCCATATAATTCGGTACATCTCACTCCACAACCCGGAGCGCTTTCCCTTAATACCTTCACGTTTTCCGGCAACACTGATGTCTTGACACGGAAATCCTCCACTAATGATGTCCACATATCGGAGTCCGGTTGTTTTTGTAATATCTGTGAATCTTTCTGCATGAGGAAATTTGTTTTTTAATATTTCACCTTGAAATTTTTCTATCTCACAATTCCACAAAGTGTCAATTCCTGCCATTTCGGCACCTAATTCAAAACCGCCAATACCACTAAACAAGGAGCCGTGAGTCAATTTACTTTGCTTCATTTCTATATCGTGTTATGAACCATTTTCCTAATGTTAGGTAAATGGTAATTATTATCAATTAAATTCTAATTGCTCTATCAGTCAACTGTTAATCAACTTCCACTAACTCACCGTTTTCCAGTCATCAGCAGTTTTCATGATTTTCTAAACAGATGGCTGAACGCATTATCCAAATCCAAGTCCAGATTCAGTTTGGACGGGAAAGATTTAATGTATTCGTACATCTTATAAGCGAGGTTGTCATCATCACCGCATCTGTCAATCAGTGTGAGCAACATGGCGTTCACCATGTCAGAATCATTGCCGAAGTTTTCCTGAGTGGATTCGCTGCAATGATTCACATCACTTTTCAATCTCTTTATCGCGGCTATGGCTGTGTTGAAGTTTCTTTTTGAATCGTGCCGCAATTCAAAGTCTTCCTTCTTGTATTGCTGCTGCATTTCTAGAAGGTTGGTTTCTAAAACGTCCGTGAGGACAAATACGATGTTGGTCAGTGTGTTCAATTGAGTTGTTTCTTGCATAATAATAAATTTTGTTTGACTTTCAAATAAAAAAATAAAGTCAGATTATCCGCAGAATAGGGGAGAAGTTGTAAAATGTGAACTTCCCCAAGATGTCATACGGTGTATTTTTTCAAAGTGTCCATGATATTGTCTATCGGCAGGGATACGGATGTTTTTCCCTTATCTTCATAGCAGGCAATATGTCTGTATGCCTCAGGGAAATTCTCTTTGATTCTTTTGAATGTCCGTAATGTCAGAAGTGACGCAACGACTGATTCATATACCTTGGTCTTCTCATCCTTTACCGCATTGATCTCGATTTCCAGTTTGTCTATCTTTTCAATAACTTCCCTGTCCGCCTCAATGTGAGGATAGTAAGCGTTTGCGCTGGGAAATCCTTTCAGTCCGGCAACACGTTTTTCATAGGAACCGTTAAACAGTGTGATGCTATATGCAACAGAGAAATAAGACCGAAACTTTTGAAAACAGTCGGTGATTTCCTGTGGAATGGATTTTCGGATCACCTCTTCCGTAATCCTGACCTGTTCATCATGCAACAGGTTGATTTTCTTTTCTAACGGCTCTACCATTTTATTGGCAACTTCTTCCGCCAAAACTTTCGTAATGTTCATTGCTCTTGGTTTTTATTAATTCTTTTATGTATGTAAAGATAACTTTTATTTGTTTGTTTCTCAAATAATATAATCTTAAAAACGCATCTGCTTAACTTAATATAACTGTCATCTCCTGCGGCTGTTTCCAAGCAGGGGAATGACATTAAAACTCTTGAATCTGTCAATCAGACGTCCTTCAAACCGTTTCCTGAAATCACCGATGTTCAGATTGCTGGTGATATGGTATTTCTTCCCGAACTGCTGGTAAATCTCATAACGCGCATAGAGAAACTCGTCTATCACGCTGTCAAGACTGGTACCGTAGCTCTTCTGATTCTCGGTTTCCAGACCTATGTCATTCAGACAGATATTGAACGGGGCGGGCTTGAATCCTTTTGACTGCCCCTCGTTGTAGGAATACAGGTCTATGTGTCCGTTCATCTTGTAGTAGTTCATCATCTGGGTGACGGAGAGGTTTTCAAACTGGCTGGGATTCCGTGTCAGACGCAGATAATCGGCGAAAATCTGCATGATCATTGTTTTTCCAGTGCCGGGTGCCCCGACAATCAGCAGGTTCTTGTGAATCTTGTAATCCTCATCGGGAAACACTTTCTCGGCCAGTCTGCATCCGTTGAAGTAATACAGCAGGAAAGACAATATTTTCGAGTTGTTCTCGTCAACCTCGAACTCCCTGAATTCACGCCCAGTATAATCATTGCCCAGCTGCCTGACAAGATCACGATGGGCGTAATATTCGGCTGGATTCGTCAGGTCATATTCAAAATCTTGCAGAATAGTCTTTTTGTGACGCTCCACCAGATTGTATATCTGTTCCTGTTTCAGTTTCGCCGCAAATGACTTTTCCTGTCGGATCTGTTGTAGCTCTGCTGAAAGTTTTTGTTCTTGCTCTGTCATCTTTCTGTTTTTTAAGTTCCGTTATCAACCAGTTTGAGAAATGGCGTTTTGCATCTGAAACAGACTTGTGTGTAACGCCTTCCCCCTTTAGCTTCCAATAGTACAGGTCAACGTATTTGTCTTTGCATTCATCCAAAGTGAAGTTCCTGAATCCGTTCCTGTATGCCCGTTCCCAAGCATCCCTCAGCCATCCTTCCTCAGACTTTAGGTCCGCGAAGCATTTGTCTAAATCCATATCGAATGTTTCTGATGAAATATCGCCCAGGTTTTCACGCGTATGCGCGCTAGAGAGAGAGTTATTATTATCATTTACATTATCATTATCGGCTTTTTTGGGTTCTGAAAAACCCACTGGGTTATTTGGGTTTATTTGGGTTGTTCCAATATCATCCGAATTATCATTCTTCGCTCTCTTCGGAGCACCCCCTTTGCTTCCATTACTACGGTTTCTCTCGACAATGCCATGGTATTTGTTTTCATCTATTTCAAATTGATTCTTGAAGAACTCAAATGCTATTTCAATGTCCTCCTCTACCGTAATAATCTCGCCAAGTTGATACTTGAATATAGCTCGGAATAATCTTCCAAGTTGCTTGTCCGATAACTTCGATATAGGCTTGTAAAACGATTTATATATCAAAAAACTTTCTTTTCCCATTTCATTTGTTCTTTATGTAGTCCTATATGATATTTCTCGACACAATGTAATGCCATTATCTATATCGAATCTCAATTCGGGATATAAAGAAAATGGTTTGATATGGTGTGCATTTAACTCCACGTTACGTTTTTTACAACGGCAACATGTAAAGTTGTCTCTTTCCAAGACTGAATTTCGCCAATTTCTATGGCCGCTTGAATTCCTGCATCTGTGGTTATCATCAGTAATTCCACCTTTCCAGTTCCAGTGGTTTTCTCCGCTTGGAGGTTCATGTAGCAAATTCTCATCTATCTGTTTCTTTATAAAAGAGAATGCCATTTTAGCCAACGGTTTCTGCTCCGACAGTGTCCCCGATGCGGCGTACTTGATAATTGCATCGTACACTTCAAGTCTGACCTCCTCAGGATATTCCATCAGCACTTCCTGCCATTCTATATAGAAGACAAATGATTTCCTTTTTGTATCCTTTTTCATCATGTCTATTGTTTGATAATCAGTTTGTTATATATATTGTAAAGTTAACTTTTTGTTATGGGATTACAATAAATATATTTCTGAATATCAATAATTTAAACGTTATTTATCAGTAGCCTTTCCTTTGCAGTGCCATATCCTGTTTGGCAAAGGATATCTGGGTCCTGATATTGTCTCAGGCATGGACGAGGGTACGGTTTATACGGTCCAGCCATGTCACAATCTGATTGGCGGTCACACTTTGCGCGGCGACAAATTTCATGGCGACAGTCGCGGGAACACGTGAGATGAATTCCATGTGGCTGGCATATACATTCGCTGTCACCTGATCCTGATATGCCTTGGCGTCAGCAAGCAGCTTGCCAGAGCGTGCGAGATAGACGTTTATATCAGTGAGGCGGTCTATAAGCTCCTTTGGATTGTCACTTGCGGTTATCTCCAAAAAGGACTGCATTTCTTCTATCTCCTTTATGACAGGAGGCAGGGGGCATCCGTTAATGAGGCAGTTGCCGGTCCCATCGTTTTTAGGACAATATTTACAGTTTATCTCCATACTTGCAATTCAATTTATGGTTTATAGTTTTTCTGTTTGTCATACGTCATTCAAATAATCAATTGTCACTTTCATAAACTCATCCAATGATTTACAGACGACGTATTTCGCTCCGTTGGCTTCCGCATCCTTCTGCCATTCCTTTTGTGCAGGAGACTGGCGGCCTCCCGGCTTTTTCATCTCAATGCAAAGTCCTCCATAGAAGCGGTTGCTCTTCAGCAGTATCAAATCTGACACTCCGCTGGTCGCACCTTCCTCCTTCAGTCTCGCTCCGGTGATGGCATCACGTCTGCCACCATTGGGAACAGCAAAAAGCACGTTTTTAAGTTTCGGATATTTTAAACGGAACCAGCGGACACAAGCGGACTGTATGCGGTGCTCGTCATTCTTCGGCTTCCCGCGCATTTTGTACGACTGCGCTTTTTTAATCATCTCTTCGTATGTCATCGTCTTTTTCCTTATGTGGGGTTACTACTGTGTCCTTGCCGGTCTTGTCGACAACAACCTGCTTTCCTGCTACTGTTATGGTTGTCCTGCAACCATCCGGTAGGGACTGGATAAAATTGCGTACTACAGGAGAATCAGCACCTTCCGATATCTGAGTGTTGGATTTCGGAACTTCCTTAGCTTCATACGGATATACATCCATGATGGCGGTTTCGGCTACGGATGCGATCTGATAGTCTGCCATTGTACCTTTCATTCCTTCGTCCAGTTTCTTTACAGCATCGCGAAGATCGGAAGCCTGTACCAATACGGTAGTGGAGGTCTTTTTCTCCGCTCCGCTTTTTTCGTCCAGCGTGATGAAGAACAGCTTGCACTTAAACCAGCGGTCGGCTGCATCTTCTTCAGAGGGGAACAGTTCGCTGTAGTTGGCGCGTTTGATGTCCGAAACAGTGAACTCACCGCTGATATACGGAGTGATTTCTTCAATGATACGGGCTTCTGCTTCAGTAAAGCTCAACGCGTCAACCAGATAGGGTTCAGTTACTTTTTTGTTCATGCCGTTTTCCATTACCTTTTCGTAACGGATTTTGCATTCAAACCAAGTATGCATCATAATTAATTCTTTTAAAGTTTGATATTCAACGTTTATTCATTTATAGTGGGAGGTGCAGGATTCGAACCTGCATGAGTGGTGTTTTTGCAGTTCACTGATTTCAAGTCAGCTCCCCTAAGATATCTCGTAGGTTGCCGGCTTGGATATTAACGGTTATCCTAGAATTTTGCACCTTACATCTTGATTAGCGTCTGTCATTTCCGCCAACCTCCCGTTTGCCTCCCTATCTTCACAGACCGAGCAGGCGGGTTGAACAAAAAGTTCACTATTCTTCTGTTTCATCTTCAACTATAATTGAAAGCTGACCGCAAGCGGCTCCGTTCTCAATCTCTGACTTTGTTGCTATTGCTACTGCGTAGTCATAGCCCATTTTTTCAAGCTGTTCTTTAATCTCTTTCATGATTCTGTCAATTAAAATGTTTATACTAAATTAACTCCCTCGATAATTCCATTGCCGAGTTTGTTTTTCTCTGATATATTGTTTGGATTGATTGGGGACAACTTCACAAAGAAGTGCTTCTTATCAAAATACTTTTCCAGTTTATCCGCATCAAAGTCTGATTCATCTACCAATGTTAAGTTGATAGTGGTTTTCAAGTTACTTTCTGTTCTTATTTGCCCAAGTTCCTCAATAGACATTTTCTTCGGATAAGGAATAAGCCAGTCTCTCTTTTCTTTATCGAAACTATGCAAACTTATTTGCAATGTTACATTTCCCTTTACAAAAGAAAAATCACTACCTTTAATACCAATCGTAGAAACATAATGATGTGTATTCGGGTATATTTCAGTAATCCGCTCAATAGCTTCTTTTACGGCTTCTATGTTTAAGAAAGGTTCGCCCATACGAGTGTAGTTAATCTTAAATTCCTTTGAATCCTTCGGGCAGCATCCAGATTGCTTAATGGCAAATAAAACTTGGTCTACTATCTCGTCCGCAGTAAGATTGCGGTATTTCTTCATATTACCAGTAGCGCAGAACTTACAGCATACAGGACAACCACTCATGGTTGAAACTCCAATCATCCACCTTTCCGAATGGTTTCCAAGATTTTCGTTATCCAAAAAGTTCTGCTTCCTTCCGATAGCGTCTTTTGTGTAGTACGGCAAGAATGTGTCAGTGGTTTCTACAAGCATTCCATCATCCAGCCGTAGGCAATACACAATACCATTCCCAAAACTCTTGTTTTTTACTATTTTCATAATCATTCAAAATTAAAGTTGTCCTCACCGTCCGATTCTTCCTCCGGCATATCATTACCGAAATCCATCGGTATGAACCAATCTGAAATATAGTCTTGCATGATTTAATCCTCCTTTTTGGCTACTTAGCCATTCTTTATAATCTTTCTCGTAATATTGGGGTATTATACCTTTCCTCATAAAGTCTATGTATTCTTGTACAGTACAATCATCCCAATCAACTCCGTTGTCTGGTATATCTTCCGTTTCTGATGTACAAAGAGTGTATTCAAATGGATTATACCCACTGTTGAGCCCATATTCTTCAACTATCTTGATTACATTTTCATCGGTGGTTATTTGTTTGATTTCACTTTCAGCCACACACCCGGATATTTCAGAGTGTTTGCCAAGTACTTCACCGAAGTAAACACTGATTTTGTTATTCACTAAGTATTCGACATCTTCTGTGTCTGCAATAAATACTCCTTCAAGATTGCCCATTCTTCCGCAATCGAAGTCCATTTTAAATAATGCTTTCATTTAATCCTCATGCTCTTTTATAATTCTACTAATCAATTCTTTTTCCCATCCTTGAATAAATCCATTTTCGTCAATATTCATAATGATGTAGTCGCCATATCCTTCATCTTCCGGGCACATGATGGATGGAACGTAACCCTCATGCTCAACAATGATGTTGCTATCTTTATCAGTAACTGTATAAATGCCATCATCGCATACCTTATAGTGAACTTGTGCGGTAAAACCTTTTTCCCAATTAGTGATAACTCCATTGTCGATGTCGATAATAGGTCGCCAGCGGTATTCATTATCGGCATGGATAAATTCAGCACAAGGAATAGTTGGCGGATTTTCAGAATCACTAACTCCGTTTACTTCTGCGTCTTCCCAATAGCGTACACCTGCATCCACTTTCAGGTAGACCGCTTCAAACTCGGTTGTTTTGCTGATTGTAATTTTCATTGTTCTATTTTCTTTTGAATTTTCTTTATCATGTTTCTGAATTGCCTTGCCTTATCTGCTTCGCAAGGTTTGGTAGAGGTTTTGTCTATCAGATTTGCACTATATTCAAGCATTCTGATAATGGAATTCAAATCTGTATTGCATAGGGTATCTGCAAGTTCAATCTTGTCGAAATCAATATTATTATCATTCATGAAGTCACCAAGAGCGATTATATTTTCACGAGTTGTGGTAACAGTAAAAGCTCTCGTCAGAAGCTCCGGTTCCTGAGCTTTGGTTTGCTCGACAAAGGAAGGTGGTTCATTGGTGACCAGCTGACTGGCTCTTGCAAATGGATTGACTGAATTCTGTTTGGCTCGTTCCGCTTCCTCTTTCATCTGCGCTTCTTCAGCAGCCTTTTTTTCCTGCTCTGCCTTGATGCGCGCTTCTTCTGCTGCTTTGGCACGCTCACGCTGCTCCTTCAGACGGTTGGCATACTGGATGGTGGATGCGATATTGAGCGTATCCATATAATAAGTACGAAGGACATCGAAATCCTCACCAAACCCCTTCAGCGTGGAAAGTTCGTTCTCGACTTTGGAGAATATGGAATCAATTTCGTTGCATACAGACTTCATGCTTGCGGATTTGTTGAGCCACTCAGACTTGAAAACCTTATTGAAGTCTACAAGGTTAACATTCAATCCATCAAAGTAAGTCTTGATAGTGGCTTTCTTTCTATCCTTGTATTGCTGTTCGTTTTGCTTGACTACCGTGTCAATCTTGGCAGAGCACTCGCCGATAAGTTTCACGGTTTCGGTTACAACGTCCTTGAACTCCCTGAAAGGTTTCATGAATTCTTTCTCAATTTCAAGACGTTTGGCATTGAGGGCTTTCGCCGCCTTGTTTAAAGCTGCCTTGTCTTTCTTTGCCTGATCGATATTCTCATCGTTATAATTGGAGATATCATACATTGGCAAAGCGGCTTTTACCATATCTCTGATTTGCTTTGCGTTGGTAGTAAGACTACCTAACGTCTTTTCACTGACGATCAGTTCAAGATCGCTTTCCTGGATTGCTATCTGTGTATTCATTGTTCCATATTTTTATTAGTCCCATCCACCATTATTGTACATAGACAAATCGGCAGAATCTAAATTCGTTTTCTGAATAGCTTCTAAAAGTTTTTTCTTGGTTTCCCGGCACATGTTGTAACCATATCCTTTATACCGATATGTACGCTCCCATGTGCTAATTGGGAAAGGAATATTTTCATCAATAACCAGCCTTTTCATGTGAAGATGCTCGAAAAAGTTTTCATGATGGAGTAGCCGGTATTCATAGCCAACTATTTTTTCTGATGAAAAAGGAATATCATCATCGCTATTGTCGTATTTAGGTTGCTTGAAATAAGCCATTTTCGCAACGGTAAAATCAAAGCTCCTAAGTATTTCCTCCGGCGTACCAAATTCAGATTCGATAAATTCAATCCATATTTTTTCACCGTCTTTCTGAAAGGCACATACCTTTTCATTACGATATTTAAATTTCCAGCCATCTTTCACATAGCCGTCGCTATTGAATAAATCTACTGCATCTTGGAAGTCATCGTTGCTTTCAAAGAATATATCTATATCTTTTACACGTTCACCGGAAAGGATGTTTTTAAAACACCCGCCTGCAATGAACCCGTTGTGACCTTCCATATACCTGTCAAGCCATCTGATTTGCCAAAAGTTGTCAGGGGTGTTTTCTTTATAGCTTGTATTCATCGCTCTATTGTTTTTAGTTTCTACTAAATTTATCAGCTACACGTTCAATAACTTCTGCATTTTCTTCGGAAAGCCATTCTTTAGCGACATTCCAAGATATACTTTTAGAGGCCTTGAAATTATCAAGGCGTGTGGAATGATGTGACAAACGTCCTTCGGTAGGCTTCAATCCCTTGTCATGAAGTTCACATAGTCCGTTATGGTAAAATATGCAGTATTCGTCACCCGCAACAGCTTGAATCATGGGGATGGGAATATCAATCACGCCCATGATTATCCCGGCTCCCCACAAAGTGGGAGCCAGCCTGTCGGCATATCCGGCATCTATGAGCCTCTCTATATCCTGAGGAGTACCCAGACATGGTGTGTGACATTGCATCCTGCATAACGAGCATTTGCATTCGCATGGTTTTCTTCCAGTTTTACGTATGATACGTTGCAACTGGGTTTCTTTTATCAATAGTTGTCCCGTCATTCCGCTTCAATCAGTTCTTTGACAATATCATCAGCCACACGAATGCGCTTCTCCATTTCGGCAAACACCGCTTCATCCGGCAATATCCTTACTATATGAATAGGATTGCTCTGGAAAGGGTTGTAAATAACAAAATCAGTCCATTGCGCACCTGTGCACATCATATGGGCCATGCACTGGTAGAAATACTCGAACTTGACATCAAGCAGCGACGCATTGTTGTGTATTTCACTTTTATACTTCATGAAAGTGCTTTGAATAGGGCATTTGATTTCCAGACAGCCTTTTTCACCGGTTTCTTCATCGTAATAATAACCGTCAGGACTGCTTGCGAAATGTTCTATGGCAGGGTGTTTGCATGATCCTGTCTCAACTATATGTCTTCCTGTCAGACGTTCATACAGCTCTCTGGCATTTTCTTCCTGATCAGTACCCCATTGCATCGCCTTGGTGTTGACACAGACCTGATGCAGATATTTCTCAAACTCGACATCATCATTGATAATTTCAGGATTCATATCCCTCTCTGATGCAACTTGATAAATATAAGTTTTGGCAGTATCGGAAAAATAATCACTTCTCCCTTTCTTCATTAGGAGTCCGATTTGCGACCCGGTGAAGTTACCGAGCCGCTTACGGAACCATTCTATAGAATGTTGTATTTCCATTATAACAATGATTTTCGAGTAGGTTTATTATTCGCGTAGTCTTGAGTTTGATCTGTCGGTTGTTCCGGGCGGGGGTGATCCTTGACTCCTGCGGCTTTTGCAGCGATTTCGGCAAGTTTGTTGCTTTTTGCTGATTTATCAATAATTTCCTCATATTCGGCATCCTGAATGTCATCTGCCTCCTCTTTGGTGATAAGCCCCATTGAGATTTCCGGGCAATAAACACGCTGCCAGAAAGCGGCTGCACGATAACGGAGCATCTGGCTTGGCATTGATTGCCATTTGGAACCGTTCTTCTTGGTCCAGCCTTCCTTTTCAGCCATTCCCATGGTGATCCAGTCACCATGAAGCGGTTCCTTGTGGTCTTTGTCGGACGATTCATAAGCAATGCAGCGGCATCCGTACTCCGGCGTACCTTCTTCTCCCTTAAACTCATAACGGAGTGGGGAGAAACGGCCACTTGCGTTAATAGTGGCAATCAGGAACTTGCTGCTGAAAGCAGGGTTGCCATGCACGATATAAAGATTCTGCATACACATAAGCGGATTACACCCCATACGCATGGCCATATCCAGCGCAATCACGCAGTTTCCCACATTTCCCTTGTACGTATCCGGAACGATTGTGCTTGTTGTGTACATGTTGGCCATGCGCTGCATGACCTCAAACTGTTTCACGGTTTGTCCTACCGGTGTCATTGCAAACTCGGCCGCTTGTTTGGCCTGAATAATCTGTAATTCTGTAACTTGATTGTTTTCTTCCATCACTCTTGAATATTTTAAAGTTCAACAATATCTTGGTATTCCCTGAAGGATGCACAACCTCGTGCGCTCTTCTTCAAGTTCGTCAGTAGCATAATCCTTTTGAATGCATTCCATCTCCGAGCGTAATTCGTTTATATCCTCCTGTATAAGCTGCATGATTTCCTCTTTTGAAGAGAAACCGTATTCAGGCAGATATTTCAACCCGCACCCTTTCACTTTCTCAAGTTCGGCTTCCAGCCGTACAAGTTCCTCATCCATGACGCTCCGTCTTATAGGATTCATAAATAATGCCGATAGCGGAGAGAATCTCCCTCATCCTTGCGTTCTCTTTCTCAGCCAGCTCCATACCGGCAAGTTGGAACTGCAATCCTTTCACCTGTTCAATAAGCTCATCATGGCTCATCTGCTGCAACTCATTGTCTGTTCTCATCATTATATATGTTTTTAAGATTATTTTTTCTGTCAATTCTTACGGCAAGTATGAGAGATAATACCACGAATGCGGATATTGATACCCAAAATGCGGTGTCAAGATTGTCTATTGTACCATGTACGATAGCTGCCAGAGCAAACCAAATGAGATATAATACTTTCATAACTTATTGTTTATTAGTTCCTTATAGTGATATAAAGTTAACTATTTTTACTTTGGGTGCAAAATTGTAAAACTTTAAAAATCAGTGGCTTAACTTTATATAACTATTTGAAATTCAAATAATCTATTTGAGCGCGGCGTGTTTCAGTACATCAAAGGCGTTGCAGTACCATCTTCCGTTCTGCCTGTTGGCAGGTTTCTTTTCGGCACGTATGGCACCAGAACCTACCAGTCTGAACAACCTTCCTCGTCCGCCCACGATAGTGGCGGCTTCTCTCTGTCCGAATGTCTTGTCATTCAGGACGATTTTCAATACTTCCTCGTTTAACATGATATTCAGGATTTATAGTTGGTACATTGCGGTAAAATCTCACGGCAGTTCGATATAACTGAGGTTGACACTGATACAGTTGTGAACAGAACGTATCTTACGTCTGTATCCCTCTATGTCGTTTATAATGACAGGGGTCTGCAATTTTACTGTATCCCTTCCTCCATTGGCATAAACAAGTTGGTAGCCTGTTATCTGATATTTATTTTCCATAATGAATTAAGATTTGATATTTGGTCACTCTGTGAGGTATCGAACCTCCATACCTGGCAAATGAATATAGAGATAATGATTCATGCCCATTGTACGCACCTGTGACAGAGTGGAGTGGTGTTCCTATCCTCACGGACCGGAACATCTGGAACTTTTCAGAATTAGATACATAAAGAATTGTGACTAACACACAAACAAAATAAGACTAGCATACTGATGATCCCCTCAATGGCTTAAACCGGTTGTTATCCCGAATCTTACGGGAGGGGATGGGATTATATAGAGTCTGGCAAATGAATCTGTCATATACAACCATCATCTTGCATTGAACGAGCGGATGACTGTTGCTTTGGCATCATTGCGGTAGTCGCATCTCCAGTCATTGCGTCCCATGCGTGAACTGTAATAGGATCGGTAGTTCCTGTAATCGCGGTTTCCGTACTTTGCCTTATATTCAGCGGCACGCCTTGCATTCTCCTCGCTTATTCTTGCTTCCTCTTTGGCTTCCGTCCATGCTTTTGTCAGGCAGTAGCTGAATGTGGTATTGAACGTGTGGTCGAAAATGTAATGCGCTCTTGTCATTATTCTGCTTAAATCGTATCTTTTCATATCCTTGCTGTTTATGGGTTTATTTTGATATTGTAAAGATACTTTATTGAAGAGGGTTGTACAAATATAAACAACTGATTATCAATTAGTTAAACTTTGTTTAACGTGATGTGCTATTGATATTGAATGCTGTTACTAATTGTGTTGTACCAGTGAGTGAACTATTCAATATGAATCTTATAATCTGATATTTTTAAAATTCGTGCCTGTACGGAATATTCACTACGTCCGCACAGGCTGTATCTGAAGGTCATACTTTCAGCGATACTTGTGCCTCACACCAAGCATACTCATCACGTTAAAGACAAATTGACGTGCTGAAAGTTTTCTGTTTTTGCTTTTCTTTATTGTGTTTTCCAAAATGTCAAAGAACTCTTTAAAATCGCGCCTCTGAGCCAATTCGATTCGGCAACTCATGTCTTTTTCAGAGGCTTTTCTTAACTTTGCAATATCAACTTATAAAATTAAGAATCATGAAAAATTTTATCGAAGTTCATGTGATAACACATGAGAATGCACCTACTACCAAGGTGTTGATTAATGTATCATCTATTTTTATTGTTGAATCACTCTTCAATAATGCTATCATTGGCATACAAATGCCGTCAAGTAACAAAAAGAATGGTTTTGAATACATTAACTATAATATTAGTGAGAGTTATGAGGAAGTCATAACTCTTATTAAAAATGCCCTGTCGTAAGCCATTTGAATAATTGTTCGGAGCGTTCCAACCTTTCCGCAAGCAAATCTTCAGGAATGGTTGGAATGTTTTTTGACTCACAATATCTGTAATAGTCTTTAACGAAAGAAGCTGTATTATAGCTCCATTTGCGCAATTCCGCTTCTTCAGCAACAGACAGTTTGTGTCTTTTGACTAACTTACCAAATCCAAACATAATTTATTTCATTCTAGTTACTGTAATTGTTTTAGCCTCTCTGTCTATACGGGTTTTGAATGTCTTTCCCCATTGCAGTCCGTATGTGGTACATACAGTTCTGACGGAAGTCATCATCTGAATAGGATAAGTAAATTCTTCACCTATCTTCATCACTCTCAGCGTTGGTGTAATCGGGCTTTTCTCTTCTTTTTCTGCCATATTATTTTGATTTATTTATTGTTTTACTAATTTTGTAATGTAAAGATAAATATATTATCTAAGAAACAAGAAAACTCAGTGATTAATCAGTGGATTTTAATATTAATTAAACTTGTTGTTTATGAATGTACAGAGTAGGCTTTTTGATTTCATCTCATCGAAGAAGATTTCAATATCAGATTTCGAAAGGGCTTGTGGACTATCCAATGGTTATGTGCACAAGATTAAAAATTCTGTAGGCAAACGTGGCTTGCTGGATATTCAGAGAAAATTCCCTGAACTTAATACTGACTGGCTTCTTACGGGAGAAGGGGAGATGCTTAACGATATATCTTCATATATTGCCAATAGCGACCATCATGGAACTTCTGTAGCAGGAAACGGCAATAACGTGAATACCACCAGCGCTTTGGAAAAGGCATTGGAAAGTCTGATGGAACAGCAAAGACTTACAGCGAAAGCGCAAGAGCAGGTGGACAGGTTGCTGTCTTTAATGGAAAGGATGACTAAATGAAATTTAATTAATAATACACTATGGAAACATTTACATTAATTCTAGCAATCGTTTGCTTGGTGTTCGGAATCTTGCAGATAATCTTGTTCTTTAAGGTGTGGAATATGACCAATAATGTGGCAGGCATCAAGGCGCTGTACGAAAAGCAAAACAGTGAAATGTTGGCACTGCTGAAAACAATAGCGTCGGAAATGAAGGAACCCAAGCAGCACAACAACAAAGAGAGCAAAGATGATATAAAGGTGGTAGCAGCAACCGAAATCAAAAAGGAGAGCACTTCAGCACAACAGCCAAAGAAAGAACGTCCTACTATAGACCGAAGCAGTGAAGAATACCAGCGGAAAATAAAGAAGTGGAACGTCTTAAAATCTCGTGGGTACATCGAGCAGGCTGTAAGGGAGTATATGGAATACACCGGATCTGAACAGAATGAAGCGACCGAATTTATAAATAACTTATAAGATAGGTATGGATTTCAAAGACAATGTACTTCAGCTTGCGGAAAGGATAAAGAAGCAGAAAGATGCCATCCAGACAGAGGAAGCCACCAAGAACGCCTTCATCATGCCCATAATAACGGCGTTGGGATATGATGTATTCAATCCTTTCGAGGTAGTGCCTGAAATGGACTGCGATCTAACAAGGAAAGGTGATAAGATAGATTACGCCATCAAAAAGGATGGCAGGACGATTCTTCTGATAGAATGCAAGCACTGTAAGCAGAACCTTGACTTGCACAACACCCAGCTTTCAAAATACTATGCTGCGTCCAACGCACGCTTTGGGGTGCTTACAAACGGTATCGAGTATCGGTTTTATGCGGATCTTGACAAGACGAACATCATGGACGAGAAACCTTTCTTGGTGGTGAATATGCTGGACTTGTCGGATGCAGATATAGAGGAAATGAAGAAGTTCCACAAGTCATGCTACAATGAGTCGGAAATACTCAGCACGGCAAAGGAACTGCAAATGATGATACAGATAAAGGAGATTCTTGCAAAGAATTTCCAGTCTCCGGGCGATGAGTTTACGAGGTATTTTGTCAGAAGTCTTAATAACGGGAAATCCACACCGAAGCTGATCGAAGAATACAGACCGATTGTGAGGAAATCTATCTTGTCCGTGATAGAAGGGATGATTTCAGGCAGACCGGCTACCGCCATACAGGTGAAAGAAGAGAAACCACGACAAGCACCGAACGATGGAATGGCTGCTATAAGCGACAAACAAGATGCAGTGATTACATGTAAGGAAACAGATGCATACAATATAATCAGAGCTGTTCTTGGGGAACAAAGTGAAATATCATATACCAGTTTCAAAGGCTATCTTCTGATTTGGACTGGACATGAATATTGGTGGGTATGCCGTGTATCATTAAGGCCGTACAGCAAGCGGATATGTTTTGTTACAGAGAACAGAACCGGATATAAATGGATTCAGTTACAATCAGTAGAAGATATCCGAAATTATTCAAACGAGATAAGAACGGCTTTTGAAATAGCCTGCAAGCAACGGAAACAATATCAATTAAAACATAAGAAATCATGATTAACATTGGTATTTGGTATCCTGCAAATTATCCTGCTCCTTAAAATATAGAAAATGACCAATAACGTGACAGAACTAAGGAGTACATATTCTGAAAATAGGAGAAATATGCTAGCATGTGTCAACCAATTGGCTGCAATTGTAAAAGAAAACTCCAAAGAACTTCAGTTGACTAATCAGATAAAGAATTACCAGCTGTGGACAAAGATTGTGCTGAATACAAAAGACTGCTCTGCAAATTGAACGTTTTGAAAGAAAGAGGATTTATAGGAATTATATTTGAAAGCCTCTAAATCTTCACTTTAAGGGCAAAATCGGAGCTTTGACATATAAATCAAGAAACAACAAGGAAGGACACATTTAGTACAAATGACAGAACTCTTAATTTGCAATGGCGGAAAATAACCGTAAACAGAATAAGAAATAACCAAATATACAGGAACGTCCGTTGGCACAAAAATAAAATTGCTTGTTTGGAAATAAAAGCCTATCTTTGGTCCGCTTTAAACCAAATTTTTATAAAAACTAATACTATGTATAAAATTTTTCGCGGTTTCCATTTGGTGGAAACTTATCAAGAATTGAAAAAAGCTAAAAGACTAGCGGAAAAAAGAATTGTCTCTAGAGGAATAAAACTGGCTGTCGCCATCATGGTATCCCTTGTATTATGGTTTCTCCCTGTCGAAACATTCGGAGTCGCGGGGCTGACAATTATAGAACAAAGACTTATCTCTATCTTTGCTTTCGCCACACTCATGTGGATATTTGAAGCCATACCGGCATGGACAACTTCCGTATTGATTGTTGTTTTATTATTGCTTACCGTCTCGGACAGCAGCCTATGGATCTTCACACACAACATTCCTGTTGAGGAACTGGGCCAGACTGTAAAGTACAAATCCATCATGCACTGTTTTGCTGATCCAATCATCATGCTTTTTATTGGAGGGTTTATTTTGGCTATTGCCGCAACCAAAAGCGGATTGGATATATTGCTGGCACGTAGTATGTTGAAACCTTTCGGCACACAGTCACGTTATGTTCTTCTGGGATTCATTTTGGTAACAGCGGTTTTCTCCATGTTTCTCAGCAATACAGCCACAGCAGCCATGATGCTCACATTTCTGACACCTGTATTGAAGGCACTGCCAGCTGATGGGAAGGGCAAAATAGGTCTGGCCATGGCAATTCCAGTAGCAGCCAACGTAGGAGGGATGGGAACCCCAATCGGTACACCGCCCAACGCTATTGCGTTGAAATATCTGAATGATCCTGAAGGCTTGAATCTGAATATAGGTTTTGGAGAGTGGATGGCGTTTATGTTGCCCTATACCGTTGTCATATTATTCATAGCATGGTTCGTATTGCTGCGTCTGTTCCCTTTCAAGCAGAAAAAAATCGAGTTGCAAATAGAAGGCGAGGCGAAAAAAGACTGGCGTTCCATCGTTGTATATGTAACTTTCGCCATTACGGTATTGTTGTGGATGTCCGATAAGTTCACTGGGGTAAACTCCAATGTCGTGGCCATGATTCCTGTTGCCGTGTTTTGTGTGACTGGAGTAATCACTAAACGCGACTTGGAAGAAATCAGCTGGAGTGTGCTCTGGATGGTGGCAGGAGGTTTTGCACTGGGGGTGGCTTTACAAGAGACTGGACTTGCCAAACATATGATTGAAGCAATACCATTCAATACATGGCCTCCAATACTGATGGTGGTTGGTTCAGGACTTATCTGCTATACAATGGCCAACTTCATCTCACATACAGCCACAGCAGCCTTACTGGTTCCGATACTGGCTATTGCAGGAATAAGTATGAGGGATAATCTGTTACCGCTTGGGGGAGTGGCAACACTGCTTATCGGTGTGGCTTTGGGCTCATCCCTGGCTATGGTCCTTCCAATCTCTACTCCACCAAATGCCTTGGCACATGCCACTGGCATGATCCAGCAGAAAGATATGGAAAAAGTCGGACTCATTATAGGAGGTGTTGGTCTTGTTTTAGGATATTTCATGCTGGTCATGCTCGGTTCTAACGGACTTTTATAAATGTATTTCGTAAATATGTGAACTACCTCTAAATCTTCAGTTTAGAGGTAGTTTACCATTCTTGTTTGTCTGTCGTATGACAAACTCCTCGTATGTGCGTTTCCATCTGTTGTGTGTCCATAACCAAAACAAAGGACTTCTTTGTATGGCTGCACTAATGATCTTATATGAACTACCTTGCTAGATCTTTTGATTAACGGCCCCAGTAGCACATATATCTTTTTCTGCTCTTTAACTGTTCCCAGATAAAATAGGCATTCTCTCATCAACAAATTCATCTATCGTTTTTTTCTCTTGATTTCACATTGTTACCCAAATTGCAGTTTTTGTTTTTATTTGAATAAATTTTGGTTACAACAAATAGCATTTATTAAAGAAAAATGCAAAAACATGTCGGAAAACATATTACGTTATTGAAATTTCTTAATTAAAATTTGTTTCTTTGTGGCAAAATTTATATAAAATATAAAAAAGAGGCTTATGATTAAAAAAGTGTTGATGCTATTGATCTGTTTCATACGAGTATGGGAATTGACAATGGCACAAACTTCTGTTGTGATGGGAATCGTCACGTCTGCGGAAGAAGGAAGACTGGCGATCGGAGTTCCAGTATTGATTAAAGGTATATAATGGGAGTATTACAGGAATAAACGGTGATTTCACAATTTCTAGAGTGTTTTACTTGTATATTCGATATTACTTGAAAATTTTAATATAATTATTTATTCTATAAATGAGTTAATGGTATGAAAAGAAAGTTGGTTTTATTGGGATTATTAGTGCTGACTTCGGGAAGCCTATTTGCACAAAACACGGTGAAGATCAGTGGTAAAGTTCAATTTGTAGGTGCCGACAAAAAGGTAAGTGTGATTCAGAACAATGGTTTCGAGCGTATTACGCTAGGCGAAACGGAGATAGGTCCAGACCATACCTATTCGCTGACGGTGCAGAAAGAGAAACCGAATGCGGTGACAATCACTTGCTGCCAGTCACAGTCGGTACGTGCATGGCTAGAAGACGAAGATATGGTGATCAATTTCCGTGGCATTGATACGGCAAAGATCCGTATTAAGAACCCTCCTTATGTATATATTCAGGCTGGACCCAAGAACGAACTGTTGAATTTGGCTAACTATGCCAACTATCGCAATTATCAGAACATGATTGCCATCTCTCAAGCGGTCTATCGGTCACAGTCGCTTGACGACAAGCAAAAAGCAGATATCTCCAAGGATTTGTATAATATGAACAACGAAGACGCACGTAGCTATATACGCTATTTGGTGGAGCATTATGGTCATCTGACCAGTTGTGTGGCTCTGTTGTCGGCATTGGATTATGCCAAAGATTCTTTGCTCATAGAAACGACGCTTACCAGCATGCAGGCCAAGAATCCGGGCTCTACGGTGGCTCAGGACTATCGCAAAGGATTGATGGAAAAATTGGAGAAGCAGCGCCGGATGCGGGAAGGTCAGACGGCACCCACCTTTACTTTCAACAATGACAAAGGCGAGCCGGTAAGTTTGGATTCCTTCAAAGGGAAGGTCGTGATCATCGACTTTTGGGCCAGTTGGTGTGGTCCCTGTCGTAAGGAGATTCCCAATCTGAAGAAGTATTATGAAGAGTTTAAGAACAATCCAGATGTTGCTTTCCTCAGTGTTTCCATTGATGCCAAGGAAGATGACTGGCGCAAGGCGATGGCTGAAGAGCAGATGGAGTGGATACAATTGCTGGCTCCCAATTCGGGACGGGAAGCGATGGACAAATATCAGTTCCGTGGTATTCCGTTCATCGTAGCCATCGACAAGGAGGGGCGTATCTTCCGCAAGCATTTGCGCGGAGAAGCTGTGCGTGCTGCCATTGTCGATGCATTGCAACAGTCTGAGAAGAAATAACATTCCTAATTATATATATTATTGTTTATGACCAAGAAGTATTTTATTATGCTTTTTGTACTTCTGATTTGTGCCTGCACAGGGTTGTGGGCACAGACGGAGCGTACAATTCGTGGTACTGTGACCGATGAGCAGAATGAGCCACTAGTAGGCGTTGCAATTTCGGTGCCGGGTGCTCAAACTGGAACGGTAACCGATGTAAATGGTAAATTCGTCTTGACCTTGAAGAGCGGGATGAAGGCAAGTGTTGTCAAGGTTTCGTTTGTAGGCATGAAGACACAAACGATTCCGATGTCTAAGCTAATTAAGGCTACTACCATCGTGATGGAAGAAGATGCTAACGTACTGGGTGATGTCATTGTGACAGGGTATCAGACGGTTTCTAAGGAACGGGCAACGGGTGCCTTCGGTACGGTGCGTAGCGAGCAGTTGCAAGCCAAGCTGAATTCCGATTTGAAGAATGTGATGGAAGGTCAAATCGCTGGTGTAGTGCTGGACAAAAAGGGAAATATCTCCATTCGCGGTATCTCTACGCTGAGTGCCGAAACCGATCCGCTGATTGTGGTGGACGGCTATCCTACGGAATGTTCGCTGAGTGATCTGAATCCGGATAACATCGAAAATATCACCGTGTTGAAGGACGGTGTAGCAGCCTCTATCTATGGTTCCCGTTCGGCTAACGGTGTGATTGTCGTCACAACAAAGAGTGGACAGAAAGGCAAAGCCAAGATTAGCTATCGTGGAACTTTCAAATTTACGCCTAAGCCCAGTCTGGACTATCTACACATGGCTTCTACTTCCGACTACATTGATGCGGAGTTGAATCTGTATGACCAGAACCCATCATCAAGTTCCTACGCCTTATCTACCAAGTCCACTAATCAGAGCGAGGTGGCTTACCTACTGACACAGCACAGGGCGGGTCTGATCAGCGAAGAGCAGTTCAACAGCTCGATAAACAAGCTGCGTGGCAACAACTTTCTAGATGATATGGAGAAATACATGTTTCGCACGGCCTTCACTCAGACTCACAATGTTGGCATCAACGGAGGTACTGATACCAACCGCTACAACTTGGCGGTCAATTATACCAACAACCGCTCTTCGTATATCAATACGGACGATAACCGTCTATTGATCGACCTGAAGAATGAGTGGACTCCCTACAAATTCGTGACGATAGGCGTGGCAGCCAACATCAATTACTCGCGCTCCAATACTCCGCGTGTGGGTTGGCAGACATTGACTGACTTCACCTCTTACGTGAAGCCTTATACCCGGTTGAAAGACGATAGTGGCAACCTGACCGATATTCGTACCGTTAGTTACGCCAATCAACAGATCTATAATTCGGTGAGCGGCATGAAGGATATCTCCTACAACCCTATTACGGATGCTTATGAAGACTATACTACTGACCAAAGCTTCACGGCACGCTTCAACGGCTTTCTGCGCTTTACTATTCTGGAAGGTCTGACAGCTGAAGTGGGTGGTAATTGGGCACGTGGCAATCGTACATATAAATCTTTCAGTGAAGTTGACAGTTACCGTATACGTCTGGCTTACAATAACAGTACCTCTATCGAGACACCTTCTAACCGTTACATTCCAGATGGAGATATGATCGATGAAACCCGCTATGTCAACGAGAGTTGGACAGTGCGTACACAGGTGAATTTCAACCGTGAGTTTGGCAAGCATCGTGTCAGTGCATTAGCCGGTAACGAAGTGCGCCGTCTTACTTACGACAACAATCAATATGCAAGCCGTTTGGGCTACAACTCCACGGCCGGTTCGTTTACTCCGGTGAACATCAAAGACTTGAAGACGGGTATTTATAATTCGGACATGATGATTGGTAATGATTTGAGTGGTTCTTTGAATTATGGATCATACTCATTGAGAGACAACAGATTCGTTTCCTGGTATTTCAACGGATCATACGAGTATGACAATCGCTACCTGATCAGTGGTAGTGTTCGTGAGGACCTTACTAACTTCTTCGGTACTGATCCCAAGTATCGTCACAAACCAATGTGGTCGGTCGGTGGAACTTGGAAACTGAGTAACGAGAGTTTTTTTAATGTAGACTGGATTGACCGCTTGAATGTACGTGCTTCTTATGGTATTAACGGTAATATTTCGCTGAATCAGGGTCCGTATCTGATTCTCTCCGCCGGCTCTTATAACAGTACTACGGGAGGTATCTCCTATGGTATCTCTTCATATCCCAACAACACTCTTCGCTGGGAGAAGACCAAAACCACCAACATTGGTTTGGACGTAGATGTGTTGAAGAATCGTTTGGGTTTCAGCTTCGACTACTATTACAAGAAGAGTACAGACTTGCTGGCTAACGACTCCATGGATCCTACTACGGGAGCATCATCAATGACAAAAAATGTAGGTGCAATTGAAAACCGTGGATATGAATTGTCACTGCACGGTACGCCGGTAAAGACAAAAGATTTCAACTGGGACATTGTCTATAATTTCTCTTATAATAAGAGCGAAGTGTTGGAGTACAATGTAAATCGTTTGTATCCTACTTCTTGGGCATGGGTACAGACCATTAACGCTGCCGGTTATCCGATGAATTCCTTGTTCGGTTATCGTTTTGCTGGTTTGGATGACAAGGGACAAACACAGATTTATGGTGCTGATGGTTCTGTGAAACTGGCTTCTGCTGCCAAAGTAGATGATGTCTATTTTCAGGGAACAGCGACACCGAAGTTCGATATGTCACTGACCAACAACTTTACCTATAAGAACTGGAATCTCTCGTTCATGTTCATTGCCAAATTAGGACATAAATACCGCAAAGATGTGTTCCAAGGTTCTAATATAAACAACCGGCATGTTGGTGAGCGTTGGCAGAAACCAGGTGATGAAGCCAATACCATTTATCCGGTATACAAGAGTTGGAATATGGATATGTTCTACTTCCCCTTCTGCGATGTGAATATGGGCAATGCCAGCTATCTCAAATTGCGCGACGTGACGCTGGCTTATAAATTCAACGAACCGTTGATCAGCAAGATCGGAATGAGCGATGCACGTATCTATTTGCAAGCCCGTAACCTTTTCCGTATCACGGCCAAGGATTGCGATATTGACCCCGAGGCGATGGAGATGAATACCAGTAACGGTATGGCTGCATCAACCAATAGCGGATATTCCATCCTGCCTTTGAATCCGGAGTTTTATATTGGTGTTTCATTCAGCTTTTAAATAATAGAAGAATTATGAGAAAATTAGGATATATATTGCTTGTGATGTGTGCATTGGAATGCTCATCCTGCGATGATTTCTTGGATGTCAAGCCTGTGGGACAGATGATTCCGACGGAAGTGACACAGTTCGAGAACCTTTTGAATAATACAACTACGCTCGATTATTTCATGTTTGATAATAACAGAAGTTGTTTCTATGCTTACATGGGCGATAACATACAGATTAGTGAAAATCATGCAAAATATCAGTTTACGGCTACTTATCCCAACTTGGATCTATTAGCAGGCTATACCTTCTACACACCGGTAATGGATCCCCAGAATACTCCTTTTGCATGGTCATCTGGTATTTACAAGGCTGCTGGTTATTTTAATAACGTGGTGGACGGTGTGAGCGGCATTGATACCAATTCTGAATATGCCAAGGGCGTCATAGCACAGGCCAAGGCCGGACGTGCTTGGATTTATCTGAATGCGGCGTTGATATACGGTCCGATGTATGTGCCGGGAACGACCAACGATACAAAGGTGATCCCTTGCCGTACAAGCGGTGATCCCATTGCTGCTAATGGACCGTTGTGTACTACGGATGAACTTCTTGCTCAAGTGAAGGAAGATCTAGACTATGCATGTGAAAACTGTCCTGCTTCAACAGTCAATCCCTGTCGAGCGGATCGTGCTTGCGCCTATGCTTTGCGAGCCGAGTATCACATGTTTACGCGTAATTGGGAGAATATGCTGAGCGACTGCCAAAAGGCATGGGAGCTGGCTTTGGCTAATAGAAAGAACGTGGATGAAATGATCTATAACTTTGCCGATTTCTATTTTGAAGCTACTACAGAAATAAATCCAGACCCCGGTGTTTCTCCCGAAGTCTATATGACACTGAAAGGGCCTGACTTGCTTTTCGATCAGACCAGCAACCGGGAAAACTTGTTGTATCGGAATGCTCCTTATCAGTCTTCATCCACTCGCTACTATCCATCGGATGACTGGGCTTCTATCTTCGATAAAGAGAAAGACTTGCGCTGGACGAAGTTTGTCTTAAAAGACCATGGTTATAATACAACGGTGGGTGACGTGGTGTATGATGACGGCATTCAACTAGTGTATTATCGTGATGAACTTTCTATTACGGAAGGTGTAACCTATCCCTTACTGCTCTTAATGAAGGCTGAAGCCGCAGCTCGCATCAACAACCTCTCTGCTGCCTTGGCAGACCTGAATCTGCTGCGCAAGTATCGTTATAAAGGTCCCGATAGCGACCTGGCAGGTGGTACTTCCTTGTCACAAGACCAGTTGCTGAACGAAATTTTGACAGAACGCCGTCGCGAACAGCCGCTCGTTTCTTTTCAGCGTACGCTGGACTTGAAGCGCTATGCGCAGGATGCCGGAAAACCCTGGAGCAAGGACATCATTGTGCATAAGATCGGCGAGAAGACTTACAGCAAATCCATTAATGACGCTTATTACCAGTCGTTGCCTATTGACAATGCGATATTGCAATATAACCCACAATGGGGTATCGCAGAGAATAATTCTCTCTTTGAGCCCTATAATGCATGGTGATAAAAGATAGTTAGCTTTCTGTTCTCTCTTTTTCTGATCTGTGAAGATCATTCAACTTTACTATTGTGACAGTGAGACTGAATGTATCGAAATTAATATGAAGTGCATCCCCAAAGTTTATACCTTACTTTTGGGGTACACTTCAATTTTGATACATTCTCGTTTTCTTGATGATATGGTAGCATGAAAGAGACAAGCATTGTTGATTATTACATCTCTTGTCAGAAGCGATGAAAACAAAATGTTATTTGGTATAATATGCTTGCTCGCAGCCTGCTCTGATGTGAGAACTCCGAAACATACACATGCGGAAGATTATTGTGCTGACAGTGAAACAGCTAGATTGTTTCGGAGAAGCAAATGGACGGGGTTGGACAACGACTTGAAAATTATACTGATGCTTGACGGACAGGATTTTGAAATATACGGAGCATTCGATGAGGATAAAGATGGCATTCATGAATATGCGGAGTATTATATCGGTACATTGCGGATATACAATGACATAATATTTACGATTACCACAGTGTATACAATGATTTTGATGAATGTATTTTTAACTAAAATGTGTAAATAAATTATAAAAATATTTTAAAAAAGGAAATGAAAATTATTCAGGTTTCTGTTGATTTTTTTAATGCATTGCAAAACTACAATAAATCTTCACGTAGCCAGAACAAAGTTTATTTTCTTATTCCAGTTTTCATATTATTATTGTGTTATACTGCAAAATAAAAGAACGCTTTACGATAGACGTAAACTAAATGTTCATTCTTCTTTAGGATCAATACAGGTAAACTACCGCTAAATGCAATATATAGGGATTTTCAAATGTGCCCCCTTATAAAAAATAGAAATATTTTTTCTTATTCTTACCGAGAATATTATTTGTAATTCAAATAATTATTTTTATCCATTGTTTTATTTATTATTTTATCTATCTTTGTATATTGTCAAAATAATCAGTTATGAATATATCAAAAGAAGGAATAGCGATAACAAAACGTTTCTTTGAAGCGATAGATATGCTGAAAGCACAGAAACGTATGCGTGGGCTTCTTACATACACTAAAGCCCATGATATAAATTATTGGAACATAAATACAGTCAGAAACCAGCCGGAAGTAAGTGTCCTAAAACCTGAATGGATAGCGTACTTGGTCCTTGACTATGGGATTTCGGCTGATTGGATTTTGACGGGTAGGGGAGGGATGTTTAAACAATAAATGTTCAAAAACTTATCCTTATAATCAAATCTGTTGTTTGTAACTTATTTATTTTCAGATTATTGATTAATAAAATGGAGTCTGCTTTGGGAGCAGGGGGTCGTGGGTTCGAATCCCGCTACCCCGACGGATGAGAGTCAAGGAGTTACGGTAAAATGTAGCTCCTTTTTTTTATTCTCCGAATGGGGCGGTTTACCTTTGGTTTAACCAAGTGAGTTAGGGTCAGCGGATTTTCCCGGTTGGCAAGCTTTCTTTTAAGCGTATAGCCTAGCCAGTCTGAACATGAAGAATTTCCATCAGCCACCCCTCTTAACTGGCTTCGAAAAGCTTTGATTTTAGCATTGAACGACTCTGCTGAAGCATTTGTCAATCGTTCTTCAAAATAATTTATGATGGTCGTACTATGGTTTGAAAAGGTGTGTTAAACCAAAAATGAACATGGATGCTACAATTTCCGCTGAGCCGAAATTTCGGCTCAGCGGTTTCCGAAATGCCAATTATTTTTTAGCTTTCCAGACGTGCGTATTCATGTGTATTATGGATTAACTCACTGGTACTTTTATCCACCCCGTAGGATAGATATCCGGAGCTTCGGAATGCTGGAACCAACGACTAGGCACAATTACCGTTTTGTCCATATTGGGATTTAACCATGCTCCCCACCAGCTGAATGTACTGTTGCAGATGATGTGATGTTTGCAATGACTCATAAGCATCATATCTTGCCAACTGTCTTCATCCGTATTCCAATCAATATATACTGCATTCTGCAATGGAAGATTTTCCTTTACCCAAGCAATGTCATCTGAAAAAATATAGTAAGATGGAGAGGCAACTCTTCTGCTCATTTCCGCTATTGCGTTTTGATAGTAAGGTAACTGGCATACACTTCCGGTAGTAGCCCAATGCTTGGGTTGCAAATAATCTCCACGACGAATATGTAGAGATACTGCGTTTTCATCCTTGTCCAAAATTTCAAGCATATTAAGACTTCTACTGTTGGCTTTATGCTTGTCAAAAGTGAAAGACTCCCTAACTTCATCCTTAATATCTGCAAAGAAACGTTCCGACTGATAAAATCCTTTAAAATAAAGTAAAGGCCAAAAGTATTTCTTTTCAAAAGCTCGTAAACTATTGGGAGCTTGTTTCCGTTCATATATTTTTTTGAAGAAAAGGAATTCGATAACTTTTTTCAGAGGTTGGTTTATACAAAATTCTGTATGGGGCAGATTAAACACACGATGCATTTCATATCCGTAGTGCACTTTATAATGCATCATGTCCGAAAGGTCTATACGCACTTTGGGATAGTACTTTTTCATTCGCAAATAAAAAGCGTAAATAAACATTTGATTTCCCAAACCACCTGTTACTTTTATAAGTCTCATATTTCTTTGTCCTTTTTTGTTATCTGCAATATTTCAATTTACATTTCGACATTGTTCATATATAAATTGACTTCGCAAAGGTATTAATTTTATCAGAGTCTACAAACATCTTAAAAAATATTGTTTTCTCTAATAGCAGCTTATTATCTTGTTATTATATAGTGAACTAACCGTATGAAAGAGTACAGGGTAAAGTTTAGAAGAAAGATCAGAAGATAGTATGATATATTGCTTGCCTTTCTGTGGTACAGCATGTAAGTAATGGTTCTTTTGATGGAAGTGGGTTGCTTTGTCAACGGAATCAATTTCCGAGTTTACTCTCATTAAAACTCTTACGATATTTTTTCTAAATGTCGAATGCTGTAAAGTTTAAGGTAGAGTGAATCTCTGAAATATTTTGTATTTTAGTTATGTTTTGTTAGAATATTTTTCTTGTTTTCATTATTGAGTATTATTTACAGAGAAGCACCTAAAGATACAGAAAATGATTGGTTTGATACTCTTTAAGTATGAATTAACTAGTTGGTTTTATGTTTTTTTACTGGATCTTTTTGATTAGTTATGCAGCATGGAGTGCTAGATTGTTCTTGTGCCGTGCATTTTTCACCTAGTATAATAGTGCTTCACCGATGTTTCGGCAAATATTACCGAAAAAAATTAAATATATTATCTTAGAGTTGTATGCTTGATACAGAATACGGTGCTTAGGTTCTCTCTTTTAAGTGATAAGTTTGGTTTTTATCAATTATATATGATATCTTTGCGGCTTTAAATATCCGACTATTTAGGAATGTAAAAATATATTGGATGATTTATTGGAACATTGCGAAACTATACTGTCAGGATGTGCTGGCATATTTGCAATATGATCGTGACAAGCTGATTAATTTTTATTTGTTAAACGAAAAAAATGAATTTATTATTATTGAATGCAGCCTCAGGCAGTAAACTTGAGCAAGCACTGGAGAAACTGGTAGATTTTGGAATGGACGCTGGTAAGGATATATTTGTCGCCATTCTGATATATTCAGTCGGTCGTTTTATCATTAAGCAGATTAGTGTATTAATAGCCAAAGTTCTTGAAAAACGGAAGATAGAAACCAGTGTACAGACTTTCTTGAAAAGTTTAGTGAAAATTTTATTGAACATGGTACTTGCTTTTGCCATAATCAGCAAGTTGGGAGTGGAAACGACCAGTTTTGCTGCACTTTTGGCGTCAGCCGGTGTGGCTGTAGGTATGGCACTTTCCGGTAATCTTTCCAATTTCGCAGGTGGTTTGATTATACTTGTTTTTAAACCGTTTAAAGTAGGCGATTATATAGATGGACCTGGAGTAAGTGGTACAATAAAAGAGATACAGATTTTCCATACCATACTTTCCACTCTTGATAATCGGATGATATACGTTCCCAACGGGATGCTCAGTGGAAATGCTGTGATTAATTACAGCAAACAGGAAATGCGCCGTGTTGAATGGGTATTCGGAGTAGAATATGGAGAGGATGTACAAAGAGTCAGAACCGTATTGCAACGTATTATTTATGCGGACAAACGTATTTTGGATACTCCTGCTCCTATCATTGTTTTAGGCTCATTAAGTGCGAGTAGCGTTGACATTACTGTCCGTGTTTGGGTTAAAACAGCTGATTACTGGAATGTTTTATATGATATTAATGAGATTGTTTATACGACATTTAATAAAGAAGGAATCGGATTCCCTTTCCCACAACTTACTGTGCATCAATCTTCAAAATAATAGAAACATATTCAACTTCTTAAATAAATGATCATGAAAAAAATAATTTGTTTTTTTACGATTTTCGTATTTTGGGGAATCACTGATAGTATGGCTCAGGGATTACATTTTGGGGTAAAAGCCGGTGTGCTTGGCAACAAAGCAAATATTAGTGGCATGCGTGACCAGTTTAAGGAAGAGAGTTTGACAGGATTTCAAGTAGGGCCTATGTTGCAATATCAAACAGGATTTCATGGTATCGCTTTGGACTTTTCTCTGCTGTATGTAGAGCGTGGAATCAAACTGACAAATACCTCTAACAGACGTAGCGCTGACATTAAAACACAAAGTATTGATATTCCTATAGAACTGAAATGGGAAATGGGAATATCAAATAATTTTGATTTGTTTTTGGGAGTCGGTCCTTCCTTTTCTTTTTTGGTAGACAAGGACAATTGGGGACGCAAACTTGCTCATATAGCTGTGGATGTTATAGATAAGGATCTTCCATCTATGGGATGGCGTTCGACTGAAGTCGGATTGAACTTGGGAGGTGGAGTGAAAATTGTAAATCATTTAATGGTAAGTTGCTATTATAATATAGGATTAACCCAGTCTGCCAAGCATAATATAGGAGGCAATAAGCATGATGCCATAGATCAAATTTTTGATGGTGATGTATTCGAAAGCAAAAATAGATATTGGCAGTTATCACTTGCTTATGTGTTTTAGTCAGATAATTGCGGATCGTTTTTAGCAATACAAAACTAAAAAGCGACTTTTATTATTGAGAAGGTTTGTAGTAAAACATCCAATAAAAGAGTCTGAATAACAAAGTGATTGCATCCGTGTGTGGAAAACACACGGATAGCATGAATAAATAATCTTTTTTTGCAAAAATGAAATTATATATTTTGATTCAACAGTTATTGAGAAGAAAATTTGTTCAATATTTTGTTCTTTTCTTCATTCTGATTTCAATTATAGCCGTCATTGCAAGTTCATTTGAAGAAATGGCCACATACAAAGTACTGTTATTCGGCATTACTTATGTGTCTTCTTTTATTTTTCTTATTGAATACACAGCCCGTATCGTATCTGCACCGGCACTCTATCCCGGTATGAACACAGCAAAAAGGCACGTCTGAAATATACATTCTCTTTTTATGGTTTTGTTGACTTCGTGGCAGTACTGCCTTGTGTTCTTACCTATGCATACTGGGATACGGAAGTCGTTCATGTCATTATTTTACCCTATATCTTCATTATTTTTAAGTTAATACGGCACTCGCGATCTTTCCGAATTATCGGTATGGCTCTTGCTTCTGTCAGAGAAGAACTTGAAACAGCCTACACAGCTAGTTTCATTACAATTTGCTTTTCCGCCATTTTGATGTATTATATTGAAAGGAATGCACAACCTGAAGTCTTTAAAAATATCGGTGACGGAATCTGGTGGGCCATTATTACATTTGCTACAGTCGGATATGGTGACATTTATCCCATTACCTTTTTGGGGAAATTATTGGGTTGTATTATTTGTCTGGTAGGTGTGGCAATGGTAGCCATTCCGACCGGTATCATTAGTTCTTCTTTTATCAATATCGTACAAAAGAAGGAACAAAGAGAGAAATTCAATAAGGAAGAGGAGAATAGATGATAATAAAGTTCCCCAAAAACAACTGTTGGGGAGTATATTCTTTTCTTATAGATAATTTCTATAGTTATATGAAAAACTTTGGATTCTTAAAAATAAACCATATAGTCTTTAGAATGTGCATAACAAAAGTCTGCTTGAGGTGACAACAAACTTATAATTGTTATATCTTTGCATTGTCATTGTTGAAGCAATGATAAAATAAATAATCTTTAATCAAAACTTATGATTATGAAAAAAAGTATTTTAACCGTATTGTTTGCGTTAATCTGTACTATGGGATTTTCGCAGGTGTCTTTTAATGTAAAGGCTGGTCTTAACCTTAGTAGTTATATTGGTGAGAATTCAGATCACTCCGAATTTAAACCCGGAGCACGTATCGGAGTGGGGATGGAGTATCAGTTTAATGATATGATATCTTTACAGCCTTCATTGTTTTTTTCGCAAAAGGGGGCAAAATATTCAAGTGGATTTGACGGAAATATAATAGATGCTGATGCTGATGTGAAAATTAACCAGCTCTATCTTGAATTGCCTGTTAACGTACAGTTTCGTTTTAATATTGCAGATAATACCAACCTTGTCATCGCGACAGGCCCTTATTTGGCTTGCGGAGTAGGTGGTAAGGCTAAATTCGATGGTGACGCATCCGTTGGAGGCATCCATATTAATGGTGATGACAAAATAGACACATTCGGTGATGACGGACTGGATTACAACAGATTTGATGCAGGATGGAACATCGGTCTGGGTGTGGAGTTCGGAAAGATTCTCGTAGGTCTTGATACCCAACTTGGTTTTTGCAAGGTAATGGATGGCGATGCCCCCCATAATGCAAATATAGGCATTACTTTAGGATATAAATTCTAAGCAAACTCTTTCATACCCCCCTCTCTAGTCTGTGCTGGTTTGCACGGTTTTGAGAGGGGTTTTATTATAATTTTCACAACCGATGTCAGTTCTTGGCGAAAGTAAGAAAATAGCAGTACGGTAGTTGAAAAAGTTAGAGACATTCAGAAAATAGTATAAAGGCCGCTTTACCATCATGTATGCAGGTTATTTTATCATTATTGCCAGCAAGAAACCATTTAAAACAATCATTGGGAAGGAAAAAAGAAGTAGTTTTTTTATCAAAATGTAAAATTAGACAGTATCTAAATTCTCCATAAAAAATTGTGTATTGCTTTTTTATATCTATATTTGCAATTTCAATAGTTTTATTGCCAAATTTTAATATGAAACGAATTCAAGTACTGTTATTATTTATAGTCATTTCTTGTTCCATGTTTGCACAAGACAGGCTTTCTCTGTTCATAGGCAGGGCGAACAAGTATGCAGCTGTGGAGTTATCCGACTATCGGAAACGTTTATGCGTAGAATATAATATATCTAATCAATTATTGGATGATTATTACAGAAGATGTGGTAGTAATTGGGGGAATGTCGGTTTGGCTCTTGAAATAGCAAAGACTTCCGGCAGGCATATGCGGGAGGTGTGTGACTATTACAAGCGTTACCACCGGAATGGCTGGAATCGTATATTGGTAGAGATAGGCATAAAACCAGGGTCGATGTACTATGATCCATTTTATGACAGGATTCGTTATCATAGCGAATGCTGGCGTGAACATTATTGCTCTTATTGTGACCATCATGATAAGCATCATCGCAAGCATTATAAAAAACACAAGCGTCATAAACATCATAAATGGCACGATGATGACGATGATTGGGATGATGACGATGAAGACGATTAACACACTTATATATTTTTAAAAATGAAAAAGATCTTTATTTTTTTAGGACTGATGTTTGTCATGTTGAGCAGTACCTACGCTCAAAAAGGCAGACAGGCAATTGGATTTGGATTAAGTTACGGAACAGAAATTGAAAGTGCTGGATTGGGAATTAAATACCAGTACAATATCACTAATCCTCTCCGTATTGAACCTTCATTCAATTATTTTTTTGAGAATGACAATGTAAGTATGTTGGATTTAAATGTGAACTTCCACTATCTTTGTCCGGTAGCTCAAAGTGTCAAACTTTATCCGCTATTTGGTCTGACCATGTCCAACTGGATGTTTGACATGCATGATTTGGATGTTGACTGGGATGGAGACCACGTCCATGTTGATGATGGGGGTAACCATAATGAATTCCGTATCGGGGTTAATCTCGGAGCTGGGGCGGAATTCGCTTTGGGACGTAACTGGGCTATGAATGTTGAATTCAGATACCAATTGGTTGATGATTTTGACCAAGGGGTTATTAATTTCGGAGCTGCTTATCGGTTCTAAAAACATATTAATGTGTCAAAACGAAAATGACTGCTCCTAAAAGTTACAGATAGTAATTATAACACTTAAAAGGGTCGTATCAAACTCTGTCTTGAGTAATGATACGACCCTTTCTTTAGTCTTTTAGGATGCTTAAATTTCAGATTATAAGTTTATGTTTTCAAAAACTGAGTTTTGTCTCTTGAACTTTATTAAAATCACTATTTCTAGGTATTTCAGAATCTCTTTCAAACCTTTTACTTTGCAGCAAACAAATTAAATGATTTGCTGTATGAAAAAAATGGGTATAATTTATGGTTCCTCTACTGGAACTTGTGAAAGCATCGCACAGACAATAGCTGAAAAATTAGGTGTGGCATCAGTTGATGTAATTGATGCAAGTAAAATTACCACAGAAAAAGTGGAAAGTTATGATATTTTATTGTTAGGGACTTCTACTTGGGGAGACGGTGAATTGCAAGATGATTGGTATGACGCCATTAAAACGATAAAGACTGCAGATTTGAATGGTAAAATAGTTGCTCTCTTTGGCTGTGGAGATTCAGAATCCTATTGTGATACATTTTGTGACGGTATGGGAGTTATATATGACCAGTTAAAGAATTCAGGTTGCACTTTTGTGGGGGCAGTTTCTGCCGATGGGTATTCGTATTCATCTTCTATAGCGATAATCGATGGGAAATTTGTAGGTTTGGCTCTTGATGACGTGAACGAAAGTGGCAAGACTGAAGAACGTATTAACAGTTGGGTTGAAGAAATAAAGAAGAACCTGTAATTTTGACAATTGCCTTATGATAGCTTCAGACATAAACCCGGTAGAATTGAAAGTATTTCTGAATCATATTTATGAATTAAAAAAAGGAGTACGTCAGATGGTACTCTATACTACCAAGAGGAAGTATGAAGATTTTGCTGTAAAACGGCTGATCAATCAAAAGATTAATTACATAATCCAGCCCGTGGGAAATGATAAAATAAACCTGTTTTTCGGTAGAAAAGAATGCATTAATGCCATTCGTTTCCTAGTGAATCAGCCACTGAACAAATTGTCACCCGAGCAGGATTTTATTCTTGGAGCTATGCTGGGGTATGATATTTGTGTACAATGCAAACGTTATTGCGACCGTAAAGTATAATAATCTCAATTTCACGTAGTTTTAAATGTAGTAGTAAAGGGGTGTCTGAATAATTTTCAGGCATCCTTTTTCACTTTTTATGTGAACCATCTTTTTATCTATTTTGTTGCATTATTAGCATAAACCTTAAAAATGAGAAGATATGGGTAAAGAAGAAAAGAAAAAGATGGAACAAAAGGATGAGCTGACGAATAGTGGTCAGCGGTTTCCTGTTGAACAAGTGTCCAATACTGGTAAGCCTACCAAGAAGCAGGTGAAAGCAGCGGTAAAAGAGTTGAATCCTGACGTGAACAGTTTAGGAAGTAGAGGATAATTTAAAATTGAAAACAGTAATGGATATAACTGGAAAACTAGAAGAGGTAAACCAGTCGGACTCATTATTGCTGGTTGTGTTTTATGCGGATTGGTCTCCCCATTGTGAATGGATTGAACCGCTGTTACATGAATTTGAAAAACCGGTCAATATTGTAAGAGTCAATATAGAAAGTAATCGGAAAGTAGCCGATGCCTATGAAATAGAAATAGCTCCCAGCTTTGTCCTCCAACGTAAAGGCAAGATGTTGTGGGAGAAAACTGGTGAAGTATTTCCAGGAGAATTAAGGGATGTCATTGAAATGTTCAAGAATTGAGATCTGTACATCCAGATTAAAAAAGTTCCGTTGGTATACAGCTACGGGACTTTTTTTCTTGTAGGCAGTTTTGTACAATGGAAAACATATCGTACCTTTGCCAAACAATTGATTAAATTTAAGAATATATGTTCAGAAGTCATACTTGCGGAGAGCTCAGACTTTCCGATGCAGGCAAAAGTGTAACGTTGGCAGGTTGGGTACAGCGTGCACGTAAAATGGGAGGGATGACGTTTGTCGATCTTCGTGACCGTTACGGTATTACCCAATTGGTATTCAACGAAGCGGTGAATGCCGAACTTTGTGAACGTGCCAATCACTTGGGGCGTGAATTTGTTATTCAAATAACCGGTGAAGTGAACGAACGTTCAAATAAGAATATGAATATTCCCACCGGTGAAATTGAAATTATCGTATCGGTATTGAATGTACTTAATTCAGCGGTAACTCCTCCTTTTACGATAGAAGATAATAGTGACGGAGGTGATGATATCCGTATGAAATTCCGCTATTTGGATTTACGCCGTAATTGTGTGCGTAAAAATTTGGAACTTCGTCATAAAATGACAATGGAAGTGCGCCGATATTTGGACAGCAAAGGGTTTCTGGAAGTGGAAACTCCTATGTTGGTAGGTTCTACTCCTGAAGGAGCCCGTGATTTTGTTGTTCCTTCACGTATGAACCCGGGACAGTTTTATGCACTGCCACAGTCTCCGCAAACACTGAAGCAATTGCTGATGGTTTCCGGCTTTGATCGTTACTTCCAGATTGTAAAGTGTTTCCGTGATGAAGATCTTCGTGCAGACCGTCAGCCTGAGTTTACTCAGATAGACTGTGAGATGAGTTTTGTTGAACAAGAAGATATCATTTCCACTTTCGAAGGAATGGCAAAACATTTGTTCAAGGAGTTACGTGGAGTCGAGTTGAGCGAACCGTTTCTGCGTATGACATGGGCCGATGCCATGAAATATTACGGTAGTGACAAACCGGATTTGCGTTTCGGCATGAAGTTTGTGGAATTGATGGATATCATGAAAGGTCATGGCTTCTCTGTTTTTGATGATGCGGCATATATTGGTGGTATCTGTGCGGAAGGCGCTGCAAGTTATACCCGTAAACAGTTAGACCAATTAACAGAATTTGTCAAGAAACCTCAGATCGGTGCGAAAGGTATGGTTTACGCCCGTGTGGAAGCTGATGGCAATGTAAAATCCAGTGTAGACAAATTCTATTCACAGGAAGTACTTCAGCAGATGAAGGAAGCTTTCAGTGCCAAGCCGGGTGACTTGATCCTGATTCTGAGTGGTCCTGATGCTATGAAGACCCGCAAGCAGTTATGCGAACTTCGTCTGGAAGTGGGACGTCAGCTGGGACTGCGTGATAAGAATAAATTTGCTTGTCTGTGGGTTGTTGATTTTCCGATGTTTGAGTGGAGTGAAGAAGAAGGCCGTCTGATGGCCATGCACCATCCGTTCACTCATCCGAAAGAAGAAGATATTCCTTTGTTGGATACAGATCCGGCTGCTGTTCGTGCCGATGCTTACGATATGGTAGTAAACGGTGTAGAAGTAGGAGGTGGTTCAATTCGTATCCATGATTCACAATTACAAGCCAAGATGTTTGAAATTTTGGGCTTTACTCCGGAAAGAGCACAAGAACAATTCGGCTTCCTGATGAATGCATTCAAATACGGAGCACCTCCTCATGGTGGTTTGGCATACGGTCTTGATCGCTGGGTTTCTTTGTTTGCAGGACTTGATAGTATCCGTGACTGTATAGCATTCCCTAAAAATAATAGTGGACGTGATGTGATGTTGGATGCTCCCGCTGCTTTGGATCAATCACAATTGGATGAGTTGAATCTGGTCGTTGATATAAAAGAGGATAAGTAAGTTTTTTCCGCTTTTTATATAGGATATTGTATAAAAGGCCGATAACGGGACGATCCGAACAAAGCGTAGTGAATGCTGTTTCAGCTAATTCGCTACGCTTTGTCTTTTTGGTTTAAAGTAGTCCGATAAGCTGAAACAGCTTATAAACATATGAAGGAAGCATATAAAAAGTGTATGAAAGAGAAAAATACGATCAAGATAAAGAGTTATGAATCACCCTGCGGAGTGTTGCTGCTCGGTTCATTTGGCGGAAAACTCTGCCTGTGTGACTGGCAGGTGGAAAAACACTGCGATCGTGTGAATCAACGGTTGAAGCGGGTATTGTGTGCCGAATTTGAAATAAGTACGTCAGAAATAATCGAAGAATCAATAGAGCAACTCAACGAGTATTTTGCAGGACAACGCAAAGAATTTAGTGTGCCGCTTCTTTTTGTGGGCACGGATTTTCAGAAAACAGTATGGAATGAACTGTTAAAGATACCGTTTGGCAGGACAATGTCTTATGGTGAAATAGCCAGGCATATCGGGATGCCCCAAGCAGTTCGTGCGGTAGCCAATGCTAATGGTGCAAATTCCATATCAATCTTTGCACCTTGCCATCGTGTGATCGGTAGTGACCACTCGCTGACAGGATATGGAGGCGGACTGTCCGCTAAAAGGTTTTTATTGGAATTGGAATCACAACCTCGGTTAATGTTATGAGCAGACAAGAAACATTTCCAATGCTATAATAATAAATAAAAAGGAATGGGTAGTGAAAATGCCCATTCCTTTTTCTCATATCTTCTTAATGAATTACCATGTTGTTCCTTGGAATACACTACTTTCGTTATAGGGAACCAGATATCCGTTCATTGTCAGCGTATTGCCTGAGAAATTTGGATTTATAGTAACACTGGCCTGATTGGTTCCGCCAGTCAGTACAATGGAAACGGTGGCCGAAACGGCAATCCCATTAATTCCATAATTATAGTACACATTACCGTCTTTATCCTGGCGCATACTTATTCCGTTCACATTTCCCTGAACCGTGACACCTCCCAAGCCGTTCGGGCTCCAGTTATACACAAAATTAGTAAAGGCGGTCTGAATAATACCTTGCCCATCGTTTACTTCCACATAATTCGTGTTAGAGGAAACAAAACGCATTATTCCATTACGGAATACAACGTTATCAGCTTCTAATACAAAAGAACCGTTTTTTAAAGCATTAATTGCTTGGACGTAGGATACAGAGTCCTGCTGAGCTTCCAAGGCTTTCTTTTCCTGACGTTCTTTCTTCCATGCTTCGCGTTTAGCGTCTTCTCTTTGTTTTCTGGTTTGTGCATTTGTCACTCCGCTGAAGCAAACAAGTAACAATGCGGCTAAAAATAATACTTTTTTCATAATTAAGCTGTTTAGTAAATCAATAATATCTTTTGAATATTCTGATAACTAAAACAGCCTTAACCATGAATTGTTTAACGAATATGTGAATTTATATAACGATAACGTTTGTATTTAATCTATAAAGCGTCGGGTTAGATTTTCAAACTCATCAATACGCCGGTCACGGAGGAAAGGCCACCAGCGACGAACATTCTCACTACGGGTCATATCCAGTTCCACTACCATATTTTCTTCATCCACATTGTTGGCTTGTGCCAGTATTTCTCCTTGAGGACCTGCCACGAAGCTATTACCCCAAAATTGGATACCATTAGTCTGACCGGAAGGATCGGGCTCATGTCCTACACGGTTCACGGCGATAACCGGCAGACCGTTTGCCACGGCATGTCCACGCTGCACGGTTACCCATGCACCTAGTTGACGGATTTTCTCTTCTTGAGTGTCTGTGCTTTCCCAACCTATAGCTGTAGGGTATATAAGAATTTCAGCACCTTTCAGTGCCATCAGCCGTGCACCTTCGGGATACCATTGGTCCCAGCAGACTTGTACACCTAGTTTTCCCAGTGATGTCTGAATAGGTTCAAATCCCAGGTCACCGGGAGTAAAATAAAATTTCTCATAATAGGCGGGATCATCGGGAATATGCATTTTGCGGTATTTCCCTGCTATACTGCCATCTTTGTCAAAAACGACGGCTGTATTGTGATATAGCCCCGGAGCACGCTTCTCGAATAACGAAGTAACCAGTACAATACCGTATCCGGCAGCCAACTCACTGTAGAAGCCGGTAGAAGGACCGGGAACCGGTTCTGCCAAATCAAACATATCCGTATCTTCTGTCTGACAGAAGTAAGGGGTGTTGTGCAACTCCTGCAATACAACCAGTTGTGCACCTGCTGCCGCCACCTGTTCTATATTGTGGTGCAGTTTGCTCAAATTGTGACGGATATCATTAGTGCATGTCTGTTGGATAATTCCTACTTTAATCGTTCTTTTCATACATATATTTATTAATATACACCTTCGGGATATTGCATGGTGACGCAATGCAGCGAGCCATGTTGCTTTATTAAAGCAGTGCAGTCAATACCTACTATCTCTCTTCCGGGAAATGCTTCAGCCAATACTTCTTTGGCGCGCATATCATTCACAGAATCAGCATAAGTAGGATAAAGCACAGCTTCATTCATTATCAGAAAATTGGCATAAGTTGCCGGCAAGCGATGATGTTCCTCATCATAAACAGCACTTGCCATAGGTAGCGGAAGCAGACGGTATGGTTTGCCGTCCAAAGTACGGAACGCTTTTAGTTCTTCTTCCATCATTGCCAGTTCCTTATAGTGTTCATCTTTTTCATTGGTGCACTTTACATACACAATGGTATCATCCGGACAGAAACGTGCCAATGTGTCCACATGGCTGTCTGTATCATCACCTGCCAGATAACCGTGTTTCAACCATAGAACCTGTTTTAAGTTAAATGTTTCTTTTAGAAAATCCTCCACTTCCTGTCGGTTCATTTCATTTCTGTTTTTAGCCAGCAGACATTGCTCTGTAGTCAGCAGGCTTCCTTTCCCATCACTTTCTATGGAACCTCCTTCTAAAATAAAATTCCGGCAGAAAACATATTCACCTTTCAGAACAGGATGGTGAAAATACAGTTCGTTATTAATCTGGTTATCATAATTTGCGGCAAACTTCATTCCCCAGCCATTAAAACAGAAATCCAGCAGCAGGGGAGTAGCGTCTTCTTTCAACAGGGTGATAAAAGCATGATCGCGTGCCCAAGTATCATTTGTGTTGATTTTTGATGTGACTAGTTTTTGGATATCAGCTCCATAATTATCTATACTATCTCTTATGGAATCGGGGTCTGGAGCCACAATCAACAAACTCTGACGTTTCAAAACCTCATAAGCTATCTTAAGAAAACAGTCATTCACTTCGTCCAACATGTATGCCCAGTCTGTGTCTTTATGGGGCCACGTTAGTTGAATCAAACTTTGTTTATGCCATTCGGCGGGTAAATAGGACATATTCATATTTTTAAATTTACTTCGCAAAGATATGAAATAAACTTTATAGGTTAATTAGTCATCGCTTCGTTTTTGTAACGAGCTTTTCCGTCTTTTCCATAAGAACCAGCGGAACAGTTCATCCCAAGTATTGAAATCTTTTTTATACATGAGGCCTACTCCTTGAGTGGTCAGGGTAGATTTAGTAAAATAGCGGTCATTGGTCTGATTATACCCTCTCAAACGGAAATCTCCGTTTTTTGTCAATAACCATATCGCTTCAAAGTCTCCTACGAAGTTGCTATTTGCCATCACATTCTCCTTATAGCCGAAGTTTCCATTTATCATCAGCCTGTTATTCAATAACCTGCCGGACAACATAGCTTCTGCTTCCACATCTGTCCAACCTTTTTCACCGGTACTCAGGTTGGCGCCTATGTTCCAGTTTTTATTGCCCATCCATTGGGACAACATATTGTTCAGCTGACCGGAAAGTGTACTGAAGGCTAAAGAACTGGTCGCATTAGAGGATTGGTCATTATTGGCATAATCATAGGTGTAGAACTTACCAATTCCCAGCAAATAAATAATCTGTGTATTCATTTGTTCTTCCGTACTGGTAGCACTACGTACCAATTCCCGGTCTTCCTCGCTTACAGTGGGCAGTTCCAAATCGAATTTAATATCCGGATTGGATAAATTTCCAGTCAGATTCATCAGACAGTTTACCTTCACCGTACCTTGGTTGCGCGAGGGATCTACTACCAAATCACTTAAAGAAGCAGAATTAACCGTGTATACCGCCTGTAAATCAAGATTCGCCTGATAAGGGTCACCTGAGAAAGTCACCGTGCCACCTGATTTCAAGGTAAAATCCTTGCGTATTACTTCCTGCATGCTTAGTTTATACATACCTTGATCTATGACATAGCTACCGAACATACGGAAATCACCTTTATTGAAAAAATTCACTTGCAGGTTTCCATTTCCGGTTGCTGTAATATTATCTCCCGCTACAGGATCCATGATAATTTTCATGGTAGCGCTGGGAGTTGCTTCTATCAACATGTTGATGCGGAGATCCATAGGAGGTCCGTCGTCCTCTTTAGTCTTACGCACATTAGAGTGGTGGTAAAGATTGGTTTCCACATTATCGTGAATGCGCTTGGGGGTTTTGTCTACAAAAGTGATAAACTGATTGCTCGCTGCTTCCGTGGTTACTCCGGTTATATAAGTGAAGCTGGTATTGTTGCCTGTGGTCAGTGAAGCGTCCACTGTCATCGCATTATTTCCACCATCCAGTACCACATTTCCTGTACCATATACTTTTCCGTAAAAAGGCATATTCCCGGCTTCGTAGGTATTGTACATCAACAGGTTGTTGCCTCGTATATTGAAATGGTACATCAGATTTTTCAGCTTTGTGTGATGCAGATAACCATTTACCAGTCCGTCATGTCCCTCACGGTCATAGACTTTTACATTCCTGAAATCCAGACTGCCCGAAGATATATGTATGGAGTCATCCCGGATTTGGAAATAGGTGTTCAACACATCAATTTTAGCATCCATTTTGGCCCTCACTTCACCTTCCAGATCCAAATGCTTGAAATCGCCATATAAACGGACATTTCCGTTGACACGGCCATTTATTTCACTGAAAATTCCTTCTATAAAAGGTTGTAAGAATCCCAGATTGGTACTATCTGCCCGAATCGACAGATCAAGACCTTTTAACTTGGGAGAGACATACCCTGTCACATGAGTGGAGGAAATTCCTTTTTCAGCTATTTGGGCATCCAGTCGTACTCCGCCCAATTCCTTATCCCATACACCTGCAATGTCGGCTTCTCCTAATAAAGAACGGTTCAGACAGAATTTGTGCACATTCAGACGGGTCCGCATCACCGGGTTCTTCATGACACTTTTCAGATGAACCTTTCCGGTTACAAGTCCGCCGAACTCTACATCGTCAAACTGCACAATATCCAGTACATAGTCCAGCTTGATATTTCTCAAATCCACCCGGCAGGAATCACTTTCCTTCTTGGTCAGTTTACCATCTATCCTTAAATACTGGTCCTCATGTTCAAACAGGAAATTGTCAATGAATACGCGTCCCGAATCTATGGCGATATGCGAGGGATGAATGTTCCATACCGTATCATTCAGCACTACTTTTGTGGGCTGTATGTTTATATCTGCCTGAAGAATAGGGTGGGGACCTTCCGTTTTGAAGAAACGGGTATCGGCGGCAAATTTACCACCGTAAGTCACATCAGTATTGTTCCCCCAGTTAATTGTTGTTTCCAAATGATCGTTTTTGGCATTGGCTTCCACCGAGAAGTTAAGCATTGCACCACTTTTCATCAGCATACCGCCTCGCAGTGAACATTTGAACCGGTCGGAAGGATTCTCACAAAATAAAACGCCCGAATCATAACGTGTTCCATTGTATCTGAATTCCGGAAAATGTCCTTCTACGTGCAACTTTTCCTCGCCGTCGTTAAAATATCCTTTTAAAGATGCCGGCAGGTATAATTCCAATGGAATCTGAAATAATTTGGATAGCACTTCGGTATTTTCCAGGCAGATATCAAACTGGAAGTTATTGTGAGGCTCAGGCATATTATCCTTTATAGTCAGTAAGGACGGAATATAGCGTTGTACCGTCTTTACCACGCTGGCCGGAATGGTGTGGTAGGAATAGTCACCTCGTATCACCGCTGTCATGAAGGATGAATTTATGCGCAACTCTTTTTCACCGCTTACCTGTCCGGCTGTAATAGTCAGATTGTCAAGAAAACACCCTCCTTCATCGGGAGCGTTTAATTGCAGGCTGTCCAATGAAATGCGCCCGTTCATGTCGTCAATGGATTTGCCGGTGAAATCAGCAGTGAGGCCCAGTGAAATACTGGCATTCTCATATTTGTCCGACAGATGGAGGTCGTGAGGGCGCAGGTTCTTTACGGATGCCTTCAGGTTAAAGTCAGGGATTGTTTTGGCAACATTGAAATTACCGTCTATCTGGACAGAACCGTTTGCGTCGTCCATGGATAAGCGCCCGTTAAAGCCTCCGTCCTTATATACGCCATCCAACATGATATTTTCATATTGATATTGACTATATTCAAAGGAAGATATGATTCCTTTGATGTATGATTCCGGATATCGGTTCTTATAGTTGAAACCTTTCAGTTCCACATTGAAATCCACCTTGCCGAATTTCTTTTCCTGATTAAGTAATTTTCCCAAATCCAAGTCTGCACTCGCCACACTACCCGAATAGGTTCTGCTCATACTTTGTTCATCAATGCTCATCATCACGTCCGTTTTCACCATGCCTGCCCCTGTATGGAACAAGCCTGTCAGTGTGAGATCATGCAGATAGCCCGCCGCTTCCCCGTTAAAACGAATATAGTCCAAACGTTGCAAAATGGGAGGAACCTTTCCCGTCAGGTTCGTCATCAGAACGTTTATGCCCTCTTTTGTCATGGTCAAGTTACCCAGTTTGCCGTAAATGTACATATCCATGCCTGCATCCCAGTTACTTAAGGCAGCTTCCCCTGCAATCATCAATCCGTGGTGGTTAGTCAGCCGCAGGGTGGGGCAGTCCAAATGTTTGCCGTGACCGGAGAAAACCAGATTTAGATCCAACGGTTCTTCAAAGCATGACAAGGCAGGCACAAAAGGAGCCAAATCTTTCAGTATAACGGAAGCCTTCAAAGAGCCGTCATATCTTACATTTTCTGTCATTTGGGGCAATTCGGGCAGGCTGTCATACTTCAAGGTCAGACTGTCTATCTTTAAAGCAGTATTTGAAAGCTCCACACCAAAATCCTTAATATCCAAACGTTTATTGTTGGCTGTAACTTTCATGGCGAACTTCTGCAATGAAAAACCACATTGTTCGTCAAAGCTGACCCGCCGGATGGCGGCATTCAACGAGTCGCTGCGCAATGCCTTCAGTGAAAGCGTTGCAGCGAGATTCTTCACCGATAGATGATGGGCATTGAACTTTCCGGGAGTTTCCGGTTCCGATAATATATCGTATGTCACTCTGCCACGCCTTATCAGCACGGAATTAATTCGTAAATCCAAATTAGATTTTGTTTTAACCGTATCTTTGGACGCGAAAGCGTCTAACACAAACTGGAAATTAGGGGCAGATTCCGGAGTTTCCCGGTTCAAATTGACCGTAAATCCAAAAAGCTGGACACTGCTGATGGTGACTTTACCGTTCAATAAAGGCAGAAGGTCGAATTTTGCCGATAAGCGGGCTACTTTCAGCATCTCCTGGTTCTTCCGGTCATGCAAAAGGACATCTTCCACAATGATACGGTTCAGCAAACCCATATCAATCCGTCCTACAGAAACCTCCGTATTCAGTATGTTTTTTAATTCCTTAGTTACAAAAACAGATAATTTGCCCTGGACATACGGTATGTTCAGCAGCACAATTATTCCCAGGTAGACACCAATCAGTGTACCTAGCAGAATACGCACAGTGTATTTAAGACTCTTACTAGAAATCATTGTTTATTTTGGGCTAACAAAAATACGAATAACGTATGACGTAGCCCAAAATAAACGATTTTTTTTACTTGTTTTTATGCAATCTTTTCAACTCGAAGGAGAAAATGACACGGAAACATCCGATAATAAGAAAAGTGATGGACAGCATATAGAGCACGGTAACAGCACCAAGTCCAGGTTGCCAGATGATAGCCATAGAGCAAAGAATAGCCAGAATGCCAAACACCAGATACCACCCCCAGTCCTTTGTGCCATAGCGTTTCAAATCTGTGGAATAGCCACACAATGTAAACCCTCTGAACATCAGCCAGAAAGCAACAATAAACGGAATCAGTTCCATGCTGACCAACGGATAGAATACCAGATAAATACCTATCAGTAAATCAATAATACCTCCGGCAAGATACCATCCCCAACTACTGATTGTTTTCTTGTTTCCGGCAGCAAAAAAGACTTCCAGAATGCCACTGACCAGAATCGAGATACTGAAGATGACACTCAGTGCCACATAACTGCTCACAGGAGCGAACAATAAGCATAGTGCTACCGCAATGTAGAGCAAGCCCAGCAACAGGGACATCCACCAATTTTTTACAGCGTAGCCTAAGCCACCAACTAATTCATTCATATTTGTTAAGTTTTAGGTTATAATTTGAACTAATAACGCCCCCCCTTGCAAAAAGGTTTACCTGCAAATACAAAAAAAGTCTTTAAATACCGCCGATTGACTTTTAGAACTCAAAAAATATTCCGAACTTTGCACGCTGAAAACCAAATTGATAGTTCTATTTACATTTTGAATAAAAATTGAATAAAAAAAGAATGAAAGATAACAAAATCCCTTCACCGTTAGTATCCCTTTTACCCGTATTCGTACTTATTTTATTATTGTTTGTCACTATCCGTACATTTGGAAGTGATGCCTTGTCCGGTGGCAGCCAAGTCTGTCTGCTAGTGGCTACAGCAGTTTGTGTGCTGATAGGTATGGCGGGATTCCGTCGTCCGTGGAAGGACTTCGAACTGGCTGTCACCAATAATATAGCCGGGGTAAGTACCGCACTTATTATCTTGCTGATCATCGGAGCTTTGTCCGGAGCATGGATGGTCAGCGGTGTAGTCCCTACATTAATATATTATGGCATACAGGTTATTCATCCTCATTTTTTCCTGGTATCCACTTGCATTATTTGTGCGGTAGTATCTGTCATGACAGGCAGCTCATGGACTACCATCGCCACTATCGGCATCGCACTGATGGGAATAGGGAAGGCGCAAGGTTTCGGTGAAGGTTGGATTGCAGGTGCGATTATCTCCGGAGCCTATTTCGGTGATAAAGTTTCTCCGCTTTCGGATACCACCATTCTGGCATCGTCCGTAACGGATACACCGCTGTTCACTCACATCCGTTACTTGATGATTACCACCGTTCCATCACTTGTCATCACTTTGATAATCTTTACCATAGCCGGATTGTCACATGAAGCCACTGATACCGGCCATATCGCCGAATACACCCGTATATTGAGTGATAAGTTCCATATTTCATGGTGGTTGATGATTGTCCCCGTTGTCACAGCGATACTGATTGCACGTAAAGTGCCTTCCATCATCACTCTATTTGTTTCTACGGCTCTGGCTACCGTCTTTGCCTTGATTTTCCAGCCCGGACTATTATGCGAAATCGCCGGACAAGGAGTCGAAGGGATTGCCGCCTTGTTCAAAGGAGGAATGGGAATGCTTTATGGTGGAACCCAATTGGAAACCGGTAATGCGGAAATAAACGAACTGATATCCACTCGCGGAATGGCGGGTATGATGAATACCATCTGGCTGATTATCTGCGCCATGTGTTTCGGAGGGGCGATGACAGCCGGAGGAATGCTCGGCAGTATCACTTCTGTATTTGTACGTTTTACGAAAAAGCGGGTAGGAATGGTGTCGTCCACAGTTGCATCGGGCTTGTTCCTGAATCTTGCTACAGCAGATCAATATATATCCATTATCCTGACGGGTAATATGTTTAAAGACATCTATAGTGCAAACGGTTATGAAAGCAAACTGCTGAGCCGCACGACGGAAGATTCTGTTACAGTCACTTCGCCATTGATACCCTGGAATACATGCGGTATGACACAGGCCACTATCCTTAGTGTTCCCACCATTGTGTATCTGCCTTACGCATTCTTTAACATTATCAGTCCCTTGATGAGTATCACAATTGCTATACTGGGATATAAGATAAAGAAAAAAGCAGAACAGTCGGACCTGTCATAATAATGATAGGATCTGATGATTATATATCTTTCACGTGAAAGATTAGCAGGGTTCAAAAATAACTTGTACATTTACCCACCCTAATAAATCATTTTATATTTTTACAATAATATGAAGAAACACATCACATTCGCTCTTATGTTTGCGGCTGCATTGACAGCCCAGGCACAACAGGGAGGCATTTCAGGTGAAATGCTGAATCAAATCAAACAAAGTTATAAGGCAACTCCTGCCGACAAAGCCATCCGTAACGCCTTAGGCGGAACAAGTATCAACACGTTGGCATTGAACCAGGAGAACCGTGCCGATTTTGATACGGAGTTTTCACACAAGGTGCTATCCAAGGGAATAACCGACCAACAATCTTCCGGTCGTTGCTGGCTTTTTACCGGACTGAACGTACTCCGCAGCCAGATGATTGCCAAATACGGACTGGATGAGATGGAGTTCTCACAGAACTACTGCTTTTTCTACGACCAATTAGAAAAAGCAAACTTATTCTTACAGGGAATCATTGATACCAGTGGAAAGCCCATGGACGATAAAATGGTGGAATGGCTGTTCAAGCATCCCTTAAGCGATGGTGGACAATTCACAGGAGTATCGGATATTATAGAGAAATACGGATTGGTTCCCAAGAGTGCAATGGTGGAAACTTTCAGCAGTGAGAATACCGGAAAGATGAGTAGTCTGATAGGACTGAAACTGAAGGAATTTGGTTTACAACTACGCGAAGCCGCCGCTACCGGAGCGAAGCCGGCCGAACTGGAAAAGAAAAAGACAGAAATGCTGGGAACGGTTTATCGTATGCTGGTGCTGACCCTTGGCGAACCTGTTTCCACCTTTACATGGAGTCTGAAGGGTGGGGAAGCGAAAGAATATACTCCGGTGTCTTTCTATAAAGAGTTTTTGGGAAATGATTTGACCAATAACTATGTAATGCTGATGAATGATCCCAGCCGCGAGTTTTATAAATGTTATGAAATAGATTTTGACCGTCACCGTTATGATGGCAAGAATTGGACTTATGTAAACTTGCCGATAGAGGATATTAAAGAAATAGCCATAGCTTCCATCAAGGACAGTACCATGATGTATTTTTCTTGTGATGTAGGCAAGTTCCTTGATAGTAAACGTGGCTTGCTGGACCCTGATAATTATGATTACGAATCATTGATGGGAACTACTTTCGGCATGGACAAGAAACAACGTATCCAAACTTTCTCCAGTGGCAGCAGCCATGCCATGACCTTGATGGCGGTGGACTTGGATAAAGCGGGAAAGCCGAAAAAATGGATGGTGGAAAACAGTTGGGGCAGTGCCAGTGGATACAGAGGACACCTTATCATGACAGATAAATGGTTTGATGAATATATGTTCCGTGTGGTGGCAGAAAAGAAATATGTTCCTGCCAAGGTGCTGGATATTTTAAAACAGAAACCAATCCGTCTTCCGGCATGGGACCCGATGTTTGCTGACGAAGAATAAGCGTTATCTCTCTACATTGTATATAATTTAAGCGGACTGTACAGAAAAGAAAGACTGTACAGTCCGTTTTTTTATTCTAAGGCATTGTGTATGTCTGTCATTTTTACTTCTCTCTTGCAAAAAGAAACATAATAGGGAAAATAGGTTTGTTGCAGTGATGAGTTATTGTATAATAGGCTTGCAGAAAGGTGTTTCTTGCATATTTAGGTATAATAAAAAATGGGAATCTCTTCGTAAGAGAACCCCAAAGTCAAGTTAGATCTCTGATATAATAAAAAGCGCTCATTCATAGGAATTTCCAGATAGAATTCGTTTCTTTGCGGTCAGAAACCATAAAATCATCTTTATTATGTCATCCCGCTTTGTAAACCCTTTCACGGATCTCGGCTTCAAGATAATCTTCGGACAGCCCGCCAGCAAGGATCTGCTGATAATCCTGCTTAACGAACTGCTGTCGGGTGAGCATCACATTGAAGACCTGACGTTTCTGGACAAGGAGGACCGTTCGGAGAATATTCACGACAAGGGCATCATCTATGACCTTTACTGCCGTACCTCTACGGGCGAGTACATCATAGTGGAGATGCAGAATCGTTGGCATAGCCATTTCCTGGACCGTACGCTCTATTATGTGTGCCGTGCGGTGAGCCGCCAGATGGAGAATCCGTCCTCTAAAGAGGTATGTGTTCCCGACACTCCGTTACAGGCTTCCTGCCGTGTACGGCATTTTCCTGATGAATTTCAAGGAGGACGGTCTGGAAAGGAAGTTCCGTACCGACACGGTGGTTTCCGACCGGGACAGCGGTCGTGTGGTGAACCGGAATTTCCGTCAGATTTATCTCCAGTTTCCTTATTTTACGAAGGAACTGGACGAATGTTCTACTTTATCCGATAAACTATAATGTATGCACTGAAGAATATGAACAACTGGAACAGAATGCCCGATGCGCTGAAAGAACAGGTTTTCAGCCATCTTGACCGCCTTGCCGCCAAGGCTCACCTGTCTGAGGGTGACCGTATCGCTTATGATAAGGCGGTGGACCGTTATAACGTGAGCCGTATTGTGGAAAATGATATCCGTGAACAGGCTGTCGCGGAAGGACGTTTGAAGGGACGTTTGGAGATCGCCCGTAAACTGAAAGAGAACGGTTTTTCCATTGCGGATATTGTCCGGATTGCCGGACTTTCGCCAGAAGAAATTGATAAGCTGTAACGGCGTGTACGAATTTCTTTATAAAGCAGTGCTCATTCGGGAAAAAGACTTTTTTCAGAATGCTACAGCAAAAAATGATAATGAATGGTGAAGTGATATAAGTATCATGATAAAGCATTGAAAAATGTATGAGCAATAAAATATATCCCATCGGAATCTAGAATTTCGAGAAAATCCGTCAGGACGGTTATTTCTATATTGATAAAACGGCCTGGGTGTACCAGATGGTAAAGACCGGAAGTTACTACTTCCTGAGCCGTCCGCGACGTTTCGGAAAGAGCCTGCTCATCTCTACCTTGGAAGCTTACTTTCAAGGTAAGAAGGAGTTGTTTGAAGGTCTGGCGATGGAGAAGCTGGAAAAGGACTGGATCAGATATCCTGTTCTGCATCTGGATCTGAACATCGAGAAGTATGATACTCCGGAGAGTCTGGATAAGATTTTGCATGATAATCTGGATGCCGAACTGCATGAGTTTGCTGAAGCGAGAGGAGTGTCATACGACAAGCTTTGTGACTATTTGAAAGCATATTATGACGGCTATCACTTTACACATCATTCTATCGGCATGTACAATCCGTTTAGTTTGCTCAATACGTTCAAATATAAGGAATTCGGCAGTTATTGGTTCGAGACGGGTACTCCTACCTATCTGGTGAAACTGCTGAAGAAGCATCATTACGACTTGGAACGGATGGCCCACGAGGAAACGGACTCCCAGGTGCTGAACAGTATAGATTCGGAATCCACCAATCCCATTCCGGTGCTCTATCAGAGCGGCACCTCACTATAAAGGGATATGATGAAGAATTTGGAATGTACCGTTTAGGTTTTCCGAACCGGGAAGTGGAAGAGGGGTTTGTACGTTTCCTGCTCCCTTTTTACGCGAACGTAAATAAGGTGGAATCTCCCTTTGAGATTCAGAAATTTGTCCGTGAGGTGCGTTTCGGTGATTATGACTCCTTCTTCCGCCGTCTGCAAAGTTTCTTTGCGAATACTACCTACGAAGTGATCCGCGAACAGGAACTGCATTATGAGAATGTGCTTTTCATCGTATTCAAGCTTGTCGGCTTCTATACCCAAGTGGAATATCATACGAGTAAAGGACGCATTGACCTTGTCCTGCAGACTGACAAGCTTATCTATGTGATGGAATTCAAGCTGGACGGCACGGCCGAGGAGGCTTTGCAACAGATTCATGACAAGCATTACGCGCTTCCCTTTGCTTCGGACGGACGGAAGCTCTTTTAAATAGGGGTGAACTTCAGTGCTGAAACCCGCAATATCGAAAAGTGAATAGTAGAAGAATGAAATGTAGAAAGGAAACAGAGTCCGAAGAAAAGAGGTGCACACTGCTGCAATATCCGGTGAAACTTGGTACAAGATCCGCGGAATCTTGTACCAAAGTTTTTGTAATCTTGTGGCGGGTGACGGCTAGTTCCTTTGAACATTGCAAAGATAACTTCACGTCCGTGCGGTGTGATCTCTTCTGACCCCTTGGCGGATTGCAGGGAGTTTACGGGGACACGGGGACAGTGGGGACACCCCCTTTTTTTCTCACACACGCATGCGTGTACCTATAAAGGGAGGATAAGTGGGGTGATATATTCCCTTGCCGTCCACACTTACCGATACTTCTTATTTGGTGAAACGTTTGAGTCTGATGAGGACGGTGCTTTCGGTTATCCTCCCTGTCGTGCGTTTTTTTTCAGAAGTTCCGGCCGGACATAATCCTGTGGGAGGGCAGGGGAAAGATGATTTTCCCACCTAATTATATCGCGCGTACGTGTGTGAGAAATTGGGGTCTGTCCCTGCTGTCCCCACTGTCCCTGCTTGGGAGAGCCGGTATGAACTGCCATCTTTAAATTCTCAATTTTTAATCTCCCTCCGTATCAACATTTCCTCGTCCTACGAGAGGAAACAAGCTCGTACCGGCTCCTTGCCGGAACGTTCCACGCCTTTGCCGGGATGATTTTTCTTATTATCCGCACTGTTGCTGTGGAAATCATAGACCGCTTGTACGTAGTTCATCGCCCCATGGGGATTTTATTGCCGGTGGTGTTTTCCTACGGCGGTGTGGAATTGCTGAGGGTAGGGGAGACTTTCCATAGCCGTACAAAAAAAGCATACGCTTCCATGAACGGGCTGCATAAAGACAGCATCTGCTTTTATGAATATTACTTGAAGATACCGGATTATCGTGTACCGAAGTCCTGCAAGCTGGTGGATTCCGTATGGTCCACGGTGTTTGATGTGTTCGCCTGCTTGTTGGCAGGGGATGACGAGGAAGTTTATTGGTGCTGCGGCCGTCTGGCCGACCGGAGCATCGTGGTGATGGACGGGGCCGGAAGGTATTACCATATGGAAAAAGAAAAGAGGAAGCGGTACATTGCCGCTAACCTTCCCGAACCCGGTGAGCAGGACTTCGACACGGCTGTAAAGAAGCTGAAAGAGGAAGCCGGACAGCGGGCGGAGGAAACGGACCGGCAGAAGAGAAGGAACGAGGAAGCGAAAAGGCGGAAGAGGCTGGAGGAGATAAGAGATGCCCTTCCGTACCGTATGGGCATGAAATGGGGCTTGAAACTGGGGGAACGTATCATCGTTCCTCCCAAATACAGAAAGATTCTTCCTCCTGTGGGCGTTTATTGTGCTTTTGAAGAGAGCGCCTGCCGGTGGGGGGTGATGGCACTGGACGGGAAAGTGATGGTGGAAGCCCGCTACCAGGAGGTGGATATAGAAAACAACGGCATGGTACACCTGACCGTCATTCCCGGCAAAGTGAAGACCGTCAAACTGTAAGTGTTTCCGGAATGAAACACAAATGACGCGAATGACATAAATTAAAAATCAAGATAAATTTATGCCATTCGCGTCATTTGTGTTCTAAAAAAAAAGTGAGCATCTGCCTGAGTTTGCACATACATTCAGAAAGGTTTCTATTATTACAGAATTTTTTCCATAATAAGCACCATTTCTTTCTTTTTTCACATTTTTTTTCTGTACTTTTGCGCTCAAATTTAAAAACCATTTTTTATAACCCAATATGGCAAATGTGATTAAATTACACAAAGGCTTGAACATCAACCTGAAAGGGAAACCTGCTCAGGAGTTCTTTGACGTGAAGCAGCCGGACATCTATGCGATAGTGCCCGATGATTTTCATGGCGTGACTCCTAAAGTCGTGGTCAAGGAACAGGAATATGTGACGGCCGGGGGAACATTGTTTGTTGACAAGAACCACCCCGAAGTGAAGTTCGTATCTCCGGTAAGCGGTGTCGTTACCAGCGTGGAGAGAGGCGAACGTCGTAAAGTCTTAAGCATCTCCATTGCAGCTGCAAAGGAGCAAGACTACGAAGAGTTTGGAAAGAAGGATGTTTCGACTCTGACAGGCGAGCAGGTAAAAGCCGCCCTGCTGGAAGCCGGACTTTTTTCATTCATTATCCAGCGCCCCTACATCGTGGTGGCTGATCCGAATGCCAAGCCGAAAGGCATCTTTGTTTCTGCATTTGACACTAACCCATTGGCTGCTGATTTCGAATTTGTTCTGAAAGGCCAGGAAAAAGATTTCCAGACTGGTCTGGACGCACTGGCAAAGATGGCAAAGACGTATCTGAATATCAGCGTAGAGCAGAAGAGCCCTGCACTGACCAACGCCAAAAATGTAACTGTAACTGCCTTCGACGGTCCTAACCCCGCCGGAAACGTAGGCGTTCAGATTAACCACATCAGTCCTATCAACAAAGGCGAAACTGTTTGGACGCTCCGTGCGGAAGAAGTGATCTTCATCGGACGCCTGTTCAACACAGGTCGCGTAGACCTTACCCGTACTATCGCCCTGACCGGTTCGGAAGTGAAGAAACCGGCTTATTGCAAGCTGAAAGTAGGAGCCTTGCTGACAGATATTTTTGCAGGACGTGTGAACGGAGGTAAAAACTTACGCTACATTAACGGTAACGTGCTGACCGGAACTTTGGTGAAGCCAAACGGATTCCTGGGTGCGCACGCTACAAGTCTTACTGTGATTCCCGAAGGGGATGACCGGCACGAATTCCTGGGCTTTATCATGCCGCGTACCGATCAGTACAGTGCCAACCGCAGTTATTTCAGCTGGTTGTGCGGTAACAAGGAATACACACTGGATGCCCGTATCAAAGGTGGCGAACGCCACATGATCATGTCCGGCGAGTATGACAAAGTATTCCCGATGAGCATTTTCCCCGAATATTTAATTAAAGCTATCATTGCCGGCGATATTGACCGCATGGAAGCACTTGGTATTTACGAAGTGGCTCCCGAAGACTTCGCTGTATGTGAATTCGTTGACTCTTCCAAATTGGAATTGCAACGCATCGTGCGTCAGGGCTTGGACATGCTTCGCAAGGAAATGTGCTAAATAATTAAAAACTAAGAATTAAAAGTTAATGAAAGCGTTAAGAAATTATCTCGACAAGATAAAGCCAAACTTTGAAGAGGGCGGCAAACTCCACGCGTTTCGTTCGGTGTTCGACGGTTTCGAAACATTCTTGTTCGTACCCAACAGCACTTCGAAAACAGGAGTTCACATTCATGATGCGATTGACAGCAAGCGTATCATGTCAATGGTGGTTATTGCGTTGATACCGGCCCTGTTGTTCGGTATGTACAACGTAGGTTACCAGCACTTCTTGGCTGTAGGCCAGGAGGCAGGTTTCTTTGAAAAGTTCATTTATGGTTTCCTGGCTGTTCTGCCTAAGATTATCGTATCATACGTAGTCGGTCTGGGAATCGAATTTGTGGTGGCACAATGGAAGAACGAAGAAATTCAGGAAGGTTTCCTGGTATCCGGTCTGTTGATCCCGATGATCGTTCCTGTGGAATGTCCGTTGTGGATTCTGGCTGTCGCTACAGCATTCTCTGTTATCTTCGCTAAGGAAGTATTCGGCGGTACAGGTATGAATATCTTCAACCCTGCATTGATTACCCGTGCTTTCTTGTTCTTCGCTTATCCTACCAAAATGTCCGGTGATGCCGTTTGGGTAAGCACTGACAGCATTTTCGGTATCGGTGGCGGACAGGTAGTGGACGGTTTTACCGGCGCTACGATGTTGGGACAGGCTGCTACAGCCGCTCCGGGTGCAAGCGAACTGATTAATGTGAACGGTACTCCCGCTACCATGTGGGATATGGTTGTAGGTTTGATCCCGGGTTCTATCGGTGAAACCAGCGTTATCGCTATCGCACTGGGTGCCATCATTCTGTTGTGGACAGGCGTGGCAAGTTGGAAGACCATGTTCTCTGTCTTTGCCGGTGGTATCGTGATGGGATTGATCTTCAATGTATTCGGCTCTACAGATAACATGATGGCTCAGTTGCCTTGGTACGAACACATCGTATTGGGCGGTTTCTGCTTCGGCGCCGTGTTCATGGCTACCGACCCTGTGACTTCCGCACGTACGGAAAAGGGTAAGTTCATCTACGGCTTCCTGATCGGTGTGATGGCTATCGTTATCCGTGTGTTGAATCCGGGTTATCCCGAAGGTATGATGCTTGCCATCCTGCTGATGAACATCTTCGCTCCGCTGATTGACTACTGTATCGTACAGAAGAACATCACAGCCCGCGAAAACAGATTAAAATCAACTAACAACTAAAATATCGGACATTATGAATACTAATAGTAATAGTTATACTATCATCTATGCTTCGATAATGGTTGTTATCGTAGCATTCCTGTTGGCATTCGTGTCTTCTTCTCTGAAAGAAAAACAGTACCAGAATGTAGAACAGGACACAAAGAAACAAATTCTGGCAGCTTTGAACGTTTATGACGTAAAAGATGTGAATGCAGAATATGATAAATATGTGAAAGAAGACGATTTGATGCAGGCAGACGGTTCTTTGGTAAAGAACGATGCTGCTTTCCAGACTTCTTATAAAGGTGAAATCGCTAACGGACGTCTTCATGTATTCGTTTGCGACGTGGATGGTCAGACCAAATATGTGCTGCCTATTTATGGTGCCGGTCTTTGGGGACCTATCTGGGGATACATCGCATTGAATGATGACAAAGACACTGTATACGGCGTTTACTTCTCTCATCAAGGAGAAACTCCGGGTCTGGGTGCAGAAATCACCACTACTAAGTTCCAGGATCAGTTCTTGGGCAAACATGTAATGGAAAACGGTACTGTAGCTTTGGGTGTTGAAAAACACGGCAAGGTGGCAAAACCCGATTATCAGGTAGACGGTATCTCAGGTGGTACTATCACTTCTAAGGGTGTAGATGCGATGATTAAGGATTGCCTGAGCATGTACAATTCATTTTTAACTAATAAATAAGAGGAGGGTAAATAGAATATGAGCGCATTATTTTCTAAAAAGAATAGAGAAGTTCTTTTAACTCCGCTGGGTTTGAATAACCCTGTCACCGTACAGGTGCTCGGTATCTGTTCTGCACTGGCTGTAACGGCTCAGCTGGAACCGGCTATCGTGATGGGTCTTTCCGTAACCATTATTACAGCCTTCTCGAACTTCGTTATCTCCTTGTTGCGTAACACCATTCCCAACCGTATCCGTATCATCGTTCAGTTGGTGGTTGTTGCCGCATTGGTAACTATCGTTAGTGAAATTTTGAAAGCGTTCGCATACGATGTAAGTGTGCAGCTTTCTGTATATGTAGGTTTGATTATTACAAACTGTATCCTGATGGGACGTCTGGAAGCGTTTGCTATGATGAACGGTCCTTGGGAATCATTCCTGGATGGTATCGGTAACGGATTGGGTTATGCCAAAATCCTGATTATCGTGGCATTCTTCCGTGAACTGCTGGGTGCCGGTACATTGTTTGGCTTCCAGGTTATCCCGCAGGCTGTTTATGACTTGGGCTACCTGAACAACGGCTTGATGTTGATGCCTCCTATGGCGTTGATTATCTGTGCTTGTATCATTTGGTACCAACGTGCAAAACACAAAGAATTGCAGGAAAGTAATAATTAATCCCCGTTATAAAACGAAAAGAATATGGAATATTTAAGTTTGTTTGTAAAGTCCATCTTTGTGGACAATATGATTTTCGCATACTTCCTGGGGATGTGTTCTTACCTGGCAGTATCGAAGAACGTAAAGACAGCCGTAGGTCTGGGTGCAGCCGTTACTTTCGTGTTGATTGTAACTCTGCCGGTGAACTATTTGCTGGAAAATTACGTACTGGCACCTAATGCGCTGATTGATGGAGTAGACCTCAGCTTCTTGAGCTTTATCCTGTTTATTGCCGTTATTGCCGGTATCGTTCAGTTGGTGGAAATGGCGGTTGAACGTTTCAGCCCGTCGCTCTATGCTTCATTGGGTATCTTCCTTCCGCTGATTGCTGTAAACTGTGCCATCATGGGTGCTTCATTGTTTATGCAGCAACGTCATTTCATCAACATTGGCGAGGCAACCACTTACGCTTTGGGCTCAGGTATCGGTTGGGCACTGGCTATTATCGGTCTGGCTGCCATCCGTGAAAAAATGGCTTACTCTGATGTTCCCGCTCCTTTGAAAGGTCTGGGTATCACTTTCATCACTGTAGGTTTGATGGCAATGGCATTTATGTGTTTCTCTGGTTTGAAAATCTAAAAGGAAAGGAATAAGACAATGGATATGAATTTAATATTAGCTAGTATTGGAGTATTCCTTGGAATTATCCTTCTGCTCGTTGTTATTTTGCTGGTAGCTAAGCAGTATCTTACTCCGAGCGGCAAAGTAAAGATAACTATCAATGGAGAGAAAGAACTGGAAGTAGAACAAGGTTCAACTTTGCTGAACACCCTGTCTGTCAATGGCATCTACCTGTCATCGGCTTGTGGTGGTAAAGGTTCTTGCGGTCAATGTAAATGCCAGGTTGTAGAAGGCGGCGGTGAGATTCTTCCTTCTGAAAAGGGACATTTCAGCCGTAAACAACAACAGGATCATTGGCGTCTGGGTTGCCAGGTGAAAGTAAAAGGTGACCTGGGCATCAAGATTGATGAATCTGTACTGGGTGTTAAGGAATGGGAATGCGAAGTAATCAGCAACAAGAACGTTGCCACTTTCATCAAAGAGTTTATTGTGGCTTTGCCGAAAGGTGAACACATGGACTTCGTTCCGGGTTCATACGCTCAGATTAAGATTCCTAAATTTGAAATGGACTACAACAAGGATATCGATAAAGACCTTATCGGTCCGGAGTATCTGCCCGCATGGGAAAAATTCGGTCTGTTCGGCTTGAAATGTAAGAATACGGAAGAAACCATCCGTGCTTACTCTATGGCCAACTATCCTGCCGAGGGTGACCGTATCATGCTGACAGTGCGTATCGCTACTCCTCCGTTCAAACCGAAAGATCAGGGTCCCGGCTTTATGGATGTGAATCCGGGTATCGCTTCATCTTACATTTTCACGCTGAAACCGGGTGACAAGGTAACGATGAGTGGTCCTTACGGAGACTTCCACCCGATCTTCGATTCTAAGAAGGAAATGATTTGGGTAGGTGGTGGTGCCGGTATGGCTCCGTTGCGTGCGCAGATTATGCACATGACCAAGACACTGCACACTACCGACCGTGAACTTCACTATTTCTATGGTGCGCGTGCATTGAACGAAGTATTCTATCTGCAAGATTTCCAACAATTGGAAAAAGACTTCCCGAACTTCCACTTCCATCTGGCTTTGGACCGTCCGGATCCCGCAGCCGATGCAGCAGGCGTGAAGTATACCGCAGGTTTCGTTCACAATGTGATGTATGAAACTTATCTGAAGGATCATGAAGCTCCCGAAGATATTGAATACTACATGTGTGGCCCCGGCCCGATGTCTAATGCAGTCGTTAAGATGCTGGATAGTCTGGGTGTTGAGCCTTCTTCTATCATGTACGACAACTTCGGAGGATAATATCAGGATCTCCTTTTATTAATAATGAAAATAAGCCCGGTAAAAGTGAACTTTTATCGGGCTTTTTCTTTACTTTTGTATAAAACGAAAATGAATATGATAGAGAACATACTAGCCAATTTGAAAATTGAGCGGCTGAACCCGATGCAAGAGGCGTCCATCAATGCTTGGAAAGAGGGAAAAGACCTAATATTATTGTCTCCTACGGGATCCGGCAAGACGTTAGCTTATCTGTTGCCTTTGGTGCAGAGTTTGAAGCCTGGTATAACAGGCGTACAGGCTATAGTGCTGGTTCCTTCCCGGGAACTGGCTTTACAAATAGACCAGGTATTTAAATCCATGAACACACCCTTCAAGGCTGTAAGTTGTTATGGAGGACGACCGGCCATGGAAGAGCACCGTACCATCAAAGGGGTGCAGCCATCAGTTATCATCGGTACTCCGGGCCGTATGAATGATCATCTTTCCAAACAGAATTTTGATGCAGATACGGTCACAACTCTGGTAATCGATGAATTTGACAAATGCCTGGAGTTTGGCTTCCAGGAAGAGATGGCGACTGTCATAGGACAGTTGCCCAACTTGCAACGCCGTTTTCTGTTGTCGGCTACCGATGCGGAAGAGATTCCGCAGTTTACGGGGCTGGACAAGACCATTAAATTGAATTTTTTAAATCCGGAAGAGCAGCTTACCCACCGTCTGCATTTATATAAGGTACTGTCTCCGGAAAAAGACAAACTTGAAACCTTATATAAATTGCTTTGTACCTTGGGAAGCCAATCGACATTGGTTTTCTGTAATCACCGTGAAAGTGTGGAACGGGTAGGGAAGTATCTTCAATCCCAGAAGTTTCAATGTGGCATTTTTCATGGCGGCATGGAACAGGATGACCGCGAACGCTCCCTATATAAATTCCGCAACGGAAGTTGCCATGTGCTTATTTCTACCGATCTGGCCGCTCGCGGACTGGATATCCCCGAAATAGAGAATGTAGTACATTATCATCTGCCTGCCAATGAAGACGGATACATTCACCGCAACGGACGTACCGCCCGCTGGGAAGCCGAAGGTAATTCTTATGTTATCCTTCATGCCGAAGAAACAGTGCCCGCATATATAACCGATGAGCCGGAGGAGTTCATCTTACCCGAAGTCACCCCCAAACCTTCTTTACCCGAATATGTGACATTATATATAGGAAAAGGCAAGAAAGATAAAATCAATAAGATAGATATTGTGGGATTTCTCTTTAAAAAAGGAAACCTTAATAAAGACGAAATAGGACGGATTGATGTAAAAGACCACTATTCTTTTGCAGCCGTATCTCGCAAAAAGATAAAACAAACTTTGAATTTAATACGAAATGAGAAGATAAAGGGCATAAAAACACTTATTGAAGAAGCTAAATAATGACAATTTGTCAATTCTCGAAATAAAATGATTAAAGAATAATTCAAAAAGATATTTTTTTATGCTTTAGATCATTGTTTACTAGGGATGTAGTTACAAAATGAAAGCATAAAAAATCAGATTTAACTAATTTGAAAGAAAATTATGCGGAAATTCGTAAATTTATTAGCGATTTTTTTGGAAAACTGAAAATAATGTGTAATTTCGCCCAATGTAAGATATAAACAAATTGTATAACCAAAACAAACGTCAAATGAAAAAGCATAATTTCAATGCGGGACCATCTATCTTGCCTCGCGAGGTAATTGAGAAGACAGCACAAGCCGTTCTTGATTTTAATGGGTCAGGCCTTTCCATCATGGAAATCAGTCACCGTGCTAAAGATTTTCAGCCTGTAGTAGACGAAGCTGTTGCTTTGTTTAAGGAACTGTTGAACATCCCGGAAGGGTACTCGGTACTATTCTTGGGAGGTGGAGCCAGCTTGGAATTCTGTATGATACCTTTCAACTTCCTCGAAAAAAAAGCTGCTTACCTGAACACAGGCGTATGGGCCAAGAAAGCGATGAAAGAAGCCAAGGCTTTCGGCGAGGTAGTAGAAGTGGCATCTTCCGCTGAAGCGACCTATACCTATATTCCCAAAGATTATACGGTTCCCGCCGATGCAGATTATTTCCACGTCACAACGAATAACACAATCTATGGAACAGAACTTCATGAAGATCTGGATTCTCCGGTTCCTATGATTGCTGATATGTCATCTGATATTTTCTCTCGTCCTATCGACGTTTCTAAATATATTTGTATCTATGGCGGTGCGCAGAAGAATTTGGCTCCGGCCGGTGTCACTTTCGTTATTGTAAAGAACGATGCTGTGGGCAAGGTATCACGCTATATTCCTACTATGCTGAATTATCAGACTCACATTGACGGCGGCTCTATGTTCAACACACCTCCTGTACTTCCTATTTATGCCGCTTTGCAGACTTTACGCTGGATAAAAGCCAACGGTGGTGTAGCAGAAATGCAGAAACGTGCTAAAGAGAAGGCAGACATGCTGTATGCTGAAATAGACCGTAACAAAATGTTCCGTGGCACAGTAACGGATAAAGCCGACCGCTCTTATATGAACATTTGCTTTGTAATGAATGACGAATACAAAGACCTGGAAGCCGATTTCTTGAAATTTGCCACAGAAAAAGGTATGGTGGGTATTAAGGGACACCGTTCTGTAGGCGGTTTCCGTGCATCTTGCTACAACGCTATGCCGAAGGAAAGCGTTCAGGCTTTGATTGACTGCATGCAGGAATTTGAGAAACTTCATTAATAATTATGTTCACCACAGATTATACGAATTGCACAGATAGGAACAATAAATGGAATCTGTGATAATCCGTGATAATCTGTGGTGAACCTTTTTAATACAATAAGACCATGAAAGTATTAGTAGCAACAGACAAGCCGTTTGCAAAAGTTGCAGTAGACGGTATCCGTAAAGAAATAGAAGCAGCAGGTTATGAACTGGTATTGCTGGAAAAATATGGTGAAAAAGCTAAACTACTGGAAGCTGTAAAGGACGTTAACGCAATCATTATCCGCAGTGATATTATTGATGCCGAAGTATTGGATGCGGCAAAAGAACTGAAAATCGTAGTACGTGCAGGAGCAGGTTATGATAACGTGGATTTGGCGGCTGCTACGGCACACAATGTGTGTGTTATGAATACTCCGGGACAGAACTCCAATGCAGTAGCCGAACTGGCTTTTGGCATGATGGTGATGGCTGTCCGCAATTTCTATAACGGGACTTCGGGTACTGAACTGATGGGCAAGAAGTTAGGTATCCATGCATACGGCAATGTAGGTCGCAATGTGGCTCGTATCGCTAAAGGTTTTGGCATGGATATTTATGCTTTTGACGCTTTCTGCCCGAAAGAAGTTATCGAAAAAGACGGTGTGAAAGCTGTTTCTTCTGCTGAGGAACTGTATGCTGCTTGTAATATAGTGTCCCTGCATATTCCTGCTACGGCTGAAACTAAAAATTCCATCAACTATGAATTGGTCAACAAGATGCCTAAAGGAGGAGTATTGGTAAATACTGCCCGTAAGGAAGTGATCAATGAAGCGGAATTAATCAAACTGATGGAAGAACGCACCGACTTAAAGTATGTTACTGATATCATGCCGGTTGCCCATGCAGAGTTCTCGGAAAAATTTGCCGGCCGTTATTTCGCTACACCGAAAAAGATGGGGGCCCAGACGGCTGAAGCAAATATCAACGCAGGTATCGCTGCTGCCAGACAAATAGTAGGCTTCCTGAAAGATGGTTGTGAAAAATTCAGAGTAAATAAATAAGTAATCCAATAACCGCAGGGGCGGATTGAATCCGACCGGATGCATATAGCTTATGTTTTCGGTCGAATGCAATTCGCCCCTGCAAGTAAAATCTAATACCTTTATTTTATGGCAATAATAAAACCCTTCAAAGGCATCCGCCCTCCGAAAGAATTGGTAGAACAAGTAGCTTCACGTCCATACGACGTACTGAATTCTGAAGAAGCACGCGAGGAAGCGAAAAGTAATGAAAAGTCACTTTATCATATTATAAAACCGGAAATTGATTTCCCTGCCGGAACAGACGAACACGATCCTAAAGTATATGAGAAGGCTGCCGAAAATTTCCAGATGTTTCAGGACAAGGGCTGGTTGGTGCAAGATGAAAAAGAAAATTATTATGTATATGCACAAACCATGAATGGCAAGACCCAATATGGACTGGTGGTAGGAGCGTATGTTCCCGATTATATGAACGGGGTCATCAAAAAACATGAACTGACCCGTCGTGACAAGGAGGAAGACCGCATGAAACATGTCCGCGTAAATAATGCCAATATAGAACCGGTATTCTTTGCTTACCCGGATAATGCGGAATTGGATGCTATCGTTAAGAAATATACTTCACAACGGCCGGAATATGATTTTATCGCTCCGGGTGACGGCTTCGGACATTCATTCTGGGTGATCGACAAAGAAGAAGATATAAAAGCTATCACAAAAGCTTTCGAAGCCATGCCGGCTCTTTATATTGCCGATGGTCATCATCGCTCGGCTGCCGCAGCCCTGGTAGGCGCCGAAAAAGCGCAGCAAAATGCAAACCATCAGGGAAATGAGGAGTACAATTACTTTATGGCTGTATGTTTCCCGGCCAACCAGCTGACTATTATTGATTACAACCGTGTTGTAAAAGACTTGAACGGGCTGTCTCCGGAACAATTCCTGACCGCTGTCAGCAAGAATTTTGTGGTAGAAGAGAAAGGAACTGAGGTCTATAGACCGCAGGCTCTTCACAATTTCTCTCTCTATCTGGACGGTAAATGGTACAGCTTGACAGCAAAACCGGGCACATACGATGACAATGATCCTATCGGAGTATTGGACGTGACTATTTCTTCCAACTTGATATTGGATGAAATATTGGGAATCAAGGATCTTCGTTCCGACAAACGGATTGACTTTGTAGGTGGTATCCGTGGCCTGGAGGAATTAAAGAAGCGTGTGGACAGCGGTGAAATGAAAGTGGCTTTGGCCCTTTACCCTGTTTCTATGAAACAATTAATGGATATTGCTGATACCGGCAATATCATGCCGCCCAAAACAACTTGGTTCGAACCGAAACTTCGTTCGGGATTGGTTATTCATAAACTGAGCTGATCCATAGTGGAACACGGACAGAAAGAACAAACCTGCATTTCCCTTTCTGTCCGTGTCCGTTCAATCATTTCATATAATTTTTCAGCTGCTACAGGTGATATAAATTCTTTTATATTTGTTGATTAGGTATAATTAAAATAAATAGATGTCAGAGTGAAAGAATAAAGCATTTTTCCTTTGTTTATTGCTGACAAATATCTAATTTCGCGCCGATTTTAAAGCGTGTAATAAAAACGATGACTAACAACAAGACTAAAGGATTTCTCCTTGGGGCAATCGCAGCAGCCAGCTACGGCATGAACCCACTGTTCACCCTTCCTCTTTATAGTGCAGGAATGAGCGTAGACTCGGTATTATTTTATCGCTATGCACTGGCTATAGTTGTACTAGGTATCATGATGAAGATGCAAAAGCAATCTTTTGCCATTAAGAAAGCGGATGTGCTGCCACTTTGCATCATGGGACTGCTGTTCTCATTCTCTTCCCTGTTTCTCTTTATGAGTTATAACTACATGGATGCCGGTATCGCATCCACCATACTGTTTGTCTACCCGGTACTGGTAGCTATTATTATGGCTGTAGTATTTAAGGAAAAAGTATCGCCGGTCACTATGTTTTCCATAGCGCTGGCCTTTGTGGGAATTTCCTTGCTCTGTAAAAGTCCGGGAGGACAGACACTCAGCCTGGTCGGGATTACTTTTGTCTTTTTATCATCCTTGTCTTATGCTATCTATATAGTTGGCGTAAACCGTTCTTCCCTGAAGGATATGCCTATAGCCAAGCTTACTTTCTATGTCCTGCTTTTCGGCCTGTCTGTTTATGTGGTGCGATTGAAGTTCTGTACAGGATTGCAGCCTATCCCTACACCCTTGTTATGGGTGAACGCAGTTTCACTGGCTGTTTTTCCTACTGTTATTTCGTTGGTGACCATGACAAAGGCCATACACTACATTGGTTCCACCCCCACTGCTATTCTGGGTGCTTTGGAGCCTGTTACAGCTTTATTCTTCGGAGTACTGATTTTTGGAGAGCAGCTGACACCGCGCATTATTCTGGGCATTTTGATGGTGATTACTGCCGTAACTCTGATTATAGGAGGAAAAACATTGCTGAAAAAAAGCAAGATTCGGTTAAGGCATACTGGCAGATAAAGTCGGATTTTGTATCTTTGCCCTTGCAATTATAAATTTTCCACTATGAAAAAACAACTGATGCAATGGGCAGGAGTGGGAATGTGGATGGTATTGGGGCTGTCCGCATGTTCCCCTACAAAAACAGAAATTGGAAATCTGAATGTCATTCCGCAGCCCCAAGAAGTAAGTCAAGACATTCAAGCCCACCCTTTTGTTATTAATCCGCAAACCGGTATTGTTTATCCGGAAGGCAATGAAAAGTTGCAACGGACGGCAGAATTTTTGGCTTCCTATATTAAAGAGGCAACGGGAATTACTGTCCGGACAACAACTGAAGCCGCAAGGAAGAACTCCATCATTTTGGCGGTTGACGGTTCCATTACCAACAAAGAGGGGTATCAACTGGAGGTAACTTCTGAAAACATCCATTTGAATGGAGGAAGTGAGTCGGGAGTATTTTATGGAATACAAACGCTCTACAAGGCTTTGCCGTTGACCAAAAACAAACAGGTATCCGCTGCCATCCCGGTGGGAACTGTTAATGACTATCCTCGTTTCGGTTATCGTGGTTTCATGGTAGACGTGGGCCGCCATTATTTTCCGGTTTCTTATCTGAAACAAATCATTGATATGCTGGCACTGCACAATATCAATTATTTTCATTGGCATCTGACCGAAGACCAAGGCTGGAGAATTGAAATCAAGAAATATCCCAAACTTACGGAAATAGGTTCGATGCGTCCGCGTACATTGATTGACCGTGAAACCCAGACCTACGATGAAACTCCTCATAGCGGTTTTTATACACAGGAAGAAGCAAAAGAAATTGTCAAGTATGCCGCTGACCGTTTTATTACTGTAATCCCCGAAGTTGACCTTCCGGGACATATGATGGGAGCTTTGGTTTCCTATCCGGAATTAGGTTGTACGGGAGGTCCATACGAGATTCCTTGTAAATGGGGGGTATTCCCTGATGTGCTGTGTGGAGGAAACGACCGGACTTTACAGTTCGCCAAAGATGTATTGAATGAAATAATGGATATCTTTCCATCTCCTTATATCCATATTGGTGGGGATGAATGTCCGAAAGTACGTTGGGAAAAATGCCCTGTATGTCAAGCTAAAATTCGGGAACTGGGTTTGAAAGATACACCAAAACATAGCAAGGAGAACCAATTACAGACCTATTTCATGTCCGAGGTAGGCAAAGTTATCAATGACAGAGGGCGTAAAATGCTGGGCTGGGATGAGATGTTGGAGGGAGGATTGGCTCCAGGTGCCACAGTGATGTCATGGACCGGTGTCAAAGGTGGTATCGAAGCCGCCCGTCTGCACCATGATGCGATTATGACTCCTATTCAGTATCTTTATTTCAGCAATCCTACTTACAACCGGATAAAAGGGACTAAAAGCCTTGGACGTGTCTATACATTTGAACCTGTTTCTAATGAATTGGCAGAGGATGAACGAAAATATATCATCGGTACCCAAGGATGCATATGGACAGAATGGACGCGTGACAGTTTGAAGATGGAATGGCAAATTCTTCCCCGTATGGCTGCCTTGTCCGAGATTCAATGGACGGAACCGTCACATAAAAATTTCGACAGTTTCTTGAAACGTTTACCGGCTCTGCTGGCTATCTACCGGGATAGAGGTTATGATTTTCGCCAGGACATTTATGATGTGAACATTGATATTGTTCCGGCTCCCGATGAAGGAAAAGCCCGGATTGCTTTTCAGACGTTTGATGACGCGGAAATACATTATACATTGGACGGCAGCGTTCCCGATGTGCAATCCCCATTGTATACCGACACTATACAAGTGGATAAAGATGTTATCATACAAGCCATTGCAGTTCGTCCGCAGGGTGCCAGTCAGATAAGTAAGGAGGAAATACATTTTAATGCAGCCACAATGAGACCGGTTACCTTGAATACCATTCCTCATAAATCATATACTTTTAAAGGAGGAAGTACCTTGATAGACGGATTATATGGGGATATGAATTATCGCTCAGGACGTTGGATTGGTTTCTACGGGACAGATATGAATGTGACCCTTGATTTACTTGAGCCTAAGGAGGTGTCTTCAGTTTTCGTAAACACAATGTTGAACACAGGCGATGCTATCTTTGGTACAACAGGTCTGAAGGTGGAAGTTTCTGAGGACGGGAAAAATTTCCGCAGGGTAGCCTCCGAAGATTTTCCCGTTGTGGAAAAAGGAACTAAAATGCAGAGCCGCAAAGACTCTGTCTCTTTTGACAAAGTAAAAGCCCGCTATATTAAAATCATAGCAGAAGTTACTCCGAAACTTCCCGCATGGCATTCCATGCCTGGCGAAAAAGCGTTTTTGTTTGTTGACGAAATAGGAGTGGAGTAAATCCGCCTTCGGAGCAATGGCTTTCTAAAGAACAAATACCAAACAAGAAACGGACATTCTGACAAAAACAGATGTCCGTTTCCTTATTCATAAGCCTTTCATGTATTTTCAAAAGCTGTTCAAGAAAAAATGGCGATAGAGATTCACTCTGTCGCCATTATGTGATGTGGAATGTCTAATTCCTTATGCTTTAGGAAGTGCTTCTTTTACAACCATAGTACGGTTTACATATTCTGCACCGTTCAATTGCTTGATAGCTTCTTTGGCTTCGTCATCATTAGGCATTTCTACAAAAGCAAAGCCTTTAGAACGACGTGTTTCACGGTCAGTAATAAGTTTTACTGAAGCTACTGTTCCATACTCTTCCATTACACCTCTCAAATCACCTTCCCTAACATTATAGTTAAGGTTTCCAATATACAAATTCATAAAATAAAAATTGATAAATAAATAATTAAGTAAACTTTGAATTTAAAAATTTAGTTAGAAGAATAGAAACGGTTCAAGTGTGAGATGAATTGAGTCAATCGAAAAAACTATCTTTTTATATTCCGTTGTCAAAGGAACGATAAATAATTGGATTATCCACTATATTTCTCTTTTTATTTTGATATTTTTTTAGCCGGTGACTCTTTTTATACTTTTTAGGCTTAAAGCAGGAGCCTTATATCATTCATATTCACTAATTTTGTATCAACAGCTAACTTATAACTAAGATTTATATGATATTGAATGAAAGAGAAAGCCGCCATGAGCATGTGTTGCATGTGGCCCGACAAATGATGACGGCAGCGCGCACTGCTCCCAAAGGAAAAGGTGTTGACATTATTGAAATAGCCATGGTGACGGATGGTGATATCAATATTTTATCGGAAATGATGGTGAAAATGGTTGCGGAGCATGGAATGAAATTCTTTCTGCGCGATGCGGAAAATATTCTGAATGCGGAATGTGTCCTGTTAATAGGTACCCACGAACAGGCGCAAGGATTGAATTGTGGTCATTGTGGATATGCCACCTGCGTGTCTCGCAAAGAAGGAGTGCCGTGTGCTCTCAATAGTGTCGATGTGGGCATTGCCATCGGATCAGCTTGTGCCACGGCAGCAGACAACAGGGTGGACACACGGGTCATGTTCTCGGCCGGACTAGCAGCGCAGCGTCTGAACTGGCTGGAAGGATGCACCCAGGTTTATGCCATCCCTGTCAGTGCATCCTCTAAAAATCCTTTCTTTGACCGGAAACCTAAAGAATAAATTTCTCTACTACCGCGGCTACACCATCTTCTTCGTTAGAAAGGGTGATGTAGTCGGCGTTTTGACGGACTATTTCTTGAGCATTGGCCATTGCTACCCCCAATCCGGCATATTGTATCATAGAAAGATCGTTAAAACCATCACCAACGGCAATCATTTCTTCTTTTGTCATACCGATTTCTTTTAGCAATACGGCCAGTGATTGTGCTTTATCAATACCTTTAGGAACCAATTCCAAAAAATAAGGTTCGGAACGGAATACGCCCATACGGTCTTTCAAGTGTTCGTACATTTCTTTTTCAAGCACTGCAAGCCGCGTAGGTTCACCTACAATCAGACATTTGGCAATAGGAAATTTTATTGCCTCCAGAAAATGATCCACTTTCTTGGGAGTCATCACATTCAGAATAGCTTCTTTCAATACATATTCATCTTCCGGATATTCAGTCAATACATATTTTCCATCGTAAGTGACGATAGCAAAATGATTGTCGGTGGCACATTTATACAGGTAAGGCAATATATCCGGATCGAGCACATTCTCGTACATCATCTCACCGGTTTTCCAGTCTATGATCTCACCTCCGTTATACGAAAGTATATAACCTTCGTATTTCTGCAACTCTAAGATCTCGGCCAGTGGAGCCACACCGTATGTGGGACGCCCCGATGCCAAAACAATTTTTACTCCGCGCTCTTGCGCTTCGATAAGTGTACGACGTGTGTGTTCCGTTACCTCTTTCTTTTGATTGGTCAACGTTCCGTCTAGGTCTAAAACTAATAATTTATACTTCATATACTATTTAATGGAGTGCTTTTGCCAAATTCGCTGCAAATATAACGATTAAATTCATGGCTTTTTGCTACATTTGCTCAAAATAAACAAGAATCATGACAGAAATTTTATTAACCGTAATTATTATCCTGCTGATAATTAATATTGTAATCGCACTTACTAAAAACAATCGTCTGCAAACCGAACGTCTGGAAGGATTGCTACGCGAAGAAATGAAAGAAAACCGGGACGAGCTGGGAAGAAATATCCGCGAACTGCGTAATGAACTGAATCAAACCTTGAACTATTCTATCCGCAATATGCAGGATACTTTGCATAAAAACCTGCTGACCGGTAATGAAATGCAACGGGAAAAATTTGAAGCAATGGGCAAGCAACAGGAAGCCTTGGTGAAAAGTACGGAAAAACGATTGGATGACATGCGGCAAATGGTAGAAGAAAAATTACAGAAAACATTGAATGAACGTATAGGACAATCCTTTGAAATAGTACGTTCGCAGCTGGAGAATGTACAGAAAGGATTGGGAGAGATGAAGAGTCTGGCACAGGATGTAGGAGGATTGAAAAAAGTTTTAAGCAATGTGAAGACACGGGGTACATTCGGAGAAGTACAATTAGGGGCTTTATTGGACCAGATGCTGAGTCCGGAACAATATGCGGCGAATGTCAAAACCAAGAAGAATGCAACGGAATTTGTGGAATTCGCCATTAAACTTCCGGGAAAGGAAAATAGTAATGATACTGTATATTTACCTGTGGATGCCAAATTTCCCAAAGATGTATATGAGCAATATCAGGATGCATACGAAGCCGGAGATGCCGCATTGATTGAAACTTCATCCCGCCAACTGGAAATCACAATCAAAAAAATGGCAAAGGACATTCACGATAAATATGTAGACCCACCTTTTACAACAGATTTTGCCATTATGTTTCTGCCATTCGAAAATATCTATGCAGAAGTGATCCGCCGGACCGCATTGGTGGAAATGTTGCAAAAAGACTGGAAGATAGTGGTTACAGGTCCTACCACCCTGGGAGCTATCCTGAATAGTTTGCAAATGGGATTCCGTACACTGGCCATTCAAAAACGAACAAGCGAAGTATGGAATGTGTTAGGGGCAGTAAAGACCGAATTCGGAAAGTTTGGAGGATTGCTGGAAAAGGTACAGAAAAATCTACAGAATGCAGGAGACCAGTTAGAGGAAGTTATGGGAAAACGTACTCGTGCCATAGAGCGTAAACTACGCCAGGTAGAAGCCCTTCCGGCAGAAGACAGCCAACGAATGTTGAGTTTGCCCGAACTGACAGATGATGAGGACGATGAATAAACAAGGAGGACTTAAAGATGAGCATGACGTGGGATTTTATTTTAAGATTGTTTGTGGCAGGCGCTTTGGGTACTGTTATTGGTCTGGATAGGGAATATCGTGCCAAAGAAGCCGGTTACCGTACCCATTTTCTAGTATCACTGGGAAGTGCTCTCATTATGATTGTGTCACAATATGGTTTTATGGAAGTAGTGAAGATGGAGGGAATAGACCTGGACCCGAGTCGTGTGGCCGCACAGGTTGTCAGCGGTATCGGTTTTATTGGAGCGGGTACTATTATTTTTCAGAAACAAATCGTGCGCGGGCTTACTACCGCTGCCGGAATTTGGGCTACTTCGGGCATCGGTCTGGCTATTGGAGCCGGTATGTACTGGCTGGGAATCTCAGCAACAATCCTTACGCTGATTGGTCTTGAGGCACTTAGCTATCTTTTTAAAAGTATAGGTATGAAAAGTTCCATGGTGGAGTTCTCTACAGACAATAAAGAAACACTGAACCGTATGGCCAAGAAATTCAATTCCAAGGAGTACAATATTGTTTCCTATCAATTGGACGAAAAGAGGTTGGGAGAAGTAACGACCTATTATGTTACAATGGTTATAAAATCCAAGAAATACAATGATGAAGGTATGTTACTGACATTATTACAGGATTTTAGCGATATTACCGTTCATAGGCTGGAGTAAGCTTTTCCGGCTTGGTTCAAAAGCAGCAGGGGAGAGCGCTTATTGAAAGATTCTCTCCCCTGTGCTGTGATCATGCTTTTAACCGCATAACAAACGTACTTCCTTCTCCCAGCTTACTGTCTACTGTAAGCGTACCATTATGGGCCTCGACAAAATCCCGGGAAATGGACAGACCTAAGCCGCTTCCTTGTACTTTAGTTCCGGGAACCCGGAAATAATGGTCAAAGATGCTTTTATGATAACGTGGATCAATCCCTTTCCCGAAATCCCGTACAAACATCTCAATGAATCCATCATCTGTCTGACGTGCCCCTATTACTACACGACCGTTTTCCGGTGAATACCGGATGGCGTTGGAAAGAAGGTTGGTCAGCACCCAAGCTATCTTCTCACTGTCGACAAACAGTTTACCTATTTTGTCTTCAGGGTACTCCACTTCTATTTGAATGTTGAACTTCTCGGCTTGCACACGGTTTGCCTTTATTGCATATTCTATCAACTCTATAGGTTTGGTTATCTTAGGCTTCAACTGTAGTTTTCCTGATTCTACCTGCGTCATATTCAGCAATTCGCCGGTGATATTAAGCAGCCGTTCGCTATTTTCCTTGATACTGTTTGCCAAATCTTCCTGTTCTTCATTTAAAGCTCCGATACGCTGGTCTTCTAATAATTGCAGACTCATCATAATAGCCGAGATAGGAGTCTTCAATTCATGTGAGATTGTAGAGATAAATGTGGTCTTGGCCGAATCCAGTTCCTTAAATTCGGTTATATTCTTCAACATAATGACATATCCTTTTTTTTCCATAGTAACCCCATCTTTCCCCGGTTGGGAAATACTCATGTATTTTACTTGGAAAAAACTCTCTTTATTGTCCGCATAAATCTTCAGAGGTTCTTTCTTTTCTTTTTCCTTGTCTTTGACTGGTTCCCCAGGAATTTCCACCAATTCACGAATCAGGCGGCGCAACAAATCATTGCGCAGGGAAATATCCTGTGCAGAATGTTTAATAACTTCTTCACGCTTCAGGTTGATCACATTCAATGCTTCATCATTGATGAACAGGATTTCCATATCATTATTTAAACCGATAATAGGCTCGTTGATACTGTTGATGATAGTCTCCATATATTTTTTAGATGCCATCATATCGGATAAAGTACTTGCATGATAATCTTCCAGACGTTTGGCCATGCGGTTGAAATTTTTAGATACTTCTGAAAATTCTTCACTGCTGTTCAATTCCAAACGTTTCTCATAATTATGGTTTGCAATTTCCTGTATAGCGTTGGTCAGCTCTTTAATAGGATTATCAATTGATGCGGGAAGACGCAACCACATACCAATACCAATACATATACATGCGGCACCAACAACATATATCCACAATAAAGCCCGCTGTAATCCGGGACCTGCTGCCGGACTGTCAGGTTCCGTGGCAGTCAGTATTTGCAAATTCACAACAGAAAGTACAACCAACAGTACAATCATTGCCACCAATATCCCTATGGCGAGGGTTAGTTTCGACTTTATATTCATAACTTTTATTTTTTATGCAAGTATAATCAAATCTATGTCCATTTCTGCTAAAGAGTGTAGAAATTTTCGATATTTGGAAAGACTGAATAATGCACCGGGCATTTTGAAAGCAGGATGCCCCATACAGACAGTTGTAATTCCACGTTGACGACAAGTCTTAATTATTTCTCCCATAATATCGGAAGATGAAACTTGGATAACTTCACCGCCCAACTCGGTAACCAGTTTAAAATGATTAAGTAAATGCCGCTGTGTTGCCAATGGAATACGTTCCGTACTTTCGGCAGGCGTTTGTACATAAAGGGCAAAAAAGACCGTATTGTACCGGGAAGCAAGCCGTGCCGCTTTACGGATGATATGTCGAGGAGTCCGTTCATTACTGCTGATACATGCCAAAAACTTCTCGTGCCGGATGCCCTTTTCGCCTGTAATAATTTCATTTTCAACTTTTTTCTCGACTCGAAAGGCCACTTCTTTTAGTGCCAGTTCACGTAACTGAAGAATATTCTCTGTCTTAAAAAAGTTATTCAGTGCCAACTGAATCTTTTCAGGGCGATAGATTTTCCCGGCTTTCAACCGGTTTATCAGTTCTTCGGCAGTAAGGTCTATATTTACCACTTCATCCGCATCCTGCAACACCTTGTCCGGAATCCGTTCCTTAACCTCTATACCTGCTATGCCTTTTACGTCTTCATTCAAACTTTCTATATGCTGGATATTAACTGCAGAAATTACGTTTATACCGGCATCCAACAATTCCATTACATCTTGCCAACGTTTCTCATTCCGGCTGCCCTCGATGTTGGTATGTGCCAATTCATCTACTATAACCAGTTCGGGATGTAACTGAAGAATGGCATCAAGATCCATTTCTTCCACTTCCTTACCTTTGTAAAATATCTTTTTCCGAGAGATAACAGGCAATCCTTCCAACATAGCAACGGTTCCTGCACGTCCGTGCGTTTCAATATAACCTATCTGTACATCTACACCGTTCTCCAACATTTCGTGAGCTTCTTGCAGCATACGATAACTTTTCCCTACACCGGCTATCATTCCGATATAGATTTTAAACTTTCCACGCCGTGAACGTTTAATCAAATCTAAAAAATGCTGTACACTTTCTTCTCTGTCTTCCATTTGTTACTTTATCATATTGGCAATATAACAATTTTCCGCATATTTAATATCAGTCCTTTTATAACAGGCAAAGAATATACCAATAAAACAAACAGCTTAGCTACAATGCCATAAGCGTGTCATCAAAGACTAAAGCTTACCAAAATGAAAAGGGGGCTCTTTCAAAATGAAACACTTTCTTAATCACTATAATTATTGCCGTTAGATCTCCCAGAATAGTTTATTCCTGCTTTTCTAGCTTGTGTATGTTGAAATTGACGGGCTATTTTATATTCACGTTCTCCTTTTAGTAATCTGTATCCGGTTTGTTTAAACCAAAAGCTTATATTATTTTCTATACATTGCCGACGAATGTCCAATACCCAGTCATAATTACATATACGCGCTTCTTTGCCCGATTCTCCACCTACCACAATCTGTTCTACCCATGTACCGAGTTCTCCCTTGAAGTTTATAGCGGACAACAACGGTTCACAGATAATGATTTTATGCTTTACAGGAGCTGCTTTATAAAGAGGAAGACGGTAATCCACTCTGTCTTGATTTTCCATGGTGCAACAAATGGTAACATTATCATACCCGTCCCCCCAATCCGGAGGCAGACATTGGCCGAGCCGGTCTATGCGTTTAGTTATAAACAAGAAATGAAGATCGTATCGTTCCCGCATCATTTTCCATGCTTCTATACGCCATTCATCGGCTTCTTCTATCAGAAAATCGGAGGTAAAACAAGTATAGACAAGATTGCCGGAAGGGATCTTGTAAGTCTTATCCTTTTTCCGTCGCACGGGCAGATTGAATTGTCCGGTTTTGGTTATTATGGAACTGTCTTTCCCATGTTTACTATCTCCGCGATATACATAACAATGCCGGCAACCTGTACTTAGCTTATGGCAGCCATGCCAAGGATTCCATAGAGAAGACTCCGGACTTATTCTATTTTCCATTCTGTCTGAATAAAATTTATCATTGTCTGCAAAGTTAGCTAAAGTCTTTTCATCATTTACATAATTCATTCCTGAATTTCTTCAAAAAGAATGGGAGTGTTATAGTTAATGCAAATGGATTAATGTACCTTTGCCGGTATAATCAATTAAGCCACTGGCAAGAATAAATTTTATAATGTAGAATATAAAACAAAAAACTTATTATATGAGCACAGACGATAGAAAATGGGAGATTATTGAAAGTGAATATCTTATCCGCCGCCCTTGGCTGACCGCACGCCGTGACCGGGTTAAACTACCTACAGGAGTTGAAATTCCTGAATATTATATTTTGGAATATCCTGATTGGGTAAATGTAATTGCTATCACCAAAGAAGGTAAATTCGTATTAGTACGCCAATACCGTCACGGAATAAAAGAAACACGTTATGAAATTTGCGCCGGAGTTTGTGAAACCGGAGAAGAACCTTTGCTTTCTGCCCAACGCGAATTGTACGAAGAAACAGGGTATGGCAATGGAAATTGGACAAAACTTATGACCATTTCAGCAAATGCCAGCACCATGACAAATATCACTCATTGTTATCTGGCTACGGAGGTAGAACGAATCTCTACCCAGCATTTGGAAGAAACTGAAGATCTGACAGTGCATTTGCTGGATGAAGAAGAAGTAAAAGCGTTGTTATTGAATGATGAGGTGAAACAATCATTGATGGCTGCACCGCTTTGGAAGTATTTTGCTTTATATTCTCATTCATAATATCATTATATAGCCGTGAGGAAGGTACAAATCTCTCTTCAAAAGTAATTTAACTTACTTTTCCAAAGCTGCTTTGGAATTCCTTTAAACTAGGGCATTAACTTTCCGGGACTATGCCGTCAGGTTGGAAAAAGACAAGTTCATCTTTTAAAAAGGTCTTTAGCTTTTTAAAAGATGAACTTGTCTTTTTTACCCGCTTGCGGACTGAAAAACTTCTCGCCCCATGAAAGGGTAACCCGATACTTTTACAGGTGAACCCGGAAAAACAGGCATCCGTTTTTATAAAACGGACATTCATTTCAGGAAAACAGACGCTCGTTTTCCGAAAACGGACGTTCATTTCCTGATGGGATGTTGCAAACCGATGTATAGGAAAAAGCCTGTTTCTTATTCCACCAAGAAATCTTCCGATTTGAATTCACTGTAAAACCTTCCAGAGAAAGCTGTAAATTTCAATACACAATAATCCGGGTCCGTTACCCCTTCCGGATAATACATTGTATCCCCCTCACGCCAAATCATTTCCTTGCTGGCGCTATCAGTCAGAACTTCCATCGTGCCACGCAGCATGACACCACGAAAAAAACGCCTGTCACAAAAATAAACGGATGCGTGGTCGTTCTTCCTGTATTGTACCACACGCATGGAAGAAGTGTTTGTAGTAAAATAAATGATCTTGATACCTTCACGCTTACGTGGTTGCAACATCGCCTTCATGTTAGGAAATCCGTCCTCATCTATGGAAGCGATAAATGAAACGGTTTGTTTGTCAATCATGTTACCGATTGTCTTTTCTGCATCTTTCATGTTCTTGATTATTTAATTGATTATGAAGATGTAAAGATAGGTAAAAGCCGGAAAAAGGATGCCATACATTTCATGGGAGAAATATCACTTTTCATGGTTGTTGCTCACGACGATAATTAAAAGGAGTCTTTCCGGTATGTTGCCGGAAGCTGCGGATGAAGTAAGAAACAGTGGAAAAATGAAGGCTGAGTGCTATTTCCGAAACGGGAATATCTGTGTATGCCAACAGTTTACGGGCTTCGTTCATCACTTTGTTACGGATGTATTGCTTGGCACTGGTATACAGGACAGAGTGAACCAGTTCATTCAGATAATTGGGAGTAATGCAAAGGCAGTCGGCATAAAATTGCACGGAATGCTGCTCTTTCAAGTTCTCTTCCACCAGTTTTATAAACCGCTCGATGTAAGGACTGTTGTTTTCTTTGGAACCGGTTAGGGTTTCGTTTCCGATGGCAGAAAGAGTTTTTTGATAGCAACGATCCAATAACATAAGGGCTTCATACAGAAGTGCCCTCAGCATGTGCACATTGCCAGGCTGATAGGTATCAATTTCTTTTTTGATATGCTGTAAAAGTTGGAGCATACGGATATAAAGTTCTTCGGGCAACTGTAGTTTCAGCGAAGTTTCTCCGGGATGAAAATAGGAGAGGTGTTGCACAAACTGCGTATCTTTAAAGAACGATGAAAGAAATTCATCTTCAAAAATCAAAGCATAACCATTCTTTATACAATTAATCTCCCAACTGCGGATTTCTCCCGGCCGCGAAAAAAAGACATCACGGGAAACTGCATTGTAAGTCTGATGACCGATAACAAAACGTCCTTCTCCCTCTGTTATAAAAGTAATATCATAATAAGTCAGCGTATGAACTGCTTTCCCAGCCAGATATTTCTTTATATCTTTCAGTGCCACGATGTCTATCAGCAATTCACTGCCATATTTGTTTTTATAAAAGGTATAGAGGGGGGTGGAAGATTTCATCATTTCGGGCTGCCTATTCAGTATTCTTTTTATCTTTTCTTTTAGAAACATTCATGTTCTGATGCAAAACTATAAAAAACTCTTCGACTTCTATTACAGGAAAGATAAAAAGTTTGTAGTTGTGAATTGATGAAGCAAAAAAACAGCCTTCTTATGCATGTTCCGGCAAAATTACCTATCTTTATTGCAGTTGCCATTTGATTTATGACGCAAACATGTATGATGGATTAAACACCTTCCTATCTGATTTGTATTTTTACAAGAAATGGCTTCCGAAAAATAAAATAGGTCATTCAAAGAATAAGCAGTGCAGATGCCCCCTTGAACAAACACCTGCACTGCTTGAAAAATATTTTAGAAATTCGCTTTATGCTTCTTTACTTCATCCACTAACTTTGAAAAGGATGAATCTTTTTTGCGATAAAGAATGCATAGCCATAATATGCTTTATACTTACTATATAGCTCAGCCTCATGATGATTGGATGTTATCAATTCTTCTACGATTCTGCTTCCTGCATGTTTTCTTCTGAATATTTCCTCGGCTTTAGCTTGAGGAGTGAAATAATGTTCTATCCAGCAATTCTCCGGAAGAATGAATGTCGCAACCGGAATATATCCTGCTTTTTGTATCTGGGCTACTTTGTTGGGAACCGTATCTATTTCCGTATAAGCACTCATCCAGAAATCATGAATTTCTGCCGGGCGTTGATCGGTAAACCAGACACTTTCAGAAACGGCAAGGTATCCTCCCGGTTTCAAATAGTTGCGCCACTCTTTCAAGCCTCGTTCAAAGCCGATATTATAAATGGCTCCTTCCGACCAGATCAAGTCCAAAGAGTCCTTTTCAAAAGAAAGGTCATCCATCGAACCGACTATGCCTTTCACCCTATTCTGGAGATTCAGTTTCTCGGCATTCTTGTTGAAACGTTCAATGAATCCCGGGAAAAAGTCGATGCCTGTAATCTTCCCCGGCGCATGTTGTGCCAAGATCATTGTCTGCCCCCCTGTTCCACAACCGAGATCGGCAATAAGGGATTTGTCGGTAAGATTATCTATAAAGCTTAATGCTTTAAGAGTTACTTCGGGACTTCCGGGTCCTTGTCGCTCCGTATTTAAGAAAAAATCACAAATCAAATTTACATCGAATCCTAGAATTGTATTGTTGTCATTATTCATTATCGTAATATATTAAACATACACTGAAAGCATAGCCATACTCCCTGTGTAATTAAAAAATAAAATTATAGTAATATGAAATTGCTCTCGAAAAAATATCCCGAGAATACACGAATAAACAATCTATTTATGAGAACAGATTGTTTACGATACCAAATCCGATATACGAGTTTTTAACATAGTGCAAAGATACACCTATTTCATTGAAAAACGATAGAAAACAATGTTTAAATTTAGGAGATATTTCAGTATTTGATCTTTTTCCACTCTTTTAAAAACCTATTTTGCGTTTCAAATAAATCATATCTTTTAGTAAAATCCCATTGTCAATAATGGGATGATCGTAATTCTCCGTGAAAAAACCTTTTATACAATGAGAATATTCAAAGCCGCAACTTTTATAAAATGCAAGAACACCGGGAACGTCTCCTGTTCCCACTATCATCTGAGTATATTCTTTTGAATAATGGTTTATCAGGTAGTTTATTAGTTTTCTACCATATCCTTGTCGCTGGGCAATAGGGGTAACCGCTATATTCTTCAATTCACAAATTTCCGGACCTTCTTTTGTTACAACGCCCACGGCTTTTATCCCATTATCTTCCAATACAAACAAGTCACCACGCTCCAGATACCGGTCTATCATTGTTTCCTGTTCATCCCCAAGCAATAATAAGTCCAGATATTGCTTTTTATTTCTAGATATTTTAATGATGTGATAATCCATAATATTATATTTATAACATTCTTGTCTCTATAGATAGTGCAAAACAGCACTATTTTAACGATTCCCGGCATATCGGTAAACAGCAGCCGAAATATCAGAGATTATTTTAGCATTCGTTTCCATATTTTCTTTTGAGTCTTTGACAAATACAGCTACTACGTATCGGCTTCCATCAGGTAGAATTACAAAGCCAATGTCATTGATGCCAATGTATTCTCCCCGGTCATTCTTATCGGAAGTTCCTGTCTTATGTCCTATCTTGACTTCACTTTCGGGAAGGGGAGCAGGCAGTCTGTCTTTGCCTGTCCCACACTCTATCATAATATGCTTTAGAAAATCTGTATATTCATTTCTCATGAAATCTTGAGTCATAAAAAGTTCCAATAGATTGGCTGCTTCCATTGGTGTTGTCCAGTTTTTGTAACAATCATCCATGTCTTGATGCATCTCATCTTCGGTAGCAGTTATGGAAACATCGTTTATTCCCAATGAATGAATGTATTCATCCACCACGTTTACACCACCTATATAATCGAATAAGATATCACAGGCTACATTGTCACTTGACTGCATTGTATAAACTAAAAGTTCACTAATCGGAAGTTCTAAATTGCCTTGGGGATATTTATCACGCAAAGGGCTGTATGTATCCGGTTTGAAATATTTTTTATCAAGATATAGGGAAGTGGAAAGTGGAATATGCCGTTTTTGCAGGTAATCACATACAGCCAATGCCTGATGAAACTTATAAACGCTCATCATGGGATATTTTTCGGCATTATTTATGGCCAGCGTATCTTCTCCATCCAGTATCAAAGCCACTCCTATAGTTGCTTTCTTATCTTTAATAATATGTCGAATTTCTGTTTTTAATGTTTTCAATGAATCTTGGGATTTATTCTGAACACATCCGCCAGACAACACACACCATATACATATAATAATATATGGATATCCGTTTTTTACTAAAGACTGCAAGATTAACCTTGGGCTCCGTTTTTTTGTTATACGCATTTTCCTGATCCTTAATTCCGCAACACTTTGATTTGACTTTATTTATAAGTTCCTGAGCAACAAAAAGTTGCTCAGGATTTTGCCATGTCAGATTTTTCACTTATCTTAGTGTTGCAAATCAAAACAAGCGTAAATCGTAACAAGACATGGCAAAGGTACAAA
>OJJA01000067.1_pt1 | contig 96452 bp, 75 predicted proteins | sample 1596031 | NCBI WGS metagenome assembly OJJA01 (sample SAMEA4350132, study PRJEB24818) | metagenome | biome: human; feature: gut; material: faeces | place: Denmark | collected 2013-09
TAAGAGACGAGAATAAATGTAAATCTTATGTAGTTGCTAAAGCTAATTATGATGAGCTTTATAAAACTCATGAAGAACTATTTAAACGTGAAGATAAAATTAAGTCATTAAAAGAAGAACTCAAGTCATTAAGAGACGAGAATAAATGTAAATCTTATGTAGTTGCTAAAGCTAATTATGATGAGCTTTATAAAACTCATGAAGAACTTCTTAGTGATCATAATAAACTTATTGATGAATATAAAGGTCTTCAAATAAATTATACTGATCTTAAGAACACTTATGATGAGCTTCAACATATTTCCGATTCTTATAAGAATGATATAGAAATTCTTAGAACTGCTAATAAGAATCTTCGAGCAGCTAACGAGAATTATAATCTTATTAAATCTCAAAACGATCAATTTGTTGTTAGTTATAATCAACTTGAATCTACTTATAAACATGTTCTTAGTCAAAATGAAGAACTTAATAGTGTAGTTAAACATAATAACACTGAGATTACAGTTCTAAGAGATACTGTTGAACAACTGCGTGCTAAAATTAAAACTCAAGATGCTATAATTGAGATAAATAAGGAGAAGATTGAAAAGCAAGATAAAGAAATTCAATCATATAAGAATATTAATAAACAAAGTGAATTTGATCTATGGCAAGTTTCGATAATTACTTTATAAAAGTAATGTTAATGTTCATTGCTTTTATTACTATCTGGAATATGCTTCGATCTCATACTAAACTTGGTAATATTCATTGTTTTATTATAGCTATTATAGCTGTTACTTTTACTTCTATTTGTTCAATTATTACTTATAACATTATTCTATCATGAAGATATTACAAAACTCCGATAAGCAACTAGTCGTTGCTATGAAAGATTCTATTACTATACTATCTGATGATAAAACTCTTGTTTCTGTTGACAAAGAGATTGTTTGTGCTGCTGCTAATACTCTTGGTATTCTTGACGACATTAAAATAATGACTCACTTAATAAGATTTATGAAGCTGATCGAAATTTAAATGTTCAACTAAAAACCTATAAAGCTGAAATTAGAAATCTTAAAGACAATCTTGATCAAGTAAATGATCTATGTGAAGAAAGAGAACGTATTATCAATGAGTGTAATCAAAAGATTATTGATTATGAAGCAATCATCAAAGACTTAAAGAAGGCGAACGAGTATTATATTCGTAAAGAGAATTGTGCCACCCCCGTAAAGGAGTGATGATCATGATAGCTCTTATCCACCTACTAAAGTTAAGTAATCTTAATAAAGCTCTTAATCCTTAGCATTATCTAAATATTATTCATATACTTGTGCATTATTAAATACTACGAGTTATGGAAGATTATTTAGATGGTGCTATTGGATTTCCTATTTGTGCATTAGGTACTGATGTTGATTATCTCGATTGTGAGATAGCCGACAAATGGAATCGTGGCGAAACTCTATCTGAATGTAATCAAGATTTAGATTTGGATATAGAAAATATTGAAGATTAACTATTAAATAATAATATTATGGCAGATATTTTAGAAGCTAAACGTCCAACTATTGCTCAGTGTAAAGCTGAGATTATTATTCTTCGTAACCGTAACTCTGAATTGAATACTACTCTTCATAGTGCTAAAATAACAAGTGAACAGTTACGTATGTCTAATCAATCTTACGAATGTCATATTCGTAATCTTGAAGAAGATATTAACAGACTTCGTAATCGTAATGCTGACCTCGGTAATAAACTGGGAATGAAAGATGCTAAAAGGCTTTATACTACTGTTGGTATTGTAGGTTTTGCTTTCATTCTTGGATTTGTACTTGGTATTCTTATTAAACTCTAACTAGTTTGTTTTATTTATACGCTAGTTAATGTAATTGAAAATACGTCTTGTCAAAGGGCTTTGAAATCTTTTAATTTATGAATTAATTAGCCAATGCTATTAATATTGATAGACTGTGAAGTTAGTCAGTATTGATAGCATTTTTAATTTAAAACTTTATAATATGGAATTAAATATACTTGAAGGTCTTATTGTTACTTCTAAGAATCTTCTAAATGGTTATATAGTAGCTAATGGAGGGTATGAAAGTATCAATATTTCAACTCTTCGTAAAGCTGTTGATAATATGAGTTCTAATCCTCATTATAATAATCCTAAAGATCATAAGATGATATTTAGTAATTATCTATTTATTATTAGTAAGATTGCTAGTATTATAAATGAAGATATTACTGAATATCTTAAAAGCGAATTATCATAATTTCTGTTCTATTAATTATGTATATGTATTATACACTAAAAGTCAGTCATAGTAACACGGTCTGTGAAGATAGTGTTATTTTTAAATGAACATACTGATGATGACTTATTAAGTTGAAACATTATTCGAGTAATCGTTGAAGTAAGGGAAATCCTCTTTGTAAAATGTCTATGTTTAGTTATATTTTCCTTAGATTAAACTGTTTAAGGTTACTAGTAATACAGTTCGTGAGAATAGTATTGTCTATTTTATCCCATCGGAGTAGAAGCGTCTACTCCTTTTTTATTGATTATTCATTTAAATCATTATATATGAAAACAACTCATAAACAAATGTTGGAGTTTCTATTAATCATTCAAAGATTAGTTAGGAAACATTGTACTGATCTTCATTTTTCAGTTTCTACTCAATCTAAAGAATCTGAAAGAGTTCTTAGTTATATTAGTGTTTATGTTATTACATATAATTTTAATAGTAATACTATTAAACATAGTAGATTGTTTTCATTCTATATTGTTAATGATATTGATGAAAATAATATTGCTCTTGATAATTTAAGAAATTATATTTATATGGAAGTAGCGACTATTAATAATCTAAGAAGTAAACTCAAACGGAATTCCCTTACGGGGGAAGTATAAACAATCTATTATTATTAATTATTTAAAACAAACTGGTATGATTAAAAAAAGAATTAGAATTGGTCGTAGTGAAAGATTTTATAGTCTAGTAGCTTTTACACTTAACACTATTAATGCTGTTAAGTTGTTGCAAATCGAATCACGTAGAAGAATATCGACTTATGGCAAAGCAGATAGAATTTAATATAGATGGCGAAGGTAGAATAGAAACTACTTTCGCTAATTGTATTATATGTGGTAATAAATCTATTAGTATAGGTTCTACTAACTATAATATATGTCCTGAATGTACTGAAGTTCTAGAATCTGGTAAAAACTGTCTTGTTATTGAAGATCTTTATCATGATGAACAAAAGGTAATAGGTGGTAGAGCTATGATTCTTGAATCCGCTGCTATCAAAGCTAAGTCTGCTGTTGTTGTAATGTCTAAGAAGGAATTCGAGCATTTATATAAAATCTATATGTCTAAAATGAATTAGTTATGGAAATAAATCTCTCTGACTATATTTATCCAGATGGAGTAATAGATGTTCGTGTTGATGAATATAAAGCTGTTATTAGTAATGATTTTGCCAATGATAAATATTGTATTATAATTACTGAAGCAGTTCCTCATTTAATAGCTAGAACATTCGAAATACCTTGTATTATTGATCCTTCTTCTGTTGATATTAAAGGCTATAAAATAGCTAGTGTTTATCCTCGTGTTGGAACATTTATTATTAATTGGAATAAACTTAAAAAGATAAAATAATGAAATTCAATTTTACTCCTGTTAATGAAAAGAATAAAGTTGCTCGTGAACGAGTTGTTGAGAAACTCGTTGATGGTACTATTATTCTTGATGGTAATACTTACAGATTTAAAAATGTAGGTGGTACTATGGTTCTTCCACTAACAAGACGTTCGTATTCTTGCGAAGGATTTCGTATAATATTCGCTAAGTTCTTAGATAAGAATGGCAAGAATATTAAAGTAATACGTAGTAATGGTTTTAGTGCTCCTAAATGTTATATTCCATTTAAGCCGGGAATTAAAGTTCGTGGTTATATTCGTATTGAAGATAATATCCAAAAATTTGATTTAAGAGATAATGGATTTAACTAAATATACTGATGCTAATAAAAGCAGTAGTGTAATAGCTTCCTTTACCAAAGATCAACTTAACGCCTATACTCATTTAATTGATTTCATTAATCGTGGATTCGATGAAAATGATTATAAGCGTGCTCTTATTGGTAGTGCTGGAACAGGTAAAACTTATATGATTAAAGAAGTTATTAATAAATGTAATCTCTCTAATTCTACAATAGGTTTAGCTGCTCCAACACATAAAGCTGCTAGAGTTTTAAGTAATTCTACTAATATTAAAACTTCTACTATTGCTAGTGATTTAGGTTTTAGATTAAATACTGATCTTGAAGATTTCGACATTAATAATCCTCCTTTTGATCCACTAGGTGAAAAGAAGATTAAAGGTTATCGTCTTTATATTATTGATGAAGCATCTATGATTGGTAAAAGTCTTAAAACTTATATTGAGAAAGAATGCAAAGAAAACGGATGTATGATTATCTATATGGGAGATAGTTCTCAACTTCCTCCTGTTAAAGAAACAATCAGTCCTTGTCTACGTGGTATTAAATACTATGAACTTAATCAAATTGTTAGACAAGAAGAAGATAATCCTGTTAGTTATTTGTTAAAGCTACTTAGATACGATATTCAACATAAGACTTGGAAGTTCTTAGAATATATTAATGCTAATAGATTTAAATTCGATTTAAGTGAATCAAAAGGTTATTATACTTGTGGCTTAAATGAATTTCAATCATTAGTTATTGATGGTTTTAATAATGAAGAGTTTACAACTAATGTTGATACTTGTCGTCTTGTAGCTTATACAAATAAAGCAGTTAGTGATTGGAATAAGTTTATTAGAACTAATATAATTCAAGATTCAGATCGTGCGGCACTTACTTGTAATGATTTGATATTGTCTTATGTTACTCTTGTAAATGAATTCAATGAAGCAGTCATTACTAATTCAGAAGATTATATAGTTAAGAACATTGCTAACTTCACAAATAAAGATGGTATTAAAGGATTCACTGTTAAGTTCGTTAAGATTAATGGCGGAGAATCTACTAAACCTTTGTTTGTTGTAGATCATAATGATAGAGCAAATATTCTTCTTTATTATAAATTTTGTAATGAATTTATAGATGCTGCTAAATCTGCTCCTGCTAGTTCTCGTAGTGCTCGTTGGAAACTATATTATGAATTTAAAGAACGTAATCTTCTTCTTGCTAATATACTTGATAAGTATGGTAAGATTAAATTCTATCGTGATTTAGATTATGGTTTCGCTATTACTTCACATAAAGCTCAAGGTAGTACTTTTAAAGATGTCTATGTAGACATTAACGATATTGTCTTTATGGCTAACGGTAGTCCATATGGCGATATTGATAATACTCTTCGTAGATTATATACTGCTTGTAGTCGTTGTAAAAACAGATTATTCTTATGTTATGGGTGGTAGATATTGTGAAGATTGTGCTTATCGAGTAATTAATGAGAAGAACCATTATATAAAAGGAATAGGTAATAAACAAAGTAATAAGATAATTGTATTTCCTCATCTTGGTTTTAGTGATAAAATTATTATTAATAGTGAGGCATTCAAACAAATTAGTGAGTTATATGATACTCTCTTTGATAGAAATATCTTAGATGATTATTATATAACTTGCTTTGTTAAATGTCCTATTAGTATCAAACATCCTATTGATGTTATGACTAAAGCAAGATGTTATAATTACCTTCGTGAAGAAGTTACTAATAACAAATATAATATTCTTATTCTTCTAGGTAATGCTTGTTCTTTAATTAATGTTCGTCCTCATTCGACTAATAACGTATATCGTAATTGCACAGGTCATTATGTCTTTGTTAATTATAGTCCTTTTGTTATTCGTTATGATCTTCTTAAAGATTCTTATATATCAAAATTTACTAGTATCTTTAAAGCTATCGCATATAACAACTTAAAAGAATTTATAATTAAAGACTTATGAAAGCCCTTGCTTATGATATTGAAGTTACTCGTAATTACTTCGGTGTTTGTTTCGTTGACTTAAATCATTATCTCGAAGTATTTAAAGATTGTGTTGATGATAAACAAGAAGCAATTCCTCTTATAGATAAGTTATCTGTTACTGAAATCAAGAACCGATTAGCTACTGTTAAACGTTATAGATTTAGTATTTTTGAAGATGATGATTCAGAATTATATCCTTTATTAAACTTGCTACAATACGAAGCTGATTACTTTGGTTATAATAATAATAAGTATGACCGTCTTATGTTAAGTGCTCTTCTTATGTATTATAATCAGTTTAATAAACCTAGTAAACTTATTGAGTTTCTATATGATACATCGCAAAGAATTATTCGTAATTCAGATAATGATGTTCTATGGCAAGATAGCTTTACTAATATGTTGATGAAGAATCGTCTTAACTTTCGTGATTTAGATCTTTTCCAAATCTTTAGATTAGATCATTTTCATAAGAGTTTAAAACAAACTTCTATTAATATTAAATGGTATAATCTTCTTGAATATCATATGCCTCCTATTAGTGAACTTGATGCTCATTATTATAATAGGCTGTCAGAAGCTAAAGGTCTTTCTATTGAACAACTAAATAGATTATATCGTAACTCTTTTGAACGTTATCTACATCCTGCTTGGAAAAAGGAAATGGAAGAGTATAACGATAATGATGTATTCATTTGTTGTGAGCTAGTTCGTATGAATCAAGAAGAAATTCGTTTAAGATATATGATTAGTAAGGAATATGAAATTAACGTTCTTTCTGCTAGTCGTAGTACAATTGCTGATAAAGTTATTGTTAAACTATATAGTAAGTTTACTGGTCTTCATCCTAAACGATTCATTGATACTAAAACTATCCGGAGAAAAATAGAAGTTTCCGAAATCTTGTCAGATAAGATTCAATTTTTAAGCCCGCAGTTGAACGATCTACTTCAATCCTTACGTTCCCTTGTCCTTAGGGGAGAAAAGGGCGAATTCGAGCGCACATTCACTTATGCAGGCACTTCCTACACCCTCGCAACTGGCGGTTTGCATTCTAATGAAATACCTGCTATTTATGTTGCAGATGATAAACAAACTATTGTTGATAGGGATGTAACTAGTTATTATCCGAATCTTATTCGTAGTCTTAAAGTATGTCAGAAACACCTTAATCCTAAAGCATGGTTTCGTATTGCTGATACTATTGTTGATGAAAGAACTGAACACAAGCATCTTGCAAAAGATAAAAGTCTTAGTCTTATTCAACAAATTAAGCATTTTACTGCTGCTGCTTGTCTAAAGATTGTAGCTAATGCTGGAATCTTTGGCAAAATGGGTAGTGAGAAATCATTTCTTTGTGATAAGAAAGCAATGTATAAAGTTACTATTAATGGACAATTGTTTCTATTAATGCTAATTGAAAGACTAGAAGATGCCGGAATTCATGTTATAAGTGCTAATACAGATGGTATCGTAACTATTGTTCCTAAAGGTCTTGAAGAAACTGCTGATAATATTTGTCATTGGTGGGAAAAACATCTTGGTCTTGAACTTGAATTTACTAGTTATAGCAAATATATTACTGAAGGTGTTAATAGTTATCTAACTGTTAAAACTGATGGTAAGAAGAAGTTTAAAGGTAGAATGAATCCTAAGATGTATCTAGAAGATTTATCTAAAGGTTATAATTCTCCTATTGTAGCTAAAGCTGTAACTGAGTATTTTATTAATGGAACACCTGTTATGGAAACTCTTCGTAATAGTAAATCTATTCTTGATTTTTGTCGTACTCAAAACGTTAATCGTAAGTATTATATTGAATATACTCATGTTGTTGATCATAAAATGGTTGTTGAAGAGGTTCAAAGAAATACTAGATTCTACGTTTCTCTTACGGGGGGGTCGCTCATGAAGGTAGAAGTATTAGGTTGGGATGAAAACAATCAACCTAAACTTAAAAAAAGTTCTCTCTGTGCTGGTCAACGAGTTACTGTATGTAATCTTGTTGAAGATAAGGATATATCTGAACTAAATATTAATTATCTATATTATTATAATGAATGTATGGCTATTATTGAACCTATTGAACAATCACGTAATAATAAAGGTAAAGGCAAACGTTTAGTGAAGAAATATTATGGAATGCGAAATACATTATTTGATTAATTATGGAAAGTAATAAACTAACTGTTGAAGAATTTGCTCGTAAGAATATTGGTAAATCTTTTAAAACATTTGATAAAGATTATATTATTCCTTTTGAAGCAGAAGCTATGATTGTAGGTTATAGTTCTTTTAAACAACTCCTTATTTGTTCTGTTACAGAATGTGGTGGTTGGAGACGTTTTGATGAAGATGATATACTTCTTGTTCATAGTCCTCTTAATTATAGTTATTTTTATATGGCTCATACTGAACTTATTGCTAGAAATTTATTATGATAACTATTGAACAAATATGTAGTCTTAATCTTGGTAAAGAGATTGACTACCATAAAGATTGGAAAGTTATGATAGTAGGTTATAATACACGATTTAATTTTATTATTTGTTCTTCTACTAAAAATGATGGTTGGACTGAAATGATAGATTCAGATACTATTCTTATTCAAAGTCCTCTTAATGTTTCGTTTTTCTATATTACACCGAAATATGAATATTATCGAATGCAACTACAATTACCATGAAAAACAATGTAGAAGAAATATATAATGAAGCTGCTGATAAATGGCGTAATGCTTCTGGTGTTGGAAGTATTGTTTTAACGCAGCCATTAGATATTATTAAACTTGCTGTTCATATCTTAGATAAGATGATTGTAAAATCACCTAATCTATTGGTTATGATAATATGTGAAAACCTAACTGATCGAGCTAATATTCTTTATGCTATTGAAAATACTTCTGCTAATAGTGAAACTTATAAGAAGCTAATTGCTGAGAAATATATTAATGTATTCACTAGAGATTATATTGAGAAGTCTACTTATCGAGGGATTAATAAGAAAGATCTTCTTATTACTATTAATGTTACTAAATTCAAAGGTATCATTGAAAGATATGAAGGTGCTAGTTGTTTTAAATATAAATTAGTTCTAACTAATGAAATAGATAAAGTTGCTAGTAATGCTGTTCTTATGTATCAATTTGCTCCGAAAGTTTATTCGTTAAACTATTCGTCTTTGTTGAGTAAGTCGATTAACTCCCCCGTAAAGGAATATCAAATCGGATGTGCTCTTAGTCAACCTGATCAAGAACATTATGATAAATGTACTAATTACATTAATGATAGTGTTAATATATTCGGTGATTTTAGTAAGATAGAAGAGTGTCGTGTAGGTAATCGTGAACTAAACTTATCTGCTGAGGCATGTCGTACTCTTGTTGCTGAATATAATGGTTGGCGTCCTATTATGGATATGTCCGATATAATGGCTAAGCGTCTTGATGATCTTTATAATCCAATTGCTCTTGGTGAACGTGTTAATCAAGTTTATAACATTATACGTGAAAGACGTAATCTTGTTACTGATAACATTGTTAAACTAGAGAAGATACTAGAGATCGTTAAGTCTAATCTAGGCAAAAAGATTCTTATAGTCTCAATGCGTGGAGAATTTGCTAGTAAAATTACTGACTACATCAATAGCAATGTTGAATGTACTGGTAAATCAGTTCCTACTAATGGAGAAATATTTGATACTAATATCAAGTTTCTTCAATACGACTATTGCGGTAATTATCACAATGATATGGAAGGTATTCCAGCTTATGATAAGTTTGGTAAACCTAAAGTTTATAAGAGTGGCAAGAAAATAGGTCAGCCTATTATAATGCAAGCTAAAGCACAGCGTTCACAAAATTTAACATTGTTCAACGATGACTGCATACGAGTGCTATCAGCTAACAATTCAATAGATACTGATTTTAATGCTATCGTAGACCTTGTTATTTTCACTTCTCCGATGTGTTACTCTCTAAGAGATATAAAGTATCGGATACCGAACTTATCCTTTAGTACCGAACCTAATATTATATATAAGGTATATATTGTGAATTCAATCGAAGAAAAGAAACTTAATGAGACGAAAGGAGGAAAGAACTATGAAGTAGTTAAAGATTGTGAAAACGATGATATAGCTATTGATTTTTAAAGTGATACTATTGTTATTCAAACAAAAAGTATTATCTTTGTAATGTAATAATAAAGCGAACCTTGAAATAATGGAAGAAGTAGAAAAAGAACGTAGTGTTCAAGTTTCTAATAGAACTAATGAAATAGTTAGTCCTACTGTTAATAATCTCAATCTTTTAAATCCCGAAGAAAGAGGAAAACTTGAACTGTATCTTAAATCTATTATGGGAAGTGAAAAGTGCGGTATTAAATCAATGGCTGATGGTTTAGCTATATTTAGTAGAGCACAAGACTTAGGTTTACCTTTTACCAGTAGTATTGAACATATTAGTGCTATTAATGGTAAAACCGTAATAGATGTTCATCTAATCAAAGCATTGTTACTAAAGGCAGCTATAACATGGGAGTGTACAAAAGATTATATAGCTCAGTATGAATGTACTGATGGTAATAATGTTTATATTGATGGAAAGATACCCGATTACTGTAAGCGTTTTACCACTAAGAAAGAAGCTCTTAAATACACTGCTGAACAAAATGGCGATAGTATAGGTGTTTATCCTGTTAGATATTATCAAGACTATAAAGGAAACATTTATAAGGAGTATCAAATGAATGCTAGTTTTGGTATTTCAGTTAATGCTGAAAGTGCTGCTAAGATTCAAGCAGAAGGCAAAACTCCTGTGTTTCGTATAGCTCATATCCCAGTAGATTATGTCACCGAATATAAATTTACTAGAGTCATTGATAATCGTGTTATTGAAGCTACTAGTCATTTCAGTTACAGTGAAGCTGTTACTGCTGGACTTTTAGGTAAAGATACATATAGTAAATATGCTCGAATTCTAATAGGACATAGAGCTTTTACTTATGGTGCTAGAGACATTGCTGCTGATGCTCTTCTTGGATGTCAAGAAATAACAGAGGCGAAGATTATGAATAACATTCCGCTAGAAGAAGCGGACGTTATACCAATTTAATTACTGTTAGATGTCTTACTAATAGTGATTATAGATTTGAAATTAGACAAGATAAAAACCAATGAGCGTAATGCTCAATAATTAATTAATTATATAACTTTTAAAATTTTAAAATTATGGGACTTCAATTTGGAATGAAAGCAATTCAGAGTGGTAAAAGAATAGCAACTGGTAACAATGAACCGACATTGGTTGCTAACAGTACTAAAGCTCGTTTTACTATTGCAGGTATCGTAAGCCGTACTATGGGACTTGTTTCCGGTGATTATGTACAGTTTATCAGTAACATTCCGTCTATTGATATGGCTATTGCAGAACGTGATTCTGAAATTATTGCATGGTGTGAAGAAAACGGTGTTGAACTTGGTACTGATGCAGCCCGTGCAGCTCTTATCAAAGAATTCGGTTCTTACGCTATTTGTAAAGGTGTTCCGATGTACGAGAAAGACGGCAAACGCAAAATGGTTGGCGTTCGTATGACTGACGAACAGAAGCAGGTATCTTTCGACATGAACAAAGCCGCTATTGCTCAGGCGGTTGGTAAGGATATTGACGAAGTTACTATCGAAGATTATAATCCGGTTACAGAAGGTTTCACAGGTGCTAAAGCAACTTCTACTTCTTCTCTTACTGGTATCGGTTTGCCTCTTGGTTTTTCCGACATCAATATGTGGAACGAACTGAAAGAAGATCTTGGTGATGCTGCCGAAGATTACAATCGTGTTTACAAAGTTAATCTTAACGAACCGATTGAATGTGAAGTTGAGAACGGTAAAGAAGGTGAAGGAAGTGTTACTGTTGTAACTGCTTATCCGTTCACTTTTGAATCTGACGAAGAACCAACTCGCAAGAACGTTAAAAAATAATCTACTTATTCTATTCGCTCGTTACATTATAAAAAGACTGCTAAGTGTAAAAACTTAGTAGTCTTTTTTATTGTTTGCAATTTTTCTTTTTATTATATTTGAACACTTTTGACAACATACTGCTAAGCCTGTACAACTTAGTAGTATTATTATTAATCTTTAAATAATTAATTTTATGAGTACTCAAAAAGAAACTGTTGAAGAAGTAAAAACTGGTGTTGAACAAGCTGCTAATGCAGGAACTCCTAAGAAACGTCGTAGAGGTATTAGTAATGATACTCGTTCTACTTCTCGTTTGAAGTTTTCTCACAAAGATGTCAGAGTTAATGGCGTATTCTTAGGTCATTTGAAAGTCTACATGAAGTGGGTAACTTTTGGCGAAGAAGCTAAAGGTTCTCCTTCTTTCATCGGTAGAGCTGTTCCTCAGCTAGTTATTGAATTCTCTTCTACTCACACTAAAGAATCGGATAAGCGTTATAATACTCACACTATCTTTGCTCGTGAGTCTAATGCAGATAATATTCCAGGTGGTGCTAAATACCGATTTATTGAGAATGATTTCCAAATGATCAAACATGTTCTTGATGTTATCGTTCTTAAAGGTCGTGAACTTACCGAAGCAGAAGAAGATGCTCTTGAACTTGGTTATGAAGATTTCGATGAGAACGGTGCTTATGAGCCGGTTGAAACAGATGAAGTTATCAAAGCTTGGGCTGTTCTTTTCGAGAACATTGTTAACATGATTGAAACAGGTGGTAAAGACGGCAAGTCTGCTCTGCTTGATGACAAAGGTCAACCTCGTTTGTTCTGGGCTAAGATGTATCGTTATTACAAACAGAACGGTGAATGGGTTCCGGCTGCTTATGGAAGTAGTACTGAAGGAGACCTTGTATTCCCTACTTATGTTAAGGAAGGAATCTTTGAAGAAGCTTTCCTTGATGCAAACAAACAAGTAATTCCTTCTAAACGAGTTAAACTCGATGAAATTCGGGAATCTATTATTCCGATGGAAAACGTTACTCGTAAGAAACCTAACATGGCAGGTGCTCCGTCTATTGGTAATATTCCTGTTGGTGGTGGTATTATTCCCGGTGCTCCTATGATGCCGGGTGCTCCTATGGCTGCTCCTTCTGCTCCTTCTCAATTTGATGGAGTATTCAATGGTGATAACAATGGAGATGATCTTCCGTTCTAATCTAATTATTTAATCGTTAATAATTAATCCCTAGATACTTTGATTTCTAGGGATTTTTTATTATCTTTATGATACTAAAAATAAATTATTTATTATGGAATTGAAAGATATTATAAAAGACGATTGGAAAGTTATAGATGATTTTCCTCGTTATCTAATTAGTAATAGAGGTGAAGTATTTAGTATTACTTCTAATAAAGTTTTAAGAGTTGGCATAAATAAAGGATATGCCAAAGTAGTATTATGTAATAGTGCTACTGGAAACAATAAAACTATTAAAGTACATAGGTTAGTAGCTAAAGCCTTTGTTAATAATCCTAATCCTAATGAATTTGTTCGAGTAAATCATAAAGATGAAAACACTTTAAATAATAATGCTAATAATTTAGAATGGTGTACTGCTAAATATAATTCTAATTATGGAAATAGAAACAAAAAGTTAGCTAATTATTTTGCTCCGATTGTTCAAGTTGATTGTTTTAATAATAGACTTCGAATATTTAAAAACAATCAATGTGCTGCTAATTACTGTAATTGTTCACATAGCGCAATATCTAAATGTCGTACTGGTCGTAATAGTACTTGTGCAGGATATAAATGGAAATCTCCTACTTTTGTTGAAGCTGCTAAACTAAGAGAAGTTATACAAAAAGATGAAGATGTGTTATATATTAATTTATGAGAAGAGGAATAAAAAATAACTTATCTAAGACTTTTATATTGTCTAAAGTAAGTCAAGAACTAATATTTTCTAAATATACTGGTATTCCTATTGAAATAATAAATAAATGTGTAACTGAAAATTCTCTTATATGTTCTCCTTTTAGAAATGATAGACATCCTACTGTTGGTTTTGCTTATAACGATAAACATAAACTAAAAATTAGAGATTTTGCAGGATATGGAATGTGGGGCGATTGTTTTGATGTTGTTGCGTATGTTCTAAGTTTTACTACTGGTCGTCAAATCAATGTAAGTGTTAAAGCAGATTTTTATTATGTTCTCAAACATATTGCTTATACTTTCCGTAATATTATATATAATGGCGAAGTAGTTGAAGAAAATGAAGTGCTGCTTAAAGAAACTATTACTCGTATTAAGAATAGTAAAGCTGTTATAGAACTAGTAATTAGAGAATGGAATGAAAACGATAAGAAGATATGGTCTAAATGGGGAATATCTTTGCATTGGCTAAATACTCATTTTGTTGTTCCTGTTGATCAAATGTATATTAATAGATTTTGTCAGCCCGAACCAAAATACAACTATCGTAGTAATGATCCTTGTTATGGTTATATTACTGGTCTTGATAGTAAAGGAATATATAATATCGAATGTTATTTTCCTTTGCGAGATAGAACTAAAGGAGACGTTAAGTTCATTACTAATCATAATGGCTTAGTAGGTCTTCTTAATCTTAATAAACCTAAGTATGATATAATCATTATTACTAAGTCATACAAAGATAACCTTGCTTTAGATAATTGGCTGCATTCCTTCCCTTTACGGGGGAGGTTGTCAGATACCCTAATAGGAGTTATAAATGTTACTTCTGAAAGTTATGTTCTTAAACCATTTGAATATGAGTATCTTCAATCTAAACTTAATGATAATGGAATTATTATTAGTTTCTTCGATATGGATTTAATTGGTGTTCGTGGTGCTCGTCGTCTTAGAAAAGATTATGGTATTATTCCTATTCTTATTCCTAGAATTTACGATGCTAAAGACTTTTCAGAACTAATAGAGAAGTATTCAAAGGAAACAATTAATCGGTTTATAGAAGAAACCGAAAAACTATTCGATTATGAATGACGAAGAACTTATTATAGATTTAAATAAATCAAAAACTCTTGATAGGATAGTTGTAAATAGATATGGTCGTAATGAAACTATTTACAGCTATCTTTATATGTATCCTCTTAGTGATGTAGAGGAACGTTTTATTGATGAGATTAAACGTAAACTTAAAGAAAATGATAATGCGAATACTCGTATTAAACTTGCAGATGGTATTATCATAAGCATTTCTGATATTAAAGTTTACGGTGAAGTTGATCTTAACGATGCTAGTGATTGTCAAGCAATTAAAGAATTGCTTTATAAAGAAATCTATGAATGTCATCGTATTCCTAAAGGATTCGATTATAAGAATAATACTTGTACATCTAAAGGAAACTTTATTCAATGGACAGAAACAACTGATTATATAAAAGCGTTTCAGTATTATCATTCTCGAATTGGTAAACCTAAGAAGATATTAATCGTAAGACTAAGTAAAGATGGCGCTAGACGGTCGTAATGCTTTCAGTTATAAACTAGATGCTAGCGATATCCGTATGATTGAACATAATGCTAATAGTAAAGGTAGAGTTAATTATATGCAAGAACTTCTTGCTGAGATTGATCTACCTAATTATCGTTATCTTCAAACTATTCATTTTGGATATAAGTATAATATGGCTGCTCTTGTTTATCTTGGTTATGATAAGAAATTGCTTCAAAAAGTACATGAAGCTAATCTTGAATATGAAGTAACTAATCCTCCTATCATATATGATAAAACTAAGTCAAAACCAGTTAAACTTAAACGTACTAAGGGAGAAGGTAAACGTGCTTGTGCCACCCCCGTAAGGAAAGGAGATAGTGATATTGTTCGTCTAATAAAGATAGAAGATAACACTGCTCTTAATGTTTCTCGTGAAACTGCTGTTGCTTTGTTTAATCAATTTAATGGTAAATATAGAATTGAAGAATTATGATTGATACTAAAGAAATTACTCTTTATAAGCGTAATGCCAAAGGACAACCAATCTTTTGGACTGCTAAAGTTATCGGAAACAAGATACAACTTAATTTCGGTATTGTAGGTAAGCAAGGAACTACTTGTGATTATATTCCTCCTAGAGGAGTTGAGAAAGAATGGAAAACTATTGTTGCCGCTAAACGTAGAGAAGGCGGTATGGAATTATCAGAAGTTAGAGATGAAACTCCTAATATAATTAATGTTCAATTATATTCTTATCTTGATACTTATCTTCCTAAGTATAATACTACTAATGAAGGTTTTGTTCTTCCTCAGCTTGCTAAAATCTATGAGTTTGATCGTGAAGAAAGATTCTTTGGTCAAACTAAAATAGATGGTGTTCGTGCTAATGTCTCTGCTTATATGACACAAGACGGAATGTTCTCTCAGCCGAAACTAAGATTTCGTAGTAGAAAAGGTCTTGAATATAAATGTCCGAATTTAGAGACTTATTTGTTGCAAATGTTGCCAAAGCAAATATTGCAGAAAATGTTAGACGAAGATTATGTTCTTGATGGAGAATTGTATATTCCAAATCAAGGACTCAATAATGTTCTTAGTGCCGCAGAGAATCTTACTAATCCTCTTAATCAACTTCTTCAATTTTGGTGTTATGATTTAGCTATTGAAGATATGCCTCAACATGCTAGATTAGAATTCCTTAATAAACATCTTAGTCGTTATAAAGTTCCTAATTATACTCATCCTAAACTTCTTCGTAGTTATCATCTTAATAACAAAATTCATTTTGTTCTTTGTAATAACTACGAAACTAGTAATGATGAACAAATTATTCAATATCGTAATCTATTTGTTGAAGCTGGTTTTGAGGGAATTATTCTTCGTGATCCTAATTCTTTCTATCAATTTGGTAAGCGTAATACTGCAATGTTTAAGTGTAAACCAATTCTTGACGGAAAGTTTAGAATTATTGATATTGTTCCCGAAGGAGCTAAACGTCCAAAGTTCTCTAAGTTTATTCTTCAAAACGATATTAACGAAGAGACATTTGAATGTATGCCAGTAGGTGTTTCAGATATTCGTAAAATGTATCTTAGTAATCGTGAATCTTATATAGGTAAGATTGCTTTTGTTGAGTACCGTACTAGATCGGGAGTTAAACAAGTTCCTGCTCATGCTAATGTGATTAGAATTGAAATGTAATAACTATTAATATGATATACAATTATGAAGTAATAAGTAGTTCTAAATTAGATCGTTCTAAATCTTATATTGATTTTAAGAAACGACAGCTTTTTATTAAAGGTATTAGATTACCTACTCGAAAGTATTATATGTATCTTAGGAAACTAGATGTAATATCTAATCTTAATATAATTTATATTGCTTTCGTTAAAGACAAAGTAAATTCTGCTTGTAGACTAATTACTCGTTCTGATTTCGGTTATTATAGAGTTGACTTCTCAGAAGTATTTAATGAATTTAATATTAAAACCGATGTTAATGTTAACTTTAAACTCGAAGAATCAGACGACATGATAGAAGTCTATGAAATTATTATTTAAGAGTTGATTTAATTAAAGTTTGCTGCTCGGTATTTGTTGTGAAACAAGTATCGAGCTTTTTCTTGATGTGTGCTTACCCTCGTAAGGAATAGATATTGAATTAAGTGCTGTTATTAGTAGTGAAATAAATACTAACTCAAACGAAAATCTCACGGATAATAGTAGCACGGGTTTTCAATATCCACATTCCTTTACGGGGGAAGTCTCACGTAGAGCACCATTTCTTCGCCTCTGTGCGATTTTATATAGCTAGCTGAACAACTATATTATTTTCGCATTGCGTTCAACAGAGAGGCTAGAATTGCGTCAATTCATAAATAAAATAATTAAGATTTTACTATGTGCTGAACTAATTATTGATTATATTAGTATAAACATTCATTAAATCATGGAACAGAATAGAAAAGATTATATTGTAATTAGACGTCCTGCTAACAATCTTGGCAAACCTATTTGTCCTATTTATCTTGTTATTAGTAGAGAACATCTTAGTAAATACGTTGATAAATATCTTGATGGTAAGATAAAACGTAATCCTAATCTCAGTGCTTTCGAAGATTTATTTAATCATATTGCAAGTCGTAGACGTAAATACAATTTTGTATCTGCTGCTAGACGCGCTCGTTATCTCAATACTAAAACTAATTATTACTAATGTCACAAGTACTTAGGTACTCTTTATGATAATAATTATAAAGGAAGTTCTACTAAAAAAGGCAATAATCATAAAGTAATTGCTAAGAGACATAAACGTAATAAGAATAAGAAAACTCATAGAAATGCAAAACGGTGAAATAATTCCTGCTCTTATTGCTAGAATAAGACAGAACAATACAGATAATGTAATTATTCGTAGTAAATTATATAATCTATTGAATAATGTTACTAGTAAATTTAATGATGTTACTAAGGCTACCCCTCATATTGTAGACTTTCAAAATATGTCTAACGATAAAGTGCTAGAACATTATTATCTAAGTATTGGTGCTGAAAGTCTTTGAAATGCTCGTGAACTTATTATAAAAATCATATCTGAACAAAATAAATTAATTAGAGAAGGATATGATGAAATATATTAAGAAACTATTAAAGAAGCTATTAAAGATAAAAGATAAAAAAGTAATTCCTAAATGTTCTAATTGTGAACGTTGGGGAACTATGAAATGTCCTAATAGTTTCTATTGTTATTCTACTAAAACAAAACCATTTTTTAAACCAAAACAAGATGAGTAATAATCTATTTGAAATTAGTTCTGAGTTGCAGGATATTATCTTGCAACTCGAAGAAGGTGAAGCAACTGATGAACTTATTGAGAAACTAAGAATCTCAGAAGATCATTTAAAGGAGAAGCTAGACAGTTACGTAAAAGTTATTAGACGTTATAGTAATGACGTTAACGAATGTAAGGATGAGAAAGATCGAGTTAATCAGATTCAAAAGACTCGTAACAATACTGTTGAAAGACTTAAGAATCTAGTTCTTGATGCAGTTCTTATGTTCGGTACTACCGGTAAATCTGGAAACAAAGTAATTGAAGCTCCTACTTATAAATTATTTAGTCGTAATACTAATAGTTTTACTCCTAAAGATCTTCTTATTGCTGATATAATTAAAGACTTCTATTGTTGTATTGGTGAATATCTAGACGAAGTTTCTACTTTCGATAGTCTTGATTTAGAGTTCTTAGCTCAAGTAATTTCTGCTCAATTAACTGCTTATAAGATTGCTGATTTAGAAGCTGCTAATCAAAGTTTCGATATAGACGAAATAGACGTTAGCGTATCTAAAGATGATCTTCTTGCTATTCCTGTTGAAATTACTATTAGTATTCCTTTAAGTGAACTTGCTAACAAAGAAAACTTTCCTCTCGTTAAATGGATTAATGAACATCCACATAAAGTAAATACTGTACACAAAGTTACTTCATCTCTTATTAAAACGAATCTTGATATGAATGCTAACTTACATATCTACGATATTGAAACAAAAACAAGTTTAACTATTAAATAAAGTACTATGCTAGAAGTAGAAGATTGGATTGAAGAACTTATTAAAAAGATTATGGATACTTATGGCTGTAATCGTCGTCAAGCAATGGAAGCAATAAAAGAATACATATATTAAACAACTTATTAAATAACTTATTATGAACTTTGATTATAGAAACACTGCTTATAAATATAAGACTGGTGGTATTCCGTGGAGAGGAAAGATTGGAATAGATATTTCCGATTGTACTACAATGAGCGAAGCTATTCAGAAAGCTAAACTTAATTATATAGTTGCTAAATGTCCTATTGCTGCACAGATGGAAGCTCTTCCTAATGGAGTTAATCGTGACGGTTCTCTTATTCCTAATATCGTTAATGGATATGAATTTGTTACTATTCCTACTGAATTCGCTACTTATCGTACTGATACTAATATTCCTCTTGGGAAAGTTAAAAGTCGCTACGAAGTAGTTCAAAACGAAGTAGCTTTTAACTTCTTTAATGATGCTATTGGAAAAGATGTTCAACTAGATAGAGCTGGATACTTTGGATATGGTCAGAAGATATTCTTATCAGCTAAGATAAATCAAGAAATGCAAATTGGTAATATCAAAGATAGTATCAATCATTACTTTGTATTTACTAATAGTCATGATGGAGGTTCTACTGTCCAAATGATGATAACTCCTATTCGAGTTGCTTGTATGAATGCTCTACATTCTGCTCGATTAAGTGCTAATATGTATTTATCATTTAGACATAATCAAGGCGTTAATGCTAAAATACTAACTGTTCCAGAAATACTTGGTATTGCAGGTAAACGCGTTGAAGAAGAAAAGGAAATGTATGCTGTTATGTTTAATACTAAAGTATCAGATGCTGATGTTAAGAAATATCTATCAATGACTTTCCTTACGGGGGAGGAATTTGAGATTGTAGACGAGAACAACTTGTACGAACCGTTATTCAAGAAAGACTTTGTAACGTTTGAACAAGTTGGTCTTAGTAAACAAAAACTTGGTATTCTTTGTGACATTAATGAATATTATCATTCAGGTATTGCTCAAAGTCAAATTGCTGGGACTGCTTACGGTGCTTACAATGCCGTTACTGGATATTTCAGTAATGTAAAGCAATATAAGAATGAAGAAATTCGTTTAAAGAATACTGTATTTGAAGGTGATTTCAATACTGGTGTTAAAGCTCTTAATTATGCGCTTGATGCTGTTTGGAATTACTAGCCAAATGTTCTTCATACAGCTTCCGATGTTATTCATAGCATTGGAAGCTATTATGCAATTTATTATATTTAGTAGCAGAAGAACAACTCCTAGTGAAACAACGTTATTAATGTTATTAACTATATTCTTGTTATACTATGTTCCAGTTATTAATATAATAATGTTTGTATGTAGTGTTATTATGTTTATTAAATATATAAATGGCGAGATATGAAGAATAAAAAGAAAATAAATTATTAAACTTTTTAGAAAATGAGTAAATTAAGTAAAGCAATAGCTAATGCTATTATTGAGTTTAATGCTGGTTTATTAACGCAAGATGAACTTTTCGAGAAACTAGAACAAGATATTGATAATGTATCTGTTAAAGTTTGGCGTGAAGATAAATCTGTTCCATTGCCTACTTATGGTAAAGAAGGTGATGCTTGTTGTGATATCTATGCTAAGAGTATAGAATATGACGAAGATAAAGATAGATTTATTATTCATACTGGTCTTCATTTTGCTCTTCCCGAAGAATACGAAATGGAAATTAGACCTCGTAGTAGCAATACTAAAACAGATGTTTATCTTCCGAATTCCGTAGGGACGTTGGACGCTGGTTACAGAGGTGAACTCCTTGTTATCTTTAAGAATCGTACTTCTAATCATCTTTATAAATCTCTTGGTCTTATTGGACAAAGTCTCGGAGAAACTATTCGTAATAATCAAGAAGCAACTCATATTCTTATTGAAGCAAGAGAAGAATATAATCAAATTATTGAAGACAGAGCATGTCCTTATAAAGTAGGCGATCGTGTTTGTCAACTTCTTGTTCGTCGTCGTGAGAAGATTACTTGGGATGAAGTTGAAACTCTCGAAGAGTTAGGAACTACCGAACGTGGTGCAGGTGGATTTGGACATACTGGTAAATAATATATTAACTTAATTATCGTAATTAAATGAAAGCAATTGGAATTAAAATGGTTGAACTTCAACCAATGTTTAGTGGTGAAGCTCGTATAAAAGGTTATAAAGTACTTGAAAGTCTTGGTGATAATGAACTAGGTTATGAAGTTACTTGTCTGGATGGATATAAAAGTTGGACACCAAAAAGATATAGCTGATGCAGCTTATTATAAATTGTCAAAAAGATAACGATGGTACTAAAGTTCTTAAAGAAGATGTTGAAAACTTTATTACCGATGTAGAAGTAATAACAGTTGGTGAAAAGACTACTGTTGTTAACGCTCACACTCGTAGTGGTTTTGATACAGTTCGTCATTCTTCTTGTGTTGACCCAAAGAATTACAGCGAAGAACTTGGAAAACAATATGCTATGGAAGAAGTTGTTAATAGTCTTTGGAGTCATCTTGGATTTGTTCTTCAATGGGCTAAGTATGGTCTTAATGCCGAATCTAAAAAAGATAAATATCCTTCTCATGTTCAACGTATGATTGATGAGTATAAAGAACTTGATGATCGTATTAATAAACTTGCAAGTTTCATTAATACTAATTCTATTTTTGAAACTCTTCAAGATGAAGAACGAGAAGATATGAAAGCACAGCTAATATGGATGCATAAATACATCAATGTTCTTGCAAATAGACTTCGTAGACAAAATGTTGAACCAAGTAAATTATTGGACAAATGAAAAAGAACGAAAAGAAATTTATGAGAAGTAATATTCGTAAAGCTATTCGATTAGTTGCTAATCTTCCTGTTGCTAAGGCTTATAATAAGCCTTACAAGAGACTAGTCGAACTAGGTTCGCAATACAGTAGTAAATAAGTAATAAACAATTTGTTATACATTATATGTAAGGAGTGCTAGAGATAGTGCTCCTTATTTTTTTTAAACTATACTTGGATCAATTATTTATACTAGTGTCGAAGTAGTAGTTATTGATAAGATAGAGATATGTTATGACCACCCCCGTAAAGGAATGGAATTAGCTATTAACTACTTCTCTTACGGGGGTGGATTTAAAGTGTTATTCAAACAACTAAACGACGGCATTGGGGACGGTGTTCGGATACTATTATTACTAGTTTACTAGTAGAGAATAATAGGATGGGAACTTTTTGGATATAGTAAGGTCTTTGATGGAGTAAGTAGTCTTCCGGTCTTTCTTAGGTAATGCGTCTTATTTTCGATTCTCTAATCATTAACGCTATTACTCTTCGTACCTTTGTTTCTACTTATCATCCGAGGTTTTGCACTAGGGCGGAGTTACTGCCTAGATGACTATTACAACTTGTGGTATAAATAGCCTTACTGAGTTCCCTAGCTCTCCACACTACACGTAACTAATCGAGTTAGTCAAACAGCTATTGCTGAGTCCTGTACAACAGTCCAAGACGGTAGGTACTCTGTCAATGCAAAGATACGATTAGTTTCGGATATAACAAAACCTGTACTACTCTCACGAGCAATACAGGTTTAAACATGAGTTGTATTGTTATATTAATCTTCTTCGCCAGTAATCTTATTAGCAATGAATTGACCAAGACCACTAAACGGAGATTGACGTACTTTATAATAACTATTATTAGCACCTAGACGTTCATGTTTTCTAATCTGATTAACAACAGGAACTTGTTTTAGTAGATTAACTTTAAGTTTATTCTCTCCCGAATAAGTTCCAGATTGATATAGAAGATCATCAGCGTCACCAGTGAATATATAAGAACAACAAGCACCTAGAAGTTTAAGATTGTCATTAGCAATACTAAACGCTGCAACAGGTTGACTATATAGTTTCTGTCCTTCGTTCATCATACCCCACGGATTATATTGAATAGTTTCAGACATAAGTCTATCTGCACTATAAAGAACATAATCTGCTATTTGAGTAGATTCATCATCATCATCTAGCATTAGTTTACCAACTACAAATAAAGCAACTGCTTTAGTAATAGCAATCCATTCTCCTAAACATCTACGAAGATTAGCTTTATCATATTCGGGAAGAATATTATAATAAGTTACAAAGTTTCCAAAGAAGTCAACGTAGCCTTTAGCAAGTCCTTGAAGAGTACGAACAGCTTCTAGTTCATTGGAGTTATTTAATTCATAGTATTTCCTTACGGGGAAAGTTATAAACTCTGCTAATGATACATAACTACCTTTATTAATAGTTTCACGAGTTTCATTATAAACTCCATCAAAATGTCCAAGACGATAACCAAAACGTTTTTGGAATCCCGGAACAAGATGTTTATGAAATTGCATTAATAAAGCTCCCCACCAAGATTGTTGAAGAGTATTAGCACCAATCTTATCATAGATGCCATGAATATGATGATTAACAGTTAGAACTTTATTACGGAAGTCAGCTACATCAGCATTACTAAGAGAACTATCTTCTTTAAGTACAGCAACTCCATTACTTAACTTAAGTTGACTACGGAAAGTAGGAAGTTCATCAAACTTAGAACGTTGTTCTTTACTATCTTCTTTATATTGTGCTACAAACTTATCTCGAACTTCTTTAGATTGAGTACGTAAGAAGTTAGTTATCATATCTTGTTTGAATCTATTGAATTGTTCTTTAACAGCAAACGATTCTTTAATCTTATTACGATATTCATTATAAGTATTAACAAGATCGGGATTAACTTCATTAAGAACTTTAATTAAAGAGTTTTCACGAAGATTCTGAGTAAACGTTTCATAAGATATTACAGCAGCTTTACCATTTTCATCAACAGAAACTCTATGAGAGTTTAACATTGCTAATAAAGTAGTATTCTGCATATAATGTTCGCCAGCACTTTGTTGAATAAATAATAAATCTTCTAGTTTACCAAGAGGATTACTACCTTCACCATAAGTTTCAGTAGCCATATCAGATTTTAGAATATTGAACAATCTAATAATAGCATTAGTTTCGCTTTTAGTAGTTTCACTATAAGCGTCTGCAAAATAACTACCAATAGATAAAGCATACTCATTTTCAGCTTTACGGAAATCACTATATTTAAAATATTGTCCGGCTGCCATCTCCATTTGAATCTGAGTCTTACCATAAAGAACGTTAGCAATACCACCAGTAAGATTTAACATCATAAACTTACTAGATACCATATTACGAAGAACACGAGATACTTTAGAACGAGTACCTTCATCTAGTTCAAACTCATTAAATATAAGTTTGCGAACTTGACTTTCAAAATGTTTAGTAATATTAGAGTTCTCGTTTTTAAAAGTACGAAGTTCTTCTTTACCTGTAATACGACTAAGAAGTCTATTGCTAGATACTTCGTTATTAGGAGCACGTTTAATGAAATCCATATTACGAAGTTGATTAATAGTAATCTTAGCTAGACGAGAAGCATCATTACGAGAATTAAATAGATACATTTGATCTATAAAACTATTAAGTCTTTCAAGAACATTAGGATTATTTCTTTCCTTAGTTTCTTCCATTCTCTGTCTATGAAGTTCTCTATTAGCAGCTAATGTTTCTTCTACATATTTGATATAATCTTCTTTAGTTTCACCTTCTTGTTTATCACGAATAGGTAGAAGTTTAACTTGTGAAAGACTATGAAGCATTGGAGCATTACTAAATCTTTTATATAGATTAAGTTCTATATCAGACTTATTAGGTGCATCATACCAACCATGACTACGTTTAAAGTCTTGCCAGTAATCTTTAAAACCTTTATCTTCTTTTTCAATTGCTTGATTAGGAAGATAACCTTTATTGATATAAGCACGACTACGTTTGTCTTTAACTAAACCATCAAGTAAGTTAGTTACAGAAGAATACAATTGTTGCTGATAACTATTCATTGCATAATACTTATCATTAGTATAACGATCAGTACTAGGTTGAAGTTTATTATCAACGAACTTAGGATTAAGATATTGTTTTCTTACTTTAGTTTCTAACCATTTAGACTTAGGAATATATTCCATATAACGAGCTTCATTTTTAACAACCCGTTGTCTCCATATCATTAATGGTTCGTATTCATTAGTAAGAGGATTAAATATATGATTCTCATTATACCATTTTTCAAAACCTTCTTTACCTAGTTGATTAGCTTTAACATACTCGTTTTCATAATAAGGAGTATTACGCCATTCAATACGTTCATTTATCCAAGCTCGGGCTTCACGATCTTTTTCAGCTATACGATTCTTAGCAGCTAAAAGCATTTGTTCTTCGTGCTTCTTAATATTCTCAACTTGAGTAGAATTAAAACGAGTACCATCTATAATACCATTCTTATCGTATTTACCTCTAGACATAGTTAAGATATATCCAGTAATAGGATTACCACGTTTAGTTTGCTTATATACATTGTTAAGTTCTAAGATAAAATCAGAACTAAGGCGATAATTAGTATTAGCATCTAACCAAGCAGCTGCTTCACGATAAGTCTCAGAATCACTAGGATATTGTAGATTAGCAATGGCTTGCTTATATCGTTCTTCAAATGCTTGTTTTGGCTTAGTCTCTTTATATTTAGTATTAAGCTGCTTCCTACGAGTAAAATAGTTATTAACTGCATTAGCTTCATGATAATTTTCACGATAATTACCAAGTTCATCAATAGTAGATCGCATGTCTTGTATTTCAGAAAGAATTTCTTCAAGACGTGCAGCATTCTGTGGAGTAAGAGTACTATAATCATTATCAGTCATAGTACTAAGTATTTCTCCTTCTTCTTGCATTAACTTCTTTAATTTAATATAAGTCTTAGGATACTTATCTAATATCTTATTTAAATCAAAGTAGTCTTGATACATGTTTTTAACATATTGACGTTCTACATTATCAATTAAGAACTTTTCAAGAGCATCAGCAGCTTTCTTATATTCAATACCATTACGACCGTTTTCATCTTTAATCTGAGCAAGTTTAAGATTATCTTTTAGAGTTTGCAAAGTATCTAAGAATGTTTGATTATAAGGAAGTAATAAGTTTCCGTTTTCATCTAATATATCATTAAGAGATACATTAACTCCATTTTTATTTGCTTCTTCTATAATCTTAGATACTTCGGAAGTAAATGCAATCTTCTTATCACGAGCATCTATTTCAGCCTTACGAAGTTCTTGCGTCATCTTCTTTAATACTATTTGCACAATAGGAATATGAGTTTCTTGACTATCGGCTAAATAATACTGGAAGAAATTCTCATCTTCAATAGCAGCAGTAATTTCTAACATTCCTGATTTAATACGAGGATCATTAGTAAGACTACTAATATAAGTATCGAAGTACATCTTAGTGCTACGTTTAAGAGTATTGTCTAAAGCACTAATACGAGTAAACTTGTCTTTAAGTTGCTTCAATACTTCATTAGTTCTACGCATTCCATCTATCTCTTCTTGTGATTCAGCAACAGCCATTGCTTCGTCTATATTATAAGGTTGAAGAGATTCAATTATAGAGTAGTCACTAATGAAACGATTAATATCATCGAGAAACATTTCGTAACGAGTACGAAGTGCTTCGTCTTTCAACATCATATCAAACAACTTCTTGTTAGTAATACTAATGTTTTCAAGAATCTTTCCATCTTTGTTTTCAATACGAACAAAATTATGAACGTCAAATAAGAAGTCATCAATACGACGATTAGTATAACCATTGATAATTTTAAGAGCTTGCTCTCTCATATTATCGTTAAGTTTACTAGCGTTATTAGCTCTAAGATCAAGAGTATTGAAAGAACGAAAAGCATCAGTAAGAGCATCTTCTTGAACATTAGCGTTATTACGTTCGATAAATTCAATTACTTTAGCTATATAATCGTTAATCTCTTTATCATTATCAATAAGAGCAGATTCAAGAACGTCTTCATTTTGGAATGCTTCTTCTGTTTGAACACGAAGTATATTATTATTAGAGAACTTATCTAACAATTGGTTTTGCTTAACAACTTGTTCAAGTACAACTCGTCTAGGATAAACAAGTTTAAGCATTCCATTCTCATTAATTTCTTTATTAACAAGATAATCATGAGTTAGCTTAATACTTTTAGAAGTTACTCTACCTAAATTAGTTACTACATAATTAGTTCCTTCTTTACTATAACGGAACATTCCTCCCGAACGTAAACCAGTATTATCTATTACAGATTGAAGAACAGGAACAAATGCAATACCATTAGTCTTAACATCTGATAGAGTTTGATTAATACTAGTTTTAAGTTGAGTATAATAAGGTGATTCAGAATTATCACTACGTTTAGTTCTAAGTTGAACTTCATTAGCTTCTAATTTAGCGTTAGCAATACGTTCACGTTCAGCAACTAAATCTGCATTATTACGATTAGAAATAGCAACACGAATATTCTCGAAGTTAGTATTAGGAACAACAACAGTGTAGTCTTTTACTCCTGCTTCTTCTAGTTGATTCATAGTATCTATAATAGTTTTATTATCAGAACTAGAGATAACATATTTATTAGCAGGTGATAAGTTAGATGATTCCTTTACGGGGGAAGTCAAAACTATTGCATTAAGAACATCGGCTATTCCTAAATTAGAACCTTCATTAGTTATACTAGGAATAATTAAGAACTTACGAGATTTACTATTAATACCTTTGCTTACTTGTGTAATGGCAGGAATAGACTTATAATAAAAATCTAATGATTTATTAATAGCATCAACAGGAAGAAAACGATTGTTTTCGGGATTAATACTAACATTAGCAATCTCATTGTCTTCTAGCTTATTAAGAGGAATAAGATCAACAATCGAACCATGATTAATAACTTTAAATAAAGTAGATTCGTTAGTATTTTGATACATATTAGTTTTAATATAGCTTTTAGTAACAGGGTCTTTTTTACTACCAGTAACTATCCTTCTAAGTCTAGCCTCTTTAATACTAATACTTGCTGCGCCTAATCGATTAAAAGTAATTCTAGGAGAATTCTTATACTTCTTGTTTTCAAATGAATAAACATCTGGAAGATTAGGATTGCTTCTAAAGAATATATCTTTTAATTCATCAATAGCTTGTCCTCTATCTAATACATCGTAAGAACTAGTTTCTTCGATTGTATTCTTTATAAGGTTATCAATAGCTTTCTCAGAATCTAATATAATTCCAGTTCCAGTAGATAATCCATTATTAGAATCAATTCCGTTATCTTCTGTATAAAGAAGTTCAGCAGGAATAATTTTACTAACACTACCTCCTTTAAAAGAATAACCTTCTACTACAATACCGTAACGAACTAAATCCATAGCTGTTAGTTTAACAAATGGATTATCACTATTCCAAGCATTACGAAACATTTGATACTGAGCTTCGGTAGATATAGTACTATCGATAATAGTTATTTGATCTTTACTATTACGACGACCACGATATTCAACATTAAGATTCTTAAATAGATTATTATCAGAAGTAACATTTTGCATAATAGCAACTTTATTAGCAGGTGATAACTTCATGAATCTTTCTACATTAGCTTCTGATAAATCAGAGACATTAAATTTACCTACAATATCAACATAACCATATAATCTTGAACGAATATCTTCTTGACTAGAAAGAAGATTAAGATTATAACTAGGAATAAACTCATTAGTACTCTTAGTTATAAAACGGTTAGTATTGACAAAGGTAGATTGCGCTTGTCCTAAGTTGACAATGAAGCTTTCTAATCTCTGAATAGTCTTTAATGAGTTAACATCAAATGCATTAACAAGAGATTTAAAAGCAGGCGTTTGAGTTTTAAATATACCACTATCTTGAATAATCATTTTAGTTGCTATACAACTATATTTAAGTTGATAATATAAAGAAGGATATGCAGATTTTGACTTATCACTATTTACTTTATTGATATTTCTAAATGAAGTTCTAGGATAAATAGCATCTATTAGATAACTTCCATAATCAGAAGTAAGAACAGGATTAGTAGATATTTTACCAGAATCAAAGTTTTTATCTCTTACTTCTCGAATTCTTTTAAGAACTTGATCAATTTCATTAACTGATTTTCCAGCACCAAACTTATCACTAGTAATAACTCTCATATTACTATTGACTTGATCAGCAATATTTTTATAATGTTCAAATACATTAAGAATTTTAAGTTGAGTAATTAAATCTTCAACGTTTTCGACTTTATCTATTCCATTCTTAAATGAATCATTAGAGTATTTCTTTAATACTTTAACTGGCATTCCTTTTAGAAGAAACTCATTCTCATCTATTCCAATTGATTCGAGATATTTTTTAAAACTATTTAGAGTATCTGTTTTCTTAGCAGTTCTTCCATTTGCTTTAGCTATTGCTATATATAAATCTCGACGAACAGTAGTAATAGGATTAAAACCTTGTTCTCCGAATACGTTATTATTAGCATTTTGTCTATTTATTAATTCAGTAACAATAGGCTGATTAATAAATCGAATAGAAGTTTCATAATTAGCACCACAGTTAACGATAGACTTATAAACATCAAACGTATATAAATCTACGTTAGGAACACCGCCTTCTTTAACACCGTCAAGAATCAAAGCAGTAGTTTCAGAAGAATAAGGAGTAAGTAAACGATCATCTATATTAAGATTGTCATAACTCCATCCTAACATATTATGATTAACAGTAATAGTATTACCTTCTCGTTTAACATTCTTCTTACCAAATCGTTTATTTAATACAGTAAGTTTCTTCTTAGCTTCTGCTTCATTAGCATAACTATAAGTAAATTTAAAACCACCATATAAACCTTCAATAGTAGTCTTAGCTTTATTACTAATAGAAACAAAATTATCGTGATTAACTGAAATAGCTTTAAGACGAGCACCAGACATATTAGCATCACGATACCAGTTTTGAGCGATAACAGAATTAATGTTACGATAAACTTCACTAAGATTACCAAAGATAATAGTCTTAGCATTTTTAATATCTTCAAAGTTACTAGAAGATAAGTTCTCACCAATAGATACTGGTAGATTCATTATCTTAATAAATGTATCTACTATCTTATTGTTACGAGCATCACGAGTATTCTGTTGAGCTACTGTTAGTTTACTAAATTCTTCAAGAGACATAGCTCCTACTATTTCTGCTCTAGCATTAATAGTTTCTTCTAATCTAGCTCTACGAGTTTCATCAGCATAATCAATAGCTAATTGTTCAGCATTATCCTTTACATTCTGATAAAATTCTCTTTGTTCATTAATAATAGATTGAATATTACGATACTGTTGTGCAAATTTAGCAATAGCTTCATTGTCCTTATATTCATTCTCATAAAAATCCATCTTACTTACAATAGCATCTACTCTTTCACCAAACTTTAATTCTTTTGATTTAAAAGTAATAGTAAGATTATCTTTTACTTCTCTTGGAAGTTCTGCCAATGTTTCATCTGTTTCGGCTATTAAATCTCTAACTTGGTTAGTTAAAAATTTATCATATTCTTCATTAGCTTTGCGAACAGTTTCTCTTGCAGCTTTACGAGCTTCTTTAAATTCTTCTTTAGTAAATTCAGAACTAGTAGCTTTACGAGTTTCTCTATCTATTAGAGAATTAACATAACCAATGTATCTACGATAAGTACTAATTTCATCATCACCATCAATATATTCTACTTTATGAGGTTTGCCTTCTTTATCAAAATAAGCAGCATGATAAATACCATAGATACTATCAATATCAAAGTCAGCACCAGTCTGTAATACCCAATCATCTGGAACAACAATAGTAGAACCTTGAGTTTCATCAAGAAGTCCTACTACTTTCATTACACCAATAGATTGCTTACCTTCTGTTGGAATACGATAACCAATCATAGTATCAAGTCCTGCTTTTTGTAAATCTTCAAGTGTTACTTCTTTAACAAGATTACCTTCTGCATCATAAGTATTATATGCTTTTACTTGCCATTTAGGAAGAAGTATTTCTATTATCTGAGAACCATTTTTATGAAAGTTAAGTTTACGACCTAACTTATAACCATGTTTTTCTTCAAACTTAGATTGAGTAAACTCTCCTATCTTATCTTTAAGAGATTCTCCTAGTTCAGTCATACCAATATTAGCAACTTGACTAGCATGAAATCCTTTAAGAGTTTGACGAGTAATATTATTAGTAAATATACTATTAACGATACTCTCTAGTTTAGAACGAACTAGATTACTCCAAGCAGGCATATAAGGAAGTCCTGTCTCTGGATTAATCTCAGCATATTTACGATAATTACTATCAAGTCCTCTACGAGTAAGTTCGTCTTTAATAAGTGCAATAAACTTATTATTATCAATAGCTACTGTTTCACCATCATAAGTTATTTCACCTTTGTTATTTATTTCAACACCAATACGAGAAGCAGCATCATTAAAACTATCTTGAATATTAGCAGTAAAACAATCAAAGAAATCTTTAATAAGATTTTGATCTTCCGGAGTATTACTAATATTATCAATTAGTTTCTTAACGATTTGAATACCTGCTTTATTCTCACCGTCCATATGTTGAGGAACATCTTGTTGAGTATAAAGGTTAGAATAATAACCAGTCTTATAATGAGTTTGAAGAGATGAACTAAAGCTAGCTAACTCTTCTTCCTTACGGGGGAAGTTACCTTCTGAATCCCATAACTTTAATACTTTACTAGTAGTAGCTTTCTCAGTAGTAGTAAAGTTAATTTGAGAAATACCATTATCATTCATCATCTTAGCAAGAGCACCAAGTTCAGTATTACCTAAGAATCTAGGAATAAGAACAAACTCTGCATTCTTAATTTGAATAGGATTAACTAATCCGCCTTCTATTTCTAGATCATAATAGAAGTTCTTTTGAACTTGAACGAACTTACTAATGTCTTCTAGAATTGCACCTTCAATAGGTTTTGATTCATCATAAAGAGCTTCGATAACATCTTTATAATTATCATATTCTCCACGAAGATATATACGACGAACAAATTCATCAAGAGTAATAAATGATTGAGCATCAGTAACTTCGCTACGATCTTTAGAGAATTGTTTAAGAATAAACGCAGCACTTTCTTTAGAAACACCTGCTTCTTTAAGCTGTTTCTTAATATCAGATAAAGTAGAACCAGTACTTTGAACATCTTCGAGAGTAATGTACTTAAACGTACTAGTAATAGGAATAATTTTGTTACCTACTTTAATTCCATCATTAAGAACGAAATCTTTATTATAAAGATTATAAGCAGCATAACTAAGACCGCCTGCTTGATATTCTTTATTACGTTTAATAGTATCACGAGAATCTTTATAAAATGCTTCGTCTCCAAAGAACATATCATTAAGATTAGCATATTGAATCTCGTAATTAAGAACCATCTCAGATATGAACTTATTGAATTCTTGATCACTAGCATTCTTATATCTATCAACATATTGTTTCTTATCTCCGTATTGAGCAATTCCTTCGCGAACTCTATACTTAATATAACCATCTATATAATTATAGACTTTAGCAAGAGTATCATTATCAAGAACTATTTCTAGTTCATTGTTTTCATTACGTCTCATAAAAGTCTTGCTCTCACTTCCCCCGTAAAGGAGTGATATCAAGCCATCTTCTCCGAATACACTGTTTAGATTACGAGATTCAGAACTATCATTCTTATCAATAAGAAGACTTCTAAATTGAAAGACATTACCAGTAGGTTTACCATTTTTAAGAATACTACCTTTCTTATAATGATAATTTAGTTTAGCATTACTAGAACGAAGGTCTTTAAATTCATCTTTAACAACTAATTTATCTCCAAGAGTAACAATACCATCAACATCATTTGTAACAAACAGATAGTCAATAGCTTGTGCCATAGCATTAAGTTCTTTCTGAAACGAGTTTAAGAAAGACTTATAAATAGCATGATTACGATTAACATTACCGTTAAGAGAAAGACCTTCGATACTAAGTTTATAGCTATTGAATACAAAAGTCTTAGGAGCATCAGAAGGAGTTTGAGTAAAGTATTTAGCACGACGAACTCCTTTAGTTATCTCAAATGAATCTCCTGCATTTGCAAATTCATTAAGAGTAACAATATCCCATTCAAGAGCATTAATGTCTTTATAGGACTTAGATTTATTAGTTACTTCATTACGAATACCATTGAATAATTCAGAACCGAATTCTCTATAATAAGGAGTAAGTTCGTAACCAGTTTCAGTAAGACGAAGAAAACCAGGAATTACTTGACCATTACTAAGTTTCTGTTCAATAAGAATATTAGTATTACGATAAGCAGGAACATCTAAGAATTTAAGTAGATAATCTTTGAATTCTTCATTAGCAGTAGGATTATCATTATAATCTTTATTGTTAACACGCTCAAAGAATCTACCAATATAATTGTTCTTTAGTATATCACTAACAAGATTATTCTCAGCATTAATACTGTTGAATTCATTTTCTACAATTTGATAATCTTTAAAACGATTAGCAATTCTATCTGCAATCTTATTAGCAGTACCATCAATAGAAGTAAGAGAAGATCTATCAAAATCAACTATCTTATAATCGGGATTAACACTTTGTTTCTTATATTCTTCTTTGTACCAAGCACGTTCAACTGCATTATTACGAGCAATAGTTTCACTAGCATTACTTACAACTTTAATAAATTCTTCTAAGTCAGAAATAATACTATTGATGTTACTAATAGCATCAGCACTATACCCAGAGATATAATTAAGAACGCCTTCGCGAGTGATACCAAAATTGTATCTATTAATAATGGCAGACAACTCCTCAGATATCTGTTGTATCTCAGAGTTTTTAATAGTTTCATCAGAGACATTTTTAATTGAATTGATTCGATTAGAAATATTAGAGAGAGTAATAGAATCTTCAGTTACTATACTAGGAGTATAAACAAACTTATCAAAACTATTAAGAATCTTATTAAGAAGATTTAGTTTAGGAAACGTATTACGATTCTTAATATTAACGGTTATCTTACCGTCACGTTCGCTCATTTCATTACGTTGCCAAATAGTTTGTTTAAGTTGAACAAATATCTTATTACGCATAGATTCATTAGATTTATCTTCAAGAAGCTTAGCAGCATTCTCAAGATGAGAAGCATCTTTAAATCTTGCAGCAATTGCATGTAGACTATTAACAAAAGACTCAACATTAGAAAAGTTAGCATAGTTATTGATAACTTTAAAACTATTTGCAAAAGGAACTGATTCGGGAATACCAGAATAAGTATCAGTATCTACATCCGGCTTACCATTAACAAAAGAATTACTTTTAGTTTTACTAAGTTTACCAAACCATTCTTTAACATCTTTACTAACGTTCTTATCAACATTCTTACGTTGATCAGATAGTTCGCTCCAATCAGCTTTAGTTATTTCAGGAACTTCAACATCAGTTCTAGAATCTTGTTCAGTGTTCTCATTAGAATCAGCTTCAATATCAATATCTTCATTTTCATCAACACCAAATTGTTTACTAAGAGAAATAACTTCAGGAGAATTAATAACTAAATCAAATAGAATGTTATTATTGAAGTTACCACCATCATAAAGATTAATTATAACAGTATCAATAAATGCTATTTGATCAGAAGTAAGATTAGCACCATTAGCTTTCTTATGTCTTTGCAACTGACCAATAAGTAACTTCTTTACCCATTCAGTAGTTCGTTCTTTATTTTCTTCTTCTTTATTTTTCTTAGATTCTGCTACTTTCTTATTAATAGCTCCTTCTGCTTTAATAAGCATAGTACTAAGAATATTAATAGCATGATCTTCTTTAGCAACATCATCTCCGAATAATCCAGTACGACTAGTACGAATCTTCTGAATATAATCTTGAGTATTAATGACGTTTCTATTATTAAAAGCAATAACTGCATTAACATTAGAAGTAGTCATTTCAGTAGCATCAAATTCTTTACCAGTAATATCTTTATACCATTTTGAAAACTCTGCATCTTCAATAGTAGCAAGATATTCGGTAGCACGTCTTACATCATTATTAGTAAGAGGTAGTATCTTACTTAATAATTCATTTTTAGGAACACAACTCATATCAATTATATAATTAGTTAATTAAATACCAATATCTTCAAATATAACACTAATAAGACTAATATCAAAGTCAGCACTAAGATATTTGAAAATTAGGTGGATCGAGTGCAGAGAAACGCCCGCTGTGCCGCTTTTTCTTGCCTCTGTGCGATTTATATACGCTTCCTTTACTTCTCATCAGTGTAAAATGAAAGTCCCGTAGAGAGGCTAGAAATGGCTCATTCTAAGACTCTATACGGGACTTTTGCGCTCAATAGTAGTAATACTACTCACATACGAAACTAAGAGCACCTTCGTTAAACAATCGTGTTACAGTAGCCTTTTGTCGTTCGGTTAAACCTGCAATATACGTATCGAAGTTATCTACTTGTCCGTAGTTATCAATAACCGCACTATCTAGAAGATCAAGACCATCAAAATCATCAAAGTCTGGAATACCAGTAGCTATATCTTCATCAGCAATACTAGTTATTTCAACTTGTGTTTCACCATTTACATCTTGCCCTATTTGAGATAAACGATTACGAATTTCTCCTAACATAGTATTATCAAGATTAGAATTGATCTTACCGATAATATTAGCAATTGCATCAATTATCTTAGTGAACAAGTTATCGCTTAGTTGATCACCTTTGCTATCATACTTAATGGTAGATAGAAGTCTAGCAAGTTCTCTACTAGTAAGAGCTTCGGCTACAAACTCTTCTATTTGAACCGGACGAGAAGCGCCTTCTTTAAGATATTTACCATAAGTATTAGCAAGAGCTGAATCAGACTTAATAAACGAAGCAAACTTATCATATAGATCACCAAATGATTGTTCTATATTAGCACGCTCATCATTAAGTAAGAAATGAACTCCTTCATGAACTATTTTAAGAACTTTCTGAGTAGCATCTAATGTTTGCCATTGAGAAGTTAGAACTAGTTCATTAGTACCGGGAACAATACTAGCAAAACGTTTATCATTAGTTTCGATAGTAGGATTAACAGTAAGACCTGCTTGTTCTAAAGAAGATACTACACCTAGAAGAGCTTCATCATTAGTAAGACTAGTAGCTATTTCAGTAATAGTACCACTAATAGAAGTAGAAGGTACAACAGTTGGAGTAGGAAGTTCAGCAGGAGAAGATTCCTTTACGGGGGTGGTCTTCGTGAGCTTCGCCGTCTTACTCCGAACAGGAGCAACCAAAGTAATACGTTTGTTAAACCTGTCGTTAGTAAAATTAAAATTACTAACAATGTTACCATTATTATCTTTAATAGCTCCTAAATCAGTGACCACAACACCATCGTTAGCAACAAACTCGTTATAAGAATTATAACCTGTGTCGAACCAAATATCTCTATCTAAGTTAGGAATACGAGCTTCAAGTGTTCCATTCTCACCAATTCTAAACATATCGGATTCATTAGTAACAGCAGAATTAACTACGTTACGAGTAATAGTAGAATAAACACCTTGCATAGCTTTCGCAAAGTTATTATTTGTATTAGTTGGTCTTGTTCTAGTATTAGGTAGATAAGCAGATAAATTGTAAGTAGAACCATCAGGATATACAAACTTAACATTAGGATTGTCTTGGTTAATATTAAACCAAATAGTAGGAGCTTGTCTTCCAAGATTAGGAATAAGAGCATTACCTTGAACACGATAACCAAATAAAGGTTTACCTGCACCAATATATTTATCTATTTCTTTAAGCAAAGCATCATGAAGATGAACGTTCTTATCATGAGTAGCTTTAAGAAGTTGAGTAAATAAAGAATCAAAACCTTCATTAAATGCTTTAGTATAAGCAGTTTCTTTAGTATGAGAATTAGCCATAGTGTTTTCTCTAGTAGCAGCAGTCATAAGTCTACCTTCTGAGTCTTTAACTACTACTCCAACAACGCCACGTTTAATTCCACTAGCTTCAATTCTTTGACCAGTTTTAATATCAATGATACATTCATCTCCGCCACGAACTAATTGAAAACCATTAGTTATATCAGCAGTAGTAACTTCTGCAATACTACTATATTTAGGATTACCACGTCCGTCTTTAGCATATATTAGACTACCACTACTAGTACTTCCAATAGTTAATCGTTTAGACTTAGATTTGTTCTTACTAATAGAAGAACGAAGATTATTAATATCAGAGTAAGACTTCTTAATCTTATTCATCCAATTATTAAGAGAATCAGAAACTATTTTACTAAAGTAAGGACTAGCTAATGAAACATTATAATCAAAGAATATAATATTATTAAGATGTTTAACTTTAGTAAGAAGATCAACATCGTTACCAAAACGAGTATTAAGTTCTTTCCATAATTCGTTTTCTTGAAGAGTATTAAGTAGATGACCGAAAGTACTTTCGATATCTGGATTGTTACGAACTTTAAATAGTCTACGAATATTGCTAAGAGTAGCAAGGAATTCTTTAGCGGATTCATCGTTACTACTAACAATATCTTTAAGTCTACTAATAAACGCTATATCATTATTACTAATAGTATATGTCCAACCTTGATTAATAGCAACAGCACGACCGTTTTCATATTTAACAAAAGGAAGTTCACCAATAGTAAGACCTTTAGATTTAACAAACATATGTCCGTTAGCATCTAATTCAACAGTAACAGTATTACCAGTTCTTAACTTACCGATTTGAGTATATACTTTACTATCTTCAAGATTAATAAGATCGAAATAATAACTAGCACTATTATCTTCTTTCTTCTTTTCACTAATTGCTTTATCAAGTGTTTTTTTAGATTCAGCAACAATCTCATTAGGAGTTTTATACTCAACATCAGTACTTATTATCTTACCGTCAGCAATAAGACTATTAGCAATAATCTTTATATCATTATAAAGATTAATAGCATTAGGATTCAAACGTTGAAGATAAACCATCATATCATTAACACTAGTAAAGTTTTTACCTTCAATAGTGTTACCATTAATCTTATTATAAAGATCAATAATAAGTTTAATCTCTTCCACACGTTGGCGCATAGGGTCTAAATCTTGAACAGCAGATTCAAGAGCTTCATCTTCTCCTTCTGTCTTAGGAGTTATTTCTATTTCATTATTAGCAATAGCTATATTAAGCTCTTCAATAGTAACGTCTGCTATTAACTTACCATCTTTATCATAACCATTAATACTAACATTACCGAAACGACTCTTTTCAACTAATATAGAATATACCTTAACTGGCTTACCTTTAATATAATCAACACTAGAAAAAGGAGTTGAAATCTTATAATTAAAAGTATCAATATTAGCATTAGTTACAGCATTAGAAGTAGTAGCAGTAGAAACTACTTTATCAAGAGTAGCTTTAAGTTGTTTCTCTTCTTCTGTTTTAGGAGCAGGAGCAGGTTGAACAACAGGAGGAGTATTAGTAGCTTCTGTTGGAGTATTTTGTACTTCCCCCGTAAGAGAGGTGGATTGCTGATTTGCTGCTTGCTTAGCTTTATCGGCTTGTTCTTTAGCAAGACGAACTCGTTCATTATGAGCATTAGTCTTAGCAATATTATTTTGAATATCTTTAAGAAGTTTATCTTTATCCTTAGAACTCTTAATAATATCGGCAGCTTTACTAAGAGATACTATCTCTGGATTATTAGCATCTTCTTCTGACATTTGATTATTAAGTACTCTATTAAGAGCAGATAATTGTTCGTCAGTAGCATTTGCAATATATCCATTAATAGCATTTTTAGCAGTATCTAATTGAAGTTTAGCAGCACGTTCTTGATCAGCTTTAATCTCTTGAGCTTTACGTTGTATTTCTTCGTTAGTAGTTGCAATTTTACTACGGAAGTTATCTCGATTAATTTCATGATAAAGTTGAAGTTCCATGTTATCAACGTATTCACTATTAATAGCACGAAGTTCTTTCATTACTTTAGTCATAGCGAAGTCTTGTATAGACTGACGATATAACTTCATGTTATCTTCGGATTCAGTAAACTTATCAATCTCTTGCATTATTAATTCATCTTTAGGTAAACCTAAGACTTCATCATAAGCATAACGAATATTGCGAGAATAAAGTTTATCAGAAGGTGTAAGTAAATTATTAGCATCATCTATTTTATGTTCAATAGTATTTATTAAATCTTTATAGTTAGAAGCAGTAAGTTTATCAATAGAATTCTTACTATCTTTAACTTTGTTATATAGTTCATATGCTTCTTTACGATATTCTTCAAGACTAGCAATAAGAATACGATTCTTAACCATAGGATCAACATATTCTCCGAGTTGAGGAATAGATTGTTCTAATTCATTTTGAATAGATTGAATCTTTTGAATACGTTGATCTAGTAAATCTGCTTCATTAGAATTAAAGATATTCTCACTAATAGCAATATCAAGAAGAGCATCTTCAATGTTAGCACTACGCATAGCAGTAGAATAAGTCTTGTACTTTTCAAGAGTCTTCTCCATTAACGCATTAAGTTCAGCAGTGTCATTAGTAAAACTAGATTCTTCTGCTAAACCACTATCTATAAGTTTCTTCTTAAGACGAGGATCATTAATATAATCTTGAAGTAATTTGTAATTACCAGCACGAATAGCATTAAGAGTAAGGCTAGAAACAAATCTAGTTTTAGCTTCATTAGCCATTGTCTCTTGTTCTTCCGGAGTTAACCTAGCATTACGAGGAGTACCAACACTAATATCTTGACTAACAGTTCCATCATCTAGATAATAAATAATGTTTCCATTAGCATCTCGTTCAAAATCATAAGGATTAAGACCTTGACTTATCTGAGACATTGTATTTTGATACTGATTAAATACTTGTTCACGACCAGTTATCTCAGCAATACGAATCTGTTCATCAGTAATTCCTCCTTTACGATTATTAATAGCAGACATAGTACTACCAAATACAACTCCACCAATAACTCCCCAAAGAGCAGAATTATATAAGTGAGGGTCTTGTAGATAATTACGTATTCTATCAATAGAAATAGCTCCTTTATAATCGTTAAGTTGTCCAAGAAGATAACGACCATAAGCAGTACCTTCTTCTTGACCTACATAGTTAACTGCTTCTTCAACCCCTTCTGATAATTCAGCTACAAGAAGATTCCTACTAGAATTAATTAAACGATTAAACTTACCTGCAATACCAGTAACAGTAGATTTAACAGCTTGACCTAATGTTTGACTAGCTCCTTCAACACCAGTAGAAGCAAGTCTATCTAATGTCTGATTCTGAGCATAACGAAGTCTAGGAGTAATAGCACGATTGACTTGTCCTAACATCTTATTAATAGCACGAAGCTGTATATAATCAAATACTACGTTAAAAGCATTATAAGAAAAGTCTCTCATAGATGCTTTATCAGCAATTGTTTTAGCAATCGCATCTTTATCATCGGTACCTGCTTCGTTAACAATGTCTTGATTGTCTTCTAACCATTTACGATACTCAACATCGGACATATTACCAAATAGATCAGTAGCTTCTTGATGAATCTGTTCTGCAACACCACGAGCTTCTTGATAATTTTCACCAAGACGCATACCTATTGCAGTAATACCATCTTTAGCAAGAGCTTGAACTCTAGCCATATTATAAGCATTATCTAGTTTAGTAATTGCACGAGCTTTATTCATAGCTCTTACAACAGGACTACTAGTTTTAGCTAATGCTCCAATTCCTTTACCTATTGCACCAACACCTTTCGCAAAAGCCATACCGGGAATCATAAGAGAAAGAGAACTAGCAATATTAGGAAGTTGACTAAAGAACCAACCGGAGAAGTCATCAAAGTCAAATGCTTTATCGGGATTTTCACGATAGATAGGAGCAAGCTTATCTCTAACATAATCAGAAATAGCGTCTCCTGCACGAGTAATAGGATTACTAAAAGGTTTATCGTCCCAAAGAGCACCAGTAGCAATATCTACTAACATACCTACACCACCAACAGTATCTCCAATAACTGTACCTATTGTTTGAATCAAAGTATTACCTGCTTGTTTCCATGCAGACTGATTCTTAGCTCTAAGTTTTTCAAGTTCTGATCGAGATTGATATTGATTAGGTTCAGCACCATACTTAGCTAATAAATGATAATCTTCCTCTGTACCAGTAAATACTTCTTTACCATTAAGATTACGAAACATAAAATCGCCTTGTGCGGCAACATCAGGTTTGTATTTAGTAACAGTAGGAACATCATTAGCTATATTAACAGAATTAGCCCCACTAGTTAGTGGAGCTTTTTCTACTGATATATTATCAAACATGTTTGGCATACGCTTACTTCATTAAGTCGTTCATTTGATTAAGTATAACTTGACTAGGAGTTTCACCTGTAAGACTAGAATACATTCGATTAAAGAATTGAAACACTTGTCTCTTAGTATCTATATCTAATTCATTTAGATTACCAGTAGCACCTGCCATTATCATAGCCTTCTGCATAAGCGGACGAGCAATCACTTGTTGCTCTTCTATGGGGGAATTTGCAATAGAACCATTTCTAGCACTAATCAAATCTATATCTTCTTTAACAGGAGCAAGAACAGCATTAGCTTGATTGTTTTGAAACATACGTTCAAATAACTCACTTTCAGTAATTTTAATTACAGGAGAATCACTAGCATCGAGTATTTGATACAGGTTGCCATCAGTAACAGCTGAATAACTACCGTCTCCAAATTCACTATCTGATAAACGATAACCTCTTTTAAGAGCGTTATTGTACTTAATAGAATTAAGAGTGTCCCATGCTTTAACAGCAGGCAAAGATTTAAATCTCTCTATCTCATCATTAAGTACAGCACCTGTAATCATATAGTCTCCGGCTACTGCGTTCTGTATTCTATCTTCCATATCAGAATCAGGATTCTTACCAACATTCTTACCTGTCTTTACAGTATAAGGAATATTTAAGAATATACCATATTCACCAGTAGAAGCAGAACTACACCAACCGTTATTAATATTCTTCTTCTTAATTTGTGCTTGAATAGTTTGCATGATAGCATCTCTATCTCTACTATCTTCAACAACTTCAAGAACTCCTTCTTCATTACGTTTCTTAATAACTATACTTCCTGGATTAGCAATACTAACCATATTCATAACCCGTTCATTATAGTCTTTTAGTTGTTCAGATTCAAAGCCCTGACCTAAAGCAACAACATGAGGCGGTAAGTCAAATACTGCTAAGTCTACATAAGTAGGAGGAAGGGTTTTAGATACTCTTTCAGTCGCAGCATTAGATATTTGTGCAGCTTTCTCATATACATAAGCTATTGAGTTTTTATCACTTCCAGCAGTTGTTATCTCTCCACGACCAAGTGCTCTAAAGCCAGCCATAAATGCAGTGACGTTACTACCATAATATTTATTACCATGATAGACTTCATCAGCCCTAGTAAATGATTTAGGTTCTACACCTTCATTAGTAAATCCAATAGGATTAAGTTTTAATACTTCACTTATTTCAGGAGCTAAACGAGTATAAGCATCTTTACTAATACGAATATATTCTTTATCCCCTATTTTAGAGAATGATACATCTTGTCTAGTAAGACCCATATCAACTCTTAGTTTAGATATAATAGCAGCCTTACTAGCTTCGTTAATAGGATTAACAAGAACTGTATCGAAACTATTACCTTGCGAATCTGTGAATAACTTATTTATTCTATTAGCATATTCACGTTGCATAGGATTATTAGTATCTGCCATATTTCCAGTACTAAGTCTCTTACCTAAGAAATCAGATGCAAACTGTTCATCTTGTGTAAGATGTCCTTTCATAGCATCTAATCTATTATTAGCGTTATTAATACCACTATAATAATTATATGCTTCATCCAATGCTTGCTTCTTAGCTCTATCAGACAGATTGCTATTATTAGCAATACTTGACCTTAATTGAGCATACGCTTTATCTAATGGAACAGATTTAGATATTCCATAAGTAGCAAACATATTGGCTAATTGACTATTAAGTGTATTCAATTGTGACGCAACCTTAGCAGGAGTATCAGGTTCTACTTTCTCTTTACCACCAATTGTTTGCGTAGAAGGTAATAATTCAGGTTCTTTACCAGTCTTAGGTTTAGCAGCTGCTTTACGTGCAGCAGCTAATAGATTAAATCCTAATTCAGGACTAATTCTACTTTCAGTTCTACGATAAGCAGAAGCAGCATATCTAGGAGCAAATAGATTCTCTTCAAATTCTCTCTGCGACATAATAGTTCCGTCTTTCTTAGTAACAAGATTATTCTTATCACCACGACTAGCTTTCCAAACATTAACAATATAATCTTGTTTAAGAGAAGCACGAGCACCGGGAGTTTGATTAATAGCAGCTTCGACTGCTTGACGAATCTTAGCGGCATCTAATTTTTTAATACCGCTAGCAGTTTTAAGATAAGGTAAATCTCCTTCTGCAATACTAGCACCACTTTGTTTAATATTACCCTTATCATCTCCCCACACTAATTGTTCTCCTTGTGAAACATCTACACCAACAGTAGACAATGCTTTACGATATATCTCGTCAATATCTACTTGAGTAACAGGACGATAATTAGGAGTAAAAGTAGTACCGCCAGTAATTCTACCGTTTTCATCAGTAGTATCTTGATAGTTATATTTATTTTGAGCTAAAGCATATGCTTTAATATCACCATCGTATTCTTTACTAGAATTAATTTCATCTTGAAACTTCTTGTATTGTTGCTGATATCTTTCACGACCAATCAAAGCAGGATTGCTAGCAACTTCTCCTGCTAACTTAGTAGCAGTAGTTAAAGCAGTAGCATAACTTCCTTCTTGTGCAGCAGCTTCAATTTGATTATTAATTTGTTGACTATAATCAGTAAGCCATTTGTTCTCTGCTTCATTAAGTTCCTTATTAGCAAGAAAGGTTTTAATCTTATTAGCAGTATCAATAGCAGTTTCATGCTTCTGCTGCAACGTATTAAGTGTAGCAGAATAAGCATCTAAGGGAGCGGCAACCCGTTCCCTTTTCTGATAACCTGAGGTTTTAATATCTATTGGCATAACTTCAATTATTTAGTTTTACGTTTACCACCACATCTATATAGATAACTCATCTTAGATAATCTCTTCATATTCTTATCCATGTTCTTTTCAAACAAATCTACTTGTTCGGGAGTAGCAGACATTTGAGCAGCAAGACGAAGTTTATCCATTTTCTTTTTATCTCTTCCAAGTTGATAATCTCGAACAGCACCGGTAACACTATCAATCATTGCAGTACGGTTGTTAGCAATTGCTTGAATCTTATCGTTCTCAATCTGAGTAACCATATTATTGTAAGCATTAGTAGTGGCAGCATTTTGAGCAGCTACACTTTGACGATTTATTGCATCTTGGTTTTGCAATTGAGTCTCTATATTTTCTTTCTCACCTCTAATACGATTACGCTCAGAAAGAGAAGCATTAGAAACTCGTTGACGTCTAGCAAGACTAGCAACAGAACTAGCAGTATTACCTGCTATATCTTTACGAGTTGTTAATTCATTTTCAGTAATATCTGACAATTGAGGATTAACATTGATAGTAGTCTTTAGTTTTGCAGGAGCTACTAACTGAGGCTTTTGTGGAGTTTGAATATTATTAATACTAGATTTATTCATTAAGCCACTAACTAAACTTCCAACTGCACCAATACCACTACTAACTACATCTTCATTCTTTTTAAGAAAGGAACCAATCTTACTTAAAGCACCAAGTTTAGCAACTTTAGAATTAGTAATACCTTTTTCTTTCTTAAAACTTTCTTGTTCTTTAAAAGCAGAATCAGTTTGTTTAGGATTACTAATTGCTTTAGCAGCAGGAGAAAGACCACTACGAGTAAGAGGAAGAGTACTAAGAATCTTCATCTCTTTATCTTTCTTATCAATCTTAACAACTTCTCCGGCTTCTGCTTCGATACTGTTCTTACCTTTACCAATAACAATACCGCCTTCTGTATGTTTACGACCTTGAAGAAGATAAGAGTTATTACCAATAGGAGTAGCAGAACCACCAGAAGTTATAACTGGTGCCACTCCTTTACGGGGGAGGTTTGCCTTTCCACCTTTCTTCATAAGTTGATTACGAATATCATCATAAACTTCTTCATTTTGTTCAGCTTGCTGAGTAAGAATACCAGCTTGCTGTTGAGCATTATCCATCTTTTGTCTACGTTCTGCTTCAAGTTGAGCAGCTTTTTCAGCCTTACGTTTCTTAGCACCACCGATAATACCACCGATCAATTGAGTACCAACTGAAATAGCAGTACCAATAAACGCTTTAGGTCTTTGTTGTCTAACTGTTGTTACCATTATTCTCTATATTTATTAATATAACATTCAACATTACTTAGTGTAACTTTCGCATCTGTTTGATGAATGATAAAACGAATACCAATATATTTACCATTAATTAAACTATCTCGTCTATTATAACGAGTAAGTTCAGTAATACGATTCTTATCTTCATCATCTAATATCTCTATTGCATATTTTCCAGTGATTCTTTCTATTGGTTCGATAGTCTCAACAGAACGAATTAGATTACGGAAGTAATTAAAGTTCCATTTACCGTGTTCATAATATGCCTTAGTAAGATTAGGAACATTACGTTCTTCACTACTAATATCCCATTCGGATGATATGCAAGAGTTTGTAAATATAAGAATCTTATCTCCGCTATAATTAATATTACCTAGCTTTTTTATATCATAAGTGATATAATTAAGAAGTTTAATTGTTTCAAACTGAAGATTAAATACTATATCTACAACCGCACAATGAGAATCTTTATCACCAAGATAGAACACATTCTTATCTGCTGGAATCTTAAATATTCCATAATCAAGATAAGTATCTACTTTAATATCTCCAATACGACCAACAATATTCTTAGAAATATCATTAGTAGTATAAAGAGAAGTCTTAGTATTAAAGTATTTAGCGAAGTAATCGTGATGACTTACCCAAGTATTAGTTATAAATGAATAAGAAGTTGTAACGATAGTATCCTCCCCCGTAAAGGAAAGGAGCAAGCGATTAGCTTCCTTATCCATGCCTAGATCAATACGAGTATTAGCAGTAAGAAATCTATCTATTACTTGTTGAATACCATCGGTAATATCATTAAGTTGCTTATCATCAAAACGATATATCTTACGTTTACTTCTGTCGAAGAATATATAACCTACTTCATTACAAGTAAAAGAAGTAAAGTCTTGTAAACCTCCGTAACCTTTTTCACTAGTAAATACTTCTTGATATTCGGTATCAAAAGCATCTGGCATATACATTTGCACATCTTTATCACGAGTAGCAAGAGTACTATCTCTATTAAAGATAAACATTGAATGTTCACAATGAGCAATAAGATAAACACCGATACCTAAGATATTAATAATGTCTCCTTTGTTCTCACTAATAATTTTATAACCATCAGCAGGAAATTGTCTCCAAGCATTATTAGTAGATTCAGATTGAATCACATTACTTCTACGAATAAACTTACCATAACTTTCTATTTGATTAGAAAGAGCAGTAGGATTATAAGCATTAAGTAAAGGACGAGAGTAATCACTATATCTAGAAGCAAGTTCATAAAGACCATAAAGAGTAGCAGCAGTAAGTTGTTTATTCAATATGTTCTTAATGATATCTTCACTATTATCTCGATAACTAAAATATACTTCTGGAACTTTACCTACTTTAATCTTAGCAGAACGAGGATAACGAACTTGCTTATAGATTTGAACAGCGTTAACATGCATCATATCACGACCACTAGTATTAGTATTAGGGTCATTAACAAATGCAAGATAATACTTACCGACTACATTAGCAGGGTCAATAGCATAAATAGGTTGCCATTCTCCTGCAAATTCAACACCACGTCCATCAAACATAAAGATAGAACTGAATCTAGTATAACCGGAAACATTCTGTCTTTGTGCATTATTTCCATAACTACTAGTTTCTTTAGTAGTATAGAAATTAGGAGCTAGTCTTACTAGTTTAACGTTATCTTTCTGAATATATAATTCTTGGTTTATACGAAGAAGTCTACCAATAGTAGTAGATTTATGTGATTCGCCATTGCTATTATTGTTTATAGCAACAGGAGTTGGTTTTCTTCCATTAGCATAGAAACTAAGTTTATAATATTGACCTGCCTCAGTAGATACAAGTTGAGTATATTGAGAAAGTGCAATAATAGTAGAATTAGTAACGTCAAGATAACTATTAAGATTAGCCATTGTATATTCTTCTGAACTACCGGGAAAACAGTCCCAAGTTACATATGTAGAAACATCTTGTGTAGTAGCTTGATCTCTAGTTTTGAAAGTAGTATAAAGAAGATCTATAAGAATATTAGGAACTCCGCCTTTCTTAGTAACATAAATGTCTTCTGAATAGAATTGAGTTTCAACAGCGTCAGCTGCTAAACTTTGAAAGTTAGCATTTCTAAGAGTAACAGAAGTAGCGCCAATAGCTATATCTCTATGTTGATCTATAATACCATCTCCAACAATAATACTATCTATTTCTTCATAACTAATAAAATATCCAACAAATCCTTCATACATTGGAACGTTATCAAATACAAAGTTTCCTTTTATTCTATGTGGAGTACGGAATAAACGATCTCCGTTATTATTAGTATAAGGACAAAGATAAGTAATTCTACGAGTATTATTAGTTTCAAATCGAGGATCGAGATTAAACCAATAATAATCAACACCTTCAGTTTCAGACATAGCAATAAGTCCTAATTTATCTTTAATAGTACTATCATTATAGTTAGGATAAGAAGGATTAGTCTTAGCTGCTCTAATAGCTGCAACTACATCAGATACTTTAGTGTCGTCATAACAAGTCATATAGATCGGTCTATCGTACTCGCCAGTCTGAGTATTACTATAAGTCCCAATAGTTATTTGAACTCCTTTCTTAGTATCGCCAGTACGCATATTATTGTTCTCAATAATAATACCATCTGTATAACTTCCGTCAGGATAAACATAATGAACGTAGAAACGATATACTTCATCTTCAATAGGTTTAGCATCTACTATATAATTAAGAGTATTTCCATACTCATCTTTATCTGCGTAAACACCAACTCTAATATTAGAAGTATCTATCTTACTTATATCTAACTTACGACTTTCTTCTTTATAATTAGCAACATATAATCTATTACCATAGTTGCACATTGTTTTAACATTATAAATATTAAAGTTATTAGCAGAATTAAGAACTTCATCTACTGAAAGTTTTTCTAGTACATTACGATTACCAGTAATATGATATTTACCACTATCACTAAATTGATAACTACCTAGATTAAATGCTTCTATTCCATCTTTATAAGTACAAACATAAGCAATTTGGAATGACTTAAATTTGTTACTAGTTTTATTATCTATTTGAATATCTAAATCAATAGAACTAGAAGCATAATCAGTATCCTCTGCATAGCCATCATTAAGATAATAAGTAGGGTCCCAATTACGAGTAGTTCCTCTACTACCTTGAAGAGTAATAGAAGAAATAGAACCAGTCTTAAACGGAGCATCAATATATATAATAGTTCCTAAGTCTTTCCAACTAGTATATTCATAATTACTAATTTCAAAACGAATAAATACTAAATAAGTTCCAACTCTCATTCGTCCTCCAACAGCAGTTCCGCTATCAAGTACTGTTACTTGTGGAATAGCAGGATTAAGAGTATAAATATCATCAGAACCTAAGTCAGCGTTATTTAAGTTTATAACTTTAAGAGGAACATCTTTATCAGTATTACGCTCGCTTATAGCTACAATAAGATCACCGCGAACATTATAAGTATAAGTACCGAATACTTCTCCACCATACCAATTCCAAGAATTAGCAACTTGATTAAGTTCTTGTGTTTTTTCATCAAAACGATAAATGTTATTATTATCGCAGAATATAACAAGTTCGGTAGCGCAAGGAATAATACCTACAATCTTTACATCTTCATCTAAAGTAACAATAGTTTCTAAAGACTTTTCATTCTCAATAGAATTACCATCTTTAGAAACTACTATATTCATTGCATGAGTAATAGAACCATTCTTGATAAATTCTATTCCATCATCTTTATTTAGTTCTTTGATTATTTCCATTAGCTTCTCGGTCTAAAAGTTGCATTGAAGAACATAGACGACCAACCACTATAAATGTCGCCTTGATTATCAATAATAACAGATGCTTTAGCAGCGTTACGAGCTTCTCTCCAAAGATAATATGGATTAATTAATTGATCACCTTGCAAAGAATAAACAGGATGTTTAGTTCCTCTACTAAGTATCTTCCACATACAATACCATTCTAAAGCAGTAACTAGTTTACCATTATTAGGAATAACAGGAATATCACAATGAAATGTATTACTATATACTGACTTAACAGAAAGATATTTAACTGTAACTTTATCTGCATCAAAGTTTAGTTCAATAGAATTACTACTCTGAACATAAACATAATTACGATTAGAATCATTTTCGGGATAAGGTTCTACTACACGTCTACTACGTTTAGTATTACTTTTATCTTCTTCAAAGTAATAAGTTCTAGACTGATTACAACAGCTCTTAGATTCTTTAGCATTAGGTATTTCACAACCATCTACATAAACACTAAAAGCATTTACACAACAAGGAAATTCAGCGATTCTATCGTGAACTTCCACAACCATTTCTTTTTTTTCATATTGAAGGATTCCCATTTCATTCATGGCATCAATACACCAAGCAGCTACACGAGGAATGTAATCACTTGTCATTATATTGAAGTCATTATCTAAACGAGCAATTATGCCTTCTATCGGTAATACCTCTTTGTTCATCATTTCTTATATATTTAATAGTATAAGTTTCATCAAACTTAACAATCATAGATAGTCTAGCCATAGTGTCAATTGGATATTTAATAATATCTTCAATCGAATTACACTTAGACATCATAACTTTAAGAGTTTCAACAGTTCTTTTATTACAAGGAATGAATTTAAATAAACCTCTAAACTTAAAGTTAGCATCTATAAGAACAAGTTGACACCACCACTGACTTTGAAGATAAGCAACATATTCAACACCATTATATGGAATGCCTTTACGTTTAGCTGCAATAGCATCATCATGATCATATGGAATCTTACCTTCTTCGATAAGTTTAGCTTTGTTCTTACGAGTTGTTTGCCAATCTATCATCTTCTTTCGTTTAATAAGATTTCCAGTACTATTATAAACGTCGCCTCTACGAACTCTTTCAATTAAAGCACAACCAAGTTTATTATTGAATTTAACTATCTTACCTCTAAGAACTTCTCTATTAACTTGCTCGTAGAATCTATATAGATAATTACGAAACTGTGGAAGAGTTATATCTTTACGGTTCTTAATACGAATTAACAGATTCTTATTAGTTTGAAGTTTACCAATAACAACAAAATAACGTTTAAAAGTATTATAAATATCTCCATACTTTAATTGCTTAGCTTCTGAGAACATAGCGTAGACTTTATCAACATTGTTCTCTAGTCTATGATTAACGTCTGGTTCATCAGTATTCCATTCCCAAAAGTTATAAAGACAAATACCAAATATACTACGTACTTCATCTCTACGACTTTCAATATTGAACTTTAGCTTATTTAGTAAAGATGAATAATGATTTATCTTACCTAGAGTAAGTTTGTAATCTTCATTACTTGTTTCAATGAAACGTTTATACATATGACGATAATCATATCTATCCATCTTTGGACTTATCATACTTCTATGTCGGGATTTTGATTAATATTATCTTTAACAGGAACTTCATTAGTAATACGTTCTACATTAAGTAGGTTACGTCTATATATTACATCCTTAATACGTTCAACCATATCTTCGGGAATAACAAACTCGTTATCATCTCCACTATTATCAACAATTCCTTTATGAGTTTCAATAGGAATTTCAGTAGGTATTTCAAACGGAGATTCAATAACAATTGCACCTAATGAATTAATGAGAGGATTGCCTTGACTATTAATATATAAATAACCATTTATATAATCATAAGTTGGCAATTTACACATACTTGGAAGTTCAGCATAAAACTTAGAAGAACTCTCTTTAATAAAAGGAATTGCTAAGTTATCGAATCCAACAGTACGAACACTTAGAAAAGGGAGATTGTTTTCAAGTCTTACAGGACGAGGAACTCTCTGAGCACTACGTTTTACTTTACATTTTATAGTAACTAAAGACTGAAATATATCTCCATCGGGAACATCAATAATACTTATACGATAACGTTGCATAAGTATCTTATCAATAGCTCCATGACGTTCGTAACTTTGACGAACTTGTTCATTAAAAGTATGAATAACAGCAGAACGAATTGTCATTCGTGTAACATGATTATTACTTTGATGAACAGCATGAGCTATCTCAGAAACAATTTGATTAATCGAAGCCATTGTTATAAATATTAGTTGCTAACAAATATAACAATTATTTCATCAATAACAAACAAGAACAGTAGAAACACGAACAATAACTCTAATAGTAGCAGCAAGACCTAGATGAAAAGGATAGTTTGTAAAGATAAATTGATGGACGACGCATTTTAAGAGGCGTAGAGGCAAAGTTAGTGCAAAGTCGATTAGTTAAGGTTGAGGGTGTGAATTCAATGTAGGGCACGAGAGATACTAAATAGAGGGTGTCTTGCTTGTTACTTCCCCCGTAAAGAGATGTGAACCGTACATGACTTCCGGATACAAGAAGAGCTAGTACAATCGGCAGTACTAGCTCTAAGTCACTCCTTTACAGGGGAAGTTTAAATAGTTTGAATAGTAAAGCTAACATAAGAGTTAAGTTTACTAGAATATCTACCTGATTTATTAATATCGTTAATAGATGTTCTAATTTTCATTCTAGTAACTCTGGTAATATGTTCTGCTTCACTTATAGTATTTGCTATTATAGTTTTGTTTTCGTTAAGTACAAATATATTTATTTTATTATTTCCACCTTTAAACTTTCTATGTTCAGAAGCAATCTTACTACGATTTCCATAATTGAGATTATATGTAGCATCGCACCATTCAAGATTATCTACATTATTATTTGTTTTATTCTCGTCTTTATGATTTACTTGTGGCAAATTATTAGGATTAGGAATAAATGCTTTTGCAACAAGTCTATGAACAGTAATAGTTACTTCTCCATTAGGAGTATTTAAAAATACTTTTGGATATCCTTCTCTATTTAGACTTTGAGATATTATCCTTGAATGATGTAATATCTTTCTTATAGTTCTTTCAATAGTTCTAACTCTTCCAAAATTACTAACTTCATGATAACTACTTATATGAGTAGTTTTCCAAACTTCTTCTTTCATTTTCCCGATATTAATTTCCCGATATTAATAAAAGAGACAAAGAAGAGTATCGGGAACTCCATCATAAGATAGCTAATCTTACTTATCTTTGTCTCTATAACTTATTCATTGTCTTCTCTTTCTATCTTACGATAATCTATTTTAAAGAATGACAGTATTGGCTTTATAATCCAACTCCATGAAACAAATGACAGTATTACTGAGTTTAATACCATTTTAACATCTCCAAGTTTCAAGCTAAAATATAAGATTCCAAGTACGATAGCACATATTATTGTGATAACTCGTTTAGTCCACGTCTTTACTGGTTTCACACCATTATTAGCATCAATTGCGCTAATTACAAGATAAGCAATAACGTTAACGCTGATTACAAATCCAAAATCAAAACTTTCGGCAGTAGTTCTGATAATCTCTTCGAGAAGTGACAGGAAACTCATAAGATAAACAGTAACATACCGAATGTTCCACAAAGGATAACGCTAATAAGTTTAATCCAAATTAATGTTTTAGCAGGAATCACATCTTTAATCTCTTTGAAAGCAAAACTAGCTATGACTATCATCAATAATAGTACGAATAATACTTTAACTACAATCCCCATGAGTACGATGTTTTTAATGTTTTCTATGTTTAATATGATACAAAGTTATTTATTATATTGGTATATACAAATAAAGAGAGCTACTTTTTGTAACTCTCTTTATATCAATTAGTTGTAGTAGGGATTACATCTCGTTGAAGTACTTCCATACCTTGTTGCCATCGAAATCATCATCTTCGAACCAGAAGTCAACAGCACTGGCAATAATCTTTTCATCAAAGTTACTACCAAACCATTTCTCAAACAGTTCGCAATAATCATGATACTGTGCGTTAATAGCAACATAAATATCTCCAATAGTGTAACCGTCAGCATCTCTAAGTTTCTCATAAACTTTATGAGCTTTATCCATGTCAAACTTCTCACCTACATACTTTTTATCACCTTTCACATGATACATTTCTTCAACAGTATCATATGCTTCTCTTTCATCAAAATGTTCATCGTGATCACGACGATGTTTACGACTTCTATGTCTATCATCGTCACCATCATAACCGTAACCTAGAATACCAGTTTTTAAAGACTTAACAAGTTTAAGTTGAGTAGTTAGAAGATTACGACCTTCTTCACTATTTTCAATCTTAGCTCTAACTAAATTAAGAACTTCTACTTGTACCATGTTTTGAAGAGCGTTATAGTTATTAACGTATTCTTCATTACTTAGTAATAGCTGACGTTGTTCATTAGTTAAAGGTTCAACTTCTGCATCAATACTATCCCAAAGACTAACTTGAGCAGCTTGAGGTTGTTGACCGAGTTGTTGCTGTTGCTGAACAATAGCACCTTGTTGCATTTGTCTTTGGCGTGCCATTAACAGTTGCTTCTGACCTTCTAACAGTTGAATCTGTTCATCAATCTGAGTACCTGCTAAAACTGGATCTCCGCCACCTAGTATAAATTGATTCATAACTCTATCTATCTATTGTATTTAATTACTTGAATAACATTATGCTGCCGGAGCAGGAGTAGTCTGAGACATACCGCAAGGCAAACAACCGTTAGCATTTCTACCAACAAGACCAGTAGTAGTAGGTTCGTTAGGAAGAACAGTAACACCGTAGATAACATTGCAAGTCTTACGGTCAACGTAGTTAATACCAGCAGTAAATGCCTTTTCAATCTCACACTGAATAAGCTTGTCTTGATACGGACGAACAGCAGTATTAACAGCAACCTGACATTTAAGATTGTCAATTTCTGCTTTAAGAGCATCGTAATTATCACGCTGTCCTTTATATAAGGAAAAGTCGGCATCAATCTGAGACTTATACAATCCGAACATTTCACTGTCGATAACTTGACGATCTTGGAAACGTTGATTCTGCTGAGTTAAAGCCCACTGATAAAGACCACCTTGCAAAGCAAGAGTATCTTCACAAGATTTAGCCCATGCTTGGAAAGCACTAGGAGCAGTAGTTCCTGCACCAATTCCTGCACCGACAACATTGATATTGGTAGAACCATCTCCTAGCATACCGCCACCACCAGCTGCGCCTAACAAACCAGTTGAACGGTGATTGTTTCCAAACAATGCCCAAGCACCAAGAGCAGTACCAATAATACCAAGAGTTAAACCGGCATTTGCTTTACCGTTAACATCACGACGACCGTAACCGTCCATTCCTGCTCCGTTATAACCTTCGGGAACAACTTTTACTTTTTCAATTACTTGCATAACAATAAGGTTTAAGTTTTAAAATTAAGGGAATCTGTAATAGCTATTACACCATTAAAATAAACAGAGTTATAAATAGTTCGAGCATTATCGCTAATTAACAATCTGATTAAATCTTAGTAAAAATATAGTTGAGTAGTGAACAAAATAAAAGGCTAAGTTGTTTTAACCTAGCCTTTTAAGTGCATACTATTAGAGTTATCGTTTTATTCGATTAGCTCATAGTTTTCAATAGAATCAACTGGCGTAGCTCCTTCTCTTACGGGGGAGGTTTCAACAATACACCGATAAAGATTACCTTCGTAATTAACAATAGTATTTACTTTAATAATCTTATCAAAGAAAGATTCCCAAGCAGGATAAAGTTCTTTAAGTTCAAGAGCTTTAGCATTATCAAAATTATATTCGTTAATATGAAGTTTAGCATAACTAATTCCTGCTGCAATAACAAGAAAAGAATTAAAATTAGTATCAATAGGAACTTCTTGTCCTTCTTCTTCCCAACTCCATTCTTCACCATTAAGAACTTCAGTTAGTTCTTGACTATCCCAATAGTACTTAGTTAGATTCTCTTCGTCTGCTTGAGTAAGAACAGGAGCAATTTGTTCATAACCAATTAGAACTTTAGAACCATCTTTACTTTTTCTCTGATGTGCGAGAATAGGTAATCCATGACCTATTAACCACGCAACTGTAACAATTACATAAATCATAATTTAATTAATTTAATTTGTTTCACAATAAATATATTACTCATTAGAAGTTTGATCAAATATAGAATCATTAAGATCAATAATACCACCATTATTAATAAGATTACGAAGCATATTAATATGATAAGTATTATTAATTGATTTACTCCATAACATTAGTTTATAGAACACCATCTTGCGATAATGAGTTCCAAATTTTGCAATAGTTATACTTTCATCATCTGTATTACTTCCTCTCTTAACAGCTATACCATTAACAGAAGTAGTATTTGCCCAAATAATTTTATTAGCTACTTGACTTCTAAGTATAACATTAACAGCTCCGAATGAATGAAAAGCAAACTCATTTATAACTCCTCCTTCATTATTTATTACGTAATCAGCAGTAAATGCACCAGCTAATTCTTTAACAATTCCTTTATGCATTGTAACAGAATTCGGAATATTATTACTTAATATTTGTCTCATTAGAATATAAGTATAATCAGTAAATGCAGGAATATTTGCACATTCTATATAATTAGTAATGCCATCAAGACAAAGACCATAATAATCTGGAAGTATTTCTAATGTTATATCACAATCGAAACTTGATACTCCCTCTTGAATTGAAGTAATTTTAAATCCTATCCACGTACTATTTGGTAAAGCATTTGTTGGAATAAGTGACTTAGGTATTTTATGAACTCCATTTTCTAAAGTTAATATAGTAATGTTGGCAGCATTTTCTTCACTAAGATAAGAATATAGCAATTTACTTTCTCCTTCAAGTCCTGTTACTTTAATCTTAAAAGAAGGTATTTCTTTAATATTTAATAGTTCATCATTTCGTTTTACATAACTAAATATAAAACCATTAGAATTTAATACTTTAGTAATATGCAATTTATTATCATTTATAGTACTAGTAAAGTTATATGTTGCATAAGTTTCCCAAGTCTTATTAGCACCAAACACAACAGGATAACCATTATAACCTGACATACCTTCGTAAGCAACATTCTTATTTTCTAAAGAATAAGCATCTTCATCAGAAGTAGACGCAACAGGTTTAGCAGTACCTAGATTCTTAATAGTGTTTCGAGTCGCAGTATCACTATTTGATTTACCAGTAACATCCCAATAATATTCGGGCTTCGGAAGATAACCTGTTGGAAGACCACACCATTTATTAAGTATAGCACGATCAGCAGCATTAGGAACTTCTGGAAGAAGAATAGTTCTATACATGGCAAACTGAGCATAGGTACTATCTGTTTTAGATCTTCCAAATATAGAACCTATAGAATTAGAAGAATCTACAATAGAACATGTAGCAGTAACAACATGAGTATTGTTATTTAAATCAGTATTACCAATATAGTTATTTAATACATTATTTATATAAACATCACCTGTTAAACGTTCTGAATAAACATTATTGTTATTGTTACCAATATATAATGCAAATGTATTAGTATCTGGAGTATTATCTAAAGTACTACGTTGATCATAAATAATAGATGACTTTAAATTATAATTTAATTTACTAACTAAACATTTACCACCATGATCAAGATTTTGAACAGTACCATAATTATTTACACCATCAAAATAAAGACTTCCTTCATAATTTGGAAGAATTTCAATAATAAGTCCTTTTACGCTTTCATTATTATTTAATTTAACTTGAAAACCAATATAAACATCTAAAATAGTAGAATCTGATTGAAGAGGAACACTAGCTGGAAGTTCATGTTTACCATTTTTTGTTATAATAATATTACTATAAGTTGAAGGATTATCAATAGAAAAATAACGATATCTAATACTTTCTCCATCTTGTAAACCCTTTACATTAATTTTAAAACTAGGAATTGAAATAGGTTTAATAGTTCCTCCTGATTCTCTAATTATTGTATATAATAAAGGAGTAGTATCAAGAACTTTGTAAATAGTAATACTAGTTGAACTAAGACCATATTTCCAATTATCATTTTCGGGTCTTATATTCTCCCAAGTTTTATTCTTTCCGAATACAACAGGATATCCATCTTTACCACTCATTCCTTCATAAGAGAAATTATAAAGTTTAAGATGTCTATTTTGACCACTTATATCAGGAAGATAACCAAGAGTTTTAATAGCATTATTAGTAAAGATTGCTGGATCATAAACAAATAAAGGTTCAGCAGTAGATAATAACCACTTCTTAATACAACCAAAAGATAATGGTTTAGTTACTACGATATCTTTATTAATAATTTCATTATAAGAATAAGTTTTAGGATCATTTCCTATAAGATAGCCATGAATACTCCACAGTGTTTGATAATTATAGATTATACTATTTACTTTAATAGTAGAACCTACTTTAACTTTATCTCCCCAAGTATATTCTTTATTAGTATCTTTATCTACTAATTTAAACATTACTGGATAAGGTTGAACAATACTTTCATAACGAACATATTCTTCAATAGTAATACTAATTCGTTGTGGAGACTTAGTAGGAAATGGAATCTCAACTCTCCAATAAGTAAGATACTGAATAGGCTTATAAGATTGTTTATTGATAGTTAGATCAGTAACTTCATTAACGCCAATAACAGTAATATCCATTACTAGATTAGCATCTGTTGGATTATAATATTCTCCATTAATAAGAGCTTTAACAGTACCATCGGACATTCTAATTCTAGGAGTAAATACATAATTACTGTTATTACTAGTAACTTCCGGACGCCATATCACCATTCCTTTATCATAGAAACTGCCTATCTTATACTTCTTGAGTTGACGTTCGAGAAGGAACTTTGACATAGTATAACGAAATAACATAGCAGACCATATAGAAATGTATGAAAATCTATTGTCACGATTTCTAATAGTTCCGAGCCACATACGACTAGTATCAAGACCAGTTCCAACTTGTAGAACTTGTTCATTAATACCATATGTATATTTAGTTTGATAAGTAAGTGATTTTTCATTTAGTTTACTATTAGATAATATACTAGTAACTAATCCAAAATTATAAGTATTAGTCCGTTTTGAAGTTACGCTAAGAGTTTGTTCAAATATAAAAGCACCATCTCGTCCTTGAACAGATTTAGATAATATAGAACCTGTTTCTCCATTAGTATTAGACGACCATTTACGAAGAGAAGCAATAGTATAATCTTTCCAAACAGGAACATTCGTTACTTTACCGAAGTTATTAATATCATTAAGATTAAGAGCTCCTTCATTATCGGGAAGTATTTCTAATGTTAGATTACAATCATGTTCGAAAACACCATCAGTATTACCAATTCCTAAACTAGTAAATACTGTTGGCAATGTCATAGCATTTGTTACTTTATATGATTTAGGTATATCATAAATTCCATCTTCTTTTATATTATACATACTTATGGTGGTAGCATCAGATGTAGCAAGATATCTATAATATACATAAATATTATTATTTAAACCTGTAACTTTTAATTTAAAAGCAGGAGCTTCTCTATTAATATTAGAAATAACTCCATTATTTTTTAAATAAGTATATTGTAGAGCTACGGCAGTATCTATATGTGTCAGATGAATTATATTTGGATTTAATGTGTATTCATAGTTTTTTATAGTTAGTGAATACCAAGTTTTATTAGCTCCAAATACAACTGGATAAGTATTGATTCCACTAGTACCTTCCCAATTCATATTATACATCTGCATATCGAATCCATAGATAAAGTCTTTCAACTTATCTTCGAACTCAGCATGATTATCATTAGTAATACCTTGACGTTTAATATCATATAGAATATCCGGTTTAACTACAACTCCCGGTCTATCAAGATTAAAATATTCTATTACTTGATTGATTTCGTCAATAGTAGCTTTACCTTTGAGAACAATATTCCAATATATTACAGAACGAACCATTGCATATGGCATACTGGAAGTACCTCTAAAACCTTGAATAGATAATTTAGCAGTATCTACAATATTGCCACCTGATTGATAAGTCCAATCTTTATCATCTCCTAAAATATTATTAATAATACCAATATTATTAGTAGAAGAAGGAAGATTTGCGTAATACCCAATTATGTATGTTTTATCTATTTCAGTACCTTTAAATACATTACGTCCATATAATTCATTAGTTATAGCTCTAACATTATTAATAGTTATTTCATAATTAATAGAAATAGGTTCTAATATACTTATCATAGATACAATAGAAACAGATTGTGAATCTCCTACCATTTCTTTAAACGGTTTAACTGATTCAACAAAAGTACCTACTCCATTTATACCGCTAGTTAATAAACCACCAGTATAACGAGACAACTGTTTAACTTCAAGTGTTGCATCTTTATCTAAAGCAAATCCAATAGCATTAACAGCTCCTTCATCTTCGGTACCACTATATAAATCAGCATAAGATTCAGGAACAGCATTAACTCCTTGTTGAAGATTAAATACAGTTCTAACATTAGGTTTATTCTTATCAATATAATAATATCGACAACTCTTAGAACAGTTAACATTAATAATGAAACTAGGAATACGTTTCTTATATTTAGCAGGATTCGTATAAAGAACAACACGATTAAAATCCGGACCAATTGATTTAAGAGTTACTTCATCTATATAAGTAACAAACTTAGTATTTACCGTAAGAGCAGGATTCATGAAACTAAAGAATGGAGCATCATATCCATCTTTAATATTATCGAAAGTACCGTTATAAACAATGAGATCGTTACCTTGTCCAGTTTTATCTTTAAGTATATCTTTATCGCTATCGGTGTTCTTTTTACCATAGCAAGAAGTTACACTTACCAATCTTGCTTTGAGGTCGGGTGGGAGATATCTCCCACCACTAACCTTAGACTTGAAGCCAATACCATTAGCGGCTCCAAGACCAGTAATATTAATACCCATATTGCAAACCTTCAACAGTAGTTATTACTTCTTTAACTAATTCAACATTCCAACCCGGAAATACAATAGTTTCAATAGGATCTTCCATACCATAAAGAATAACACTAACTGTAATATTCTCTTCAGTAACGTTCTTTAGCAAGAATGGTTCTTTGCCACCACGACCATCGGGAATACTAAAGTTAGCACCTGTAATATTACCCATTATAGAAATTTGTAGACTGTTCGCAGCATTAGCGCGATTATAAATACAATTACCTTCCATATCAATATTATTTAAAGAGTTAATAATAAGTGCTTCCACCCGTTCATTCCTTTACGGGGGAAGCACACAAATATACTAATTTATTTTTAATGTCATAACTATTATTAATTAAGTCATACCATTATTCCAAGTAGCAGGAATACTTGCTCCATTAGTTAGATTAGCTTTAACCATTCGATAAAATACATTAGCTCTATTATTAGACGATAGAGCATTAAGCCAAGTCCAAAACTCTGGAACACTACCAACAGTAGCAGTAGCAGCATAGAATACTCCCGAACAATTAGTAATGTTCTTATGCTTATTAGCAGTAAATAGATTAGAACTAATCTTCTTAGGACTTCGACCGCTCCATCCTCCACTATCAGTTGCAGAAGCAAAACAATAACTAATATCTCGAAGATTTGTATTACGAGAGAAAGTATTCTCATGAACTTGTGTTTCAGCAGTAGTTCCTAAGAACTGACATTCTAACCAAGCATGATCTATATTCTGTAAATTCAAGTTATTAATAAATGTAGATTGATCAATAACTACTTTACTAGGAATAATAGTAAATACAAATGCATAACTCATTGTAACTAACTTAGGAATATTAGCAAAGAACTCAGTAGAATAAGCAAGACCTTCTTCATTAGTCGTAGTATTGTTCCACTTATAAGGAGCTAATAACGGCATCATATGGAACATATAAGATATGTTTTGTACATTAGATATAGGCTTGAACAAGTAAGGACAAGGACGACCACGAAGACCGTAATTCATATAATCATAAGAAGGATCTCCATTACTTCTTCCACTATAATAGAATACTCCTACGACATTAACTCCCGTAGTATTACTACAACTAGCGAATAAATCTGGCGGACAGAAGTAATTCATAATTTTACGATTAGTTGCTTCTGACGCAGGAGCACTAATCGCATCAGCAGGATCATTAAACTCCTGTGGAATATCTGGACTAACAGAAATAGTACCAGCAGTAACAGCAGCATATAACTCTGAATTACTAATCATATCGTATAATCCTGTAAGACCATCATAAGCATAGACATTCCAAATAAGTTCATACTTATTATAATTAGAATTATCTATAATACGACGAATATCTCTACTAGGATTAGGAATAGTTTGCTCTTCATCAATGAATTCATTAGGATTATAATTAGGATTCACTATATACTTAACAGGATTATATTGTTCATTAGGTATAAGTAAATCACCATAATCATTAGACTTCAAACTACCATAGTTCATAGTATAAGGAGCAGAATCAGTAGCTTGAAAGTATTGTAAACAGTAAGCCATGTTAGTAATACTCTTTCTACGAGTAGTTCTCACTATACTATAAGAACGTTCTTTAGGCATAGCAGTTGGAAGTTCTTCATCGGGAATCCAATTTCCATCAGAATCAATACCAAAATTAGGAGTTATATTATCAGTAGCAGCATCCGCTTCTTTCCATCCTTTAATAGTAGAACTAACAAGTTGTTCTTGATAGAATAACTTATAAGGTATCATTCCTGTCTTAGCAAACTTAACGTTAGTTTCTGCAAAACAGTAAGCAGCGTTAACTATCTTACAGTTCTTGAAACCTTCCCCCGTAAGGGAATACTTCACATTCTCCATGTTATAAAACTCATATGATATATTAGTAAGATTAACACAATCTTTAAATATATCTTTAGGTAGTTCTATAACAGTTCCAGTAGGACATTTTATATTACTAAAGAATCCGGGAGCTTCAACTAATGCACTACAACCACTAAATACTTCGTAAGGAAATACTTCCGTATCTTCTTTAAGGAATGTTTTAGTAAATCCTGTAAAACAAGGATTAGTAGTTGCATTCGTAGCAGATGTACCAGTAATATATTTAAGTCTAGTTTTTATTCTACGGAACATAGAATTATGAATCGGGAATTCAATAGTACTATTGCTAGCAGCACTAAATGCTCCTTGAATAGCATAAAGTACACTAGAGAATTTATCTGTTTTACCTTCAATTTGTCCTCCAAATACATTTAATAATGAACCAGTAGAACGATTAAGATTATTAAAACTATTAGTTATATATCGTAATTTAGTATTATTGTAGAACAATGGACAATACTTAGTTTTCTTCTCATCGTCATTCTCAACTAGATCAAAATTAATATTAGAACCGTTAAACATTCCATTAATATTATCTAAGTTAGGAATATTAATAAGAAGTCTACTAGCTTTAGCAGCACTAAAGTCAGAAGTAGTTGGTTCGGTTGTCCACTCTCTACTTGCATCAGTAATGAAACAAAGTACACCACTAAATACTAAATAGAAATGAGTTATCTTCCATTCTACATTACCAACAGGTCTAGCAAATATGAAATCATCCGTATATTTATTACCATCAAAATAGAATGCTTGTGACATTGATACAAGATTAACAAGCGGAGATAACAATCCATTTCTATTAGTTATTTCTCCATTGTTATTTCTAGTACAAGTATAAAAAATACAAGTTCCACCAGAGATACCGTAGAATATGGCATCCATATTAGTTACTTTACCACAGTTAATAAACATGTTACGATTGAAACTATCTACAATACTAAGTTGTATTTTAGCACCATAGAAGCAATTCGTCAACAGAGTAACATTATTACATTTATAAAGAATATAATAAGCATCGAAGAGTTTGCAATTAGTTCCTTTGAACATGTTAGACATATGGATAGTACCAATAGTTATGTTAGTACCAAGATTGGTATTAGCTTCCCATTCAGTTTTACCTTCTGTTGTATTAGTTTTAGAACCATAGTATTGATTAGCATACATTGGTGTTTTACCGTTAACTAAAGCGGGTGGTTCATGAATATAGAAATTATTACATCCACTAAATGTATTAGTACCTGTAAGTTTAATATGTCCAAATACTCGTTTAAGAGAAGTACAACCAACAAAGAAACTAGTACCAATACTAACAGGAGCATCCGGATTATTATCGAACTTAAAGTAATGAACTCCTGCTGCGCTAGTAACAGTAAACGTACTAAGTCTTAAATTAGTAACGTCAAAGATAGGATTGTTATTATACTTAGGAATTGCTTTATTACCATATTGAATAGAACTAATATTTGTATTGTTCATAATCAATTTAGTAAGTTTAGGCAATTCAGCAGCAGCTTGAATAGGTTTAGTAGTATTAGTACCGCTAATATTAAGTTCTTCAATATTAGGAGCACCAACAATATAAATATCTAATCCACTATTAGTACATTTACTAATATTAATAGTCTTAACTTTGTTACAGTTAGATACGTTAAACGTAGTAAGATTTGCGTTATTGGTACAAGTAATTGCAACAAGATTAGGACAGTTAGTAATATTAATAGTATGTAAATCTCCGAGATTACTAAGATTTAGTTCAGTAATCTTTTCACAAGAATCAATAGTAACAGATTTCAATCTTTTACATCCACTAAAATCTATACTATCTAAGAATAGCTGATTAACTAAGTTAATAATCTCAATAGAACTATTAGTAATATTAAGAGATGCAAGAGAAGCATTAGGCAGAGACATAGAAGTTACTATTGAATTAGATATATTTAAGTCTTTCAACTTAGTATACTTTTCAATATTAACTGTAAATGTACCTACTTCAGAACTTCCACTCCAAAACTTAGTATTAGATAGATCAATATGTCTAACATCTGAAAAGTCTTCGTCATTAACAAACACTGTTTCAAATGGAACAGGAGCATTACTAAGAGTATCAGCATCAGATAAATCCAATTGAGAGAAACTAGGAAGTTTCATAGTAGACATGAAACGTTGGAATCTCATTTCTTTTAGACCTTTGATGGCATTGATTTGCGGAGTATTGTTAATAGTAATCTGAGTATTAAAAGAACTAATAGGTGCTAACTTAATTAAAGTAGGAACTCCTTCTTGTAAAAAATATCTAGTGTCAGTAGTATTACCAATGTTGATAACAAATATCATTGGAACATTAGAAGTAATAGTAAGACGAGGATTTGTAGCTTCTGCACCACCAGCAGAGAAAGCGCCTTTAGTATTATACGGTTGAAGATTAGATACATTATTGTATCTAAATACTCCATCGAAGAACCACCAACGTTTCTTTAACCAATCTCGAACATATTCAACACGAGTACCATGTAAGAATTCAATATTAGCATAAGATGCAGAACCTCCTGCTTCACTAGCATAAGCAGTAAGATATTTAACATTATAGTCGTAATTAAATAGAAGTTCTCCGCATGACTTAGTTTGTGCAAAGAAATATTCATCTATATAATGATTAACGTCTTTACTAATATTAGCATTGTTTCTCCATAAGTCCCAAAGTTCTTCAAGAGAAGAATCAAAGATTCCAGTATTAATAAAAATACTATCGCGAAGAACATCCCACATACGAGAACTATAAGTATCGTAACCACCATCGGGAGAATTACGAGTAGTAACTAATGAATTAACATCTGTGTTAGGATTATTAGAGAAGGTATCAAGGTATGCTGTTTTAGCAACAGATTCAAGAGCAGTATTATCAAGACCATTAGCAGTATCCATATCGTAGAACCTAATATACCATTTCTTAGTTCCTCCAATATCATAACATACGATAGTAATATTTTTACCAAGAGAATCGACAAGACCGAACTTAACACATACTAAGAAATAAGAATAAGCATTCTTAATTGAGAACTTAGTATCTAGTTCAGCAGCAAGAGTAGACCAACTTGATTGAGCAGGATATTCACCTTCTGTTTCAACATATCCTCCAGACTGTTCATTCCAAGTATATTTCTTAACTGTGGAAGAAGTCATTTGAGCAAATAGAGTAAACAGTCCTTGAAGAGCTGTCCAAACAGCATCATCAGTAACAGGAGCAGTTGGGTCTAACCAATTACCACCATTATATTTAAACTCTCCTACATGTTTAATGATAGAGATATCATCTTGCATAAACAAAGCTAACGGTAATGTTTTGTTTCCATCAACAATAACATTAGCGTTCTCACCTATTTCATAAGAGTAAACTTTCTGTTGATCGATACTACCAAACTTTTCATTCTGACCATAAGCATGATAAGAAGTAACAAAAGCAGGGAGAGCATTATCTACATATTCGCCAGTACTATTCTTTATCTTAGTAGTAAAGTCTTTTAAGAATCGGAAGCCCATATTGTAATAAGCACCACGACCTAAATTGAAACTATAAATACCAAGACAAGTTTGAGTTTCTTCTCCATCAAATTGAATAAGAAGAATACATGGAAAACCTTCAAGAGTTTGTTTAATAGTTACTTTCTCATGAACTTTAGTTTTATCTCTAGTATCAGTTGGACGACGAGCTTCGAGTTCTTCCATTGGAGGAGTTTTCTCAAATAGAATATCTGCATTATCATTAATCCATTTACCAATAGAAGCATTATTAGCATGAGCACTATCGACAACATCAGCTTTAAGAGTAAACTGTCGTTCGGGAAACCAAGTCTCTTTAGGTTGGAATAGTTCGTAATCAAGATTACTACCATCATCTGCTTTTAACATCTTATCAAAACGAATCTCAAGATTCTTAATAAGGTTGTTCATAGTAGATGTTCCTTGCTTAGAAACAGCAACATCAGTAGTACTTTCAGCACTAGATTTTCCAGAAGTAGGACTAAAGTAACTCATAGTACAACCTGTGTACCAGTTGTTATTCTGACCTCCGATCTCTTCAAATACTGCACGAGTAAAACCTGTATTAGCACAATTGATTAGCATTATATCAACAGGAAGAGTACGAGTAGTATCAGAAATAAGACTATTGAAGTTAACAGTAGCATAAGTCTGATTAATATCATCCCATAAAGTAGAATGCGCAGAGTTATCAGAAGTAGAGAAAAAGTTACGTAACTTAGCAGAGTTATAAGCTACGAAATCAATACCACCATCTTCTAGAAGTTTAGCTCTAGCATTAGCGTTCATATAATTAATAACAATCTCTTTGTCATTAAGCGGAGAACGGAATAACTTAATATCGTAGAAGTTAACATCAGAATAATTCTGAATACGACCTGCATTACTAATATCACAACCAAGATAAATCTTAGAAGAGCTCTTCCAAGTAAAGTCAGTCTTTATCTCACGTGCAACATTAAGAGTACCGTTAACAAAAATACCGACAACTCGTTTATCGGGATTCTTATTAACAACAAAGTCAACAGTATTAATAACATTCTGCTGTACTTTACAATTAATAGTTTCTTTAATATTGCCATCGGTGTAACTCCAAGTAATATCTTCTAGACCAATCTTAATACCTTCTGAAAATTCTTCATCAGTATTATAATCACCACAAAAGAATACTGTTCTATTAGTAAATGGATGAACATCTGTTTTAAATGTAACAGACATAGAAAATCCTTGTCTACTCCAATTGGTTAGTTCAGTAGCATTATCTTTAAATGGTTGAACATCTATAATACCATATGCTTCACCTGAGATACGTAACATAGATTGTCCATCTTGAGTTAAGAATCCAGATAAAACACCATTAGTATTATAAACTTCAAGATTAGTAACTGCACCAACTGGTTCTAGAGAACCCGGAGGAGTAAACTTAGGAACACTAGATGTCCACTGTCTAGCAGTAGGAGTTTGAGGAAATGATTCTTGACGAATATGCCAAGCTGCATACATAGAATCATTAGGATTCTGATCGGGAATTAAAGACTGAGAACTAGCAACGACTTGACAAATAAGTTCAACATCAGTAATAGGATCTCCTTTTTCAGACCAACAACGAAGAGTTATATTCCAATCACCAAGAATATCTCCTTCTGTTGGAATAGCCCAAGAGAATACCTGTTGTTTACCACGTTGAACATATTGATTATCGTTATAATTTCCAGTATCGAAATAACCAATATCACGAACAGTACCATTGTGTTCAAGACGAACAGCGTAATAAATAAGTGAAACACCTGCAAGATAAGGAGTAAATGCAAAAGATATATTACCACCTTGAGAGAACTTAGTTTTCTCAACTCCTTCATCTACTTCTGCTTTACTAGTAATACCTTCTACAAGAACAACAAGATTAATACCATCTTCTACTACTGTACGATTAGTTACAACATCGGATTGAACAGTAGAACCTGACATATCAGTAAATGCTTGTGCTTGAATAGTATAAGAACTACCTGCAATAATATTACCTAGTTCCCATAGATTAACATTTATCTGACGAGGAGTAGTACTAGTAGTAACACCGAGATCAATACTCTTAGAGAAACCATTAGTTATATTAGTAACAACAAGACTTGCAGCACTACCAATAATCTTACTAGTAACAGTATAAGTTATGAAGTAATCAATACCAACAGTAGCAGTACTTCCTGCAACACTACTTGCTAACTTAATACTAGCTTCTACAATATTTAGTAGATAAGATTCAGCAGCAAATCCATTAGTATCGGTAGCCGTAATAACTACCGAATGAGTACTGTTATTTGAGAATTGATCTAACTTAGGAATAATAAGAGTACCGAGAGTATTAGTCCATGCTTCTTGATCTTTAATGATACTACTACCATCAAGAGAAACATTTATAAAGTAACGTTTATTATTCTTAGATGATTCAATAAGATAATTAAGTTTTATATTAGTTGTAACACTAGAATATAGATACTTAGTATTACCTTCTATTACAATGTCTCCATTAGTAATAGTAACTTTAGCATCGGTAGTACCTCCGCCACCTCCGCTACCACCGCCACCATGCTCTGCTAACCAAGCAATGTGACCATCATGTTCTGCAAGTTTCTCCTTATACTTAACTAGAACTTCATTAATATTCTCTTCTACTTTTCCATTAGCGACTTCTTCAGGATCTAGAAGACGAGGATCAGTAGTGATAATATTATTAGCATTACCGGCAGCAACTACTTCCCACTGTCCGGTCTCTTTATTAAATCTCTTAATTACTTCTGACATAATTATTTAATTATAGTTATTATATCATTTCCATTATTAGTTTCACCATTACCACCAATAGCTTCTGCATTAGGAGCTACGCCTTGAATATTAATATTATATTTACCACTATTATTAAATACGTTAGCTACTTTCTTAACTTTAGCTTCGATTTTATTATTGTAAACATTATATATAATATAGAAAGGATAACGCTGACCAGCATTTACTTTAGCAGTAACATCAGTTCTACTATTAATAGTAATACTAGCAGGAAAGAAATATCGAAGCCACGGAGTATTCGGACTAGGCAATTCCTTATTACTAGTGTGTTTATAGCCCGTAGCTTGGCACATAATGTACGTAGGAGCAGTTATTTTGCTGACTAACTCAAATGTACATAGATGTTTTACCATATCATAATTCGAGTTATTTTGCCATGATTTAGGGAATTTCTGACCCTTTAGGAAGCCCTCTGCTGTCTCTTCGTACAATTCCGTACTTCCGAAGTTGCTCTGTAATAACTCCGCTGTAACTTGAATTATAGGCTTCATAGAGCTATTAGGATTCTCTATCAAAGGATAGCTGCAACTATATGTATGTTTATGACCTCCAAGACACAAACGATAACCATTATCATTTAAAAACTTCGAGAACCAATAAGCATTAGCTTTACTAGTATTAAAGTTAAGACGACTTCCACTACGTTCAACATCTGGATATTCAGTACCGTCCCAATAGAACGAATTGATAAGATTTTGAGTAATGATTGTAAAAGGCATCTCATGACAATAAGCTATCTTATGATTAATACTACTATCAATATACTCTAAGTCTTTTTCGCACCATTGACGAATATAATCATAAACAACACTTTGTGGATTAAGACCATAAACATCTCGTTCAGTATTAGAACTTATCTCACTGTTAACACATAAGAAATGAGTATCAGCAAAATCAAATGAATACAAACATTCAATATAAATCTCTTTATTCTGTATAGTAAATATAGGAGGATTCTCTTCATTTATTTCATGACAATAGAAAAATCGAATGTTAGTAGCATTGATCTTAGAGTTATCGCCACCATCGCCAAGAACATAAACATTAGCAGGAGTTAAGTCGTTGTTACCAACAGTAACCATTTCTGGTAGAGTAAATAAAGGAACACGACCGGAATCATAATCTAACCATTCGTTAATACGATTACCATTCTGAGTCATATCACCAGTATTAATCATAAACTCAACATTCTCACTAGCAGCATCAATATGATTATCTGCAATATTCTTAGCAGCTATTTTCCATACTTGATATTCATCCCAATTGAAACCTTGTTGATCAGATGTTTGTAAGAACGTCCATTTGTTCTGAATATTAACAGCATCTTTAATAGTGAACTTATAAGTAGGACTTTTATAACTAGAATCACTCATACGTTCAATATAGTATTCATAGTTTCCTGCTGACAATTCAGTTAACACAACTTTATGAGAAGTAAAAGGAGTACCATCAGTAGTAATTGCACGAATACGATTATAGTACTTACGAACACCTGTTTCATCTTTAAATGATTCAATACCTGTCCAACCACTAGCTCCTACTTTTCTATAATAAAGCATTTCATCATAATATCCAACAGATACCCAATTAAAGCAACGACTAGCATTAGGAGCTGTACCTCGACGACCTAATGTCATAGTTACTTTATTTGGTTTAGTAGAATCTAATAAAGTTTTATTAAAGAATATATTCTTATTTTCAAATGAAGCACGAGGAACATACTTATCAACAGTAGGAATAACATTAGCTTCGAGATTAACAAAATACATATCGTTAGCATTGTTACGAGCACTAAGAGCTTTAGTAGCTTGATTAACAGGATCCATAGTATAATACTTAGTAAATAAGTAATTACTAGTTAGATAACCATATGCAGTATTCTCAGCAGCATCTACTTTATCTGCGTCACCAGCATTAAGTATTTGTAAGCCTACGAGATCAATATATCCTTTAGATACCCTTATGGGGGTGGTCGCATTATTATACGGATTAGCAACACTAGATGGAGTAGTTCCCCAAGTTAAGAAAAACTTAGCTTTACGATTATCGAACTTAATAAGTTTACCATCACTAGCTATCCACTCCATATCAAAGGTTTTAACTTTAATACGAGTAGTATTAACATCCATAACTGAACATTGAGCACCACGAATAAGGAATGTAGAACCTGCTTTTATCTCCCCCCATAAAGGAAGTGTTTCCCAATCTCCGCCTTCTGTACCATATTGTAAAGACAAACCTTTAAGAGATACATCTTTACCTGTAAGATTACTAAGTTCAACGAAGTTATGAGAACATGGATTATAACTATATTCATCACTAGTAATACCTCCGCAATATAAAGAGTTTATATATAGTTTTTGAAGATATAAACTAGTAACATATATCCAACCAGTATTAGGGTCTTCTTGACCACCAGTAGGTTCGGCTTGATCAGTATCAAGTTCTTTCTTATAAACAACAAGTTGTCCATTGTTGTTTACCTTAACTCTATAGATTTGACCACTAGGAGCAATCAAACCAATAGTATCAAGTTTATCGAGAGCTTCGTAATCAATACTACCTCCGCCTCCACTACCGCCACTACCAGTAAGATTGACAGGTTCTCCATTTATCTTAGTATATAAACGTTTAACATCAATAGCAAGAAGAAGTTCATATTCAACAAACTTTTGAAAGTTAGCTTGTATTTCAGCTAATGTACCATAATGTCCACAAACAGCTTTAGTAGTTGGTTCGAAACCTTCAGCAGTCGGTTCTAGACTATTAGCCATACGGTTGACATTACGAAGAACAATGTTCATCTTTTCACTTGGAGCAACACTAGGATCAATAGGTTTGTACTTACTAAGTAGAGTACTAGTTACAGTATTGCTAACATGTCCGGGAGTAATAATCAAATCTCTTTGACGAACAATAGTATCCAAATAGTTTTGGATACTTTGTATTACCTCTATAACAGAAGCGAGATCATCATTACTAGTAATACCTGATTCTTTGCCAGATGTATCTATCCAAAGAGCATCTTTATTAGTAGGAGGAGTATCTTGTGCGATAACTGCTTCTACAGTTTTATTGATAACTTCGTCACGTAGATCACTAATTTCTTTATTAGTATCTTCAATAGTATTATTTACTTCTTCGAATTTATCATCTACATCTACGAATTTATCATCTACTTCTTTCTTATTGTAATAATCAGAAAGATCAGCACTTAATTGTTTAAGTACTAAATGTTTGTTTTCAATACCTCCTTTGAACCAATATTCTTCGATTACGTTTCCTTCCTTTCTAATACCTACGGTTAAACCTACCGCACGAGTAGGTTTAGACAGCGCAGATAGTGCTTGACCAATATCGTCATAAGGACCATATTTAGCATCTAAATTAGGATACGAATTGAATTGTTCGTCAGTAGCATTGTTAACAATAAGTTGTCCAACAATAATTCCTTGTTTCATATTAATTATTTATATTCTAAATTCTTTGATTCAAGTATATAATCGGAATAATCTCCCGCAGTACCTCTTTTCATAACAAATTCGTTAGTATTAATAACATGCCAATCACCATGATAATAAGTAGTTATGATACTACCAATAGTTTCTGTTTTAAGAGTAGTTGGTAAGAATATTAAATCTAATACTCTTCCTCCATGAAGAAATACTTTCGGGAAAGTATAGGCTTGATCTATATCACCATGTTCTTCCCAATAGTTAACAGAGAACAATCCACTCTTTCTATTATCAAGAACTAAATTCCACATAAATCTAGAGAGATTAATGAACTTAATATTAACTGGAACATTTAGATCGAGCTTGAATTGAGTAGGCATTATAATATGTCCACTACTATAACCTACTGCAAACTTAGTAGTATAAGCAGTATCAGAAGCAATCATTACTTGTCTAGTAGATTGAATCATAATATCTGAGAATTCATCTACACCACCATTAAAGTAATCAAATCTTTCTTTAACGTAGCCATTAATAGCAACATTTCCTTGTGAATCAATATTCATGTTTCCATGACCAAACCAAGCGTCTCCTTCTTTAAGATCTAATAAAGTAGCTGGAACAAATGTTTTTCCATTAAGTGGAGAACCTGGATTATCAGGATTAAAGTTTTCATATGCAGTAGTCTTTAGTCCATTAGCATCAACACCTTGTTGACTAAACATATAATTACCATTGAATACCGCACTACCAATAAGTCCATTAGCTATAATACCAATCTTAGTATAAATAGCTTCATAACCTTCAAATCTAATCCAATATCTTTGGTTATTAGTATATGATTCAGAAGGAGTATTATAAACTTGATCAGTACCTTTCCACGGACCTTCGTAATTAAGAACATAGAAATTACCATCAGCAGGGTCATATACATAAGGAGCTTTATACTCATCAGAAACATAAGACTTAGTAGAATCGTAAATACCTTGAGGATAAATAATCTGATTATGTCCATCAGAACCCGGAAGTCCATTCGTTCCAGTAAGCTTAAAAGGAGTACTCCAATCTAATTCAAGATGACCAAGTTCATCGCTGTTATTATTATAAGAAATACGAGTTTGGATACACCAAATATAAAGTTTCTCTTGAGTAGGAACAGGAACTGTTAAACTCCAACCATCGGGATTACGTTGTTTAGCAATTGTAGAGTCAAACGCAGCACTAGGAGCAGTATCGCTTCCTAAAGAATATCTAGCTTCAATAGAAATTCCAGGAACTCCATCAATACCATTACTACCATTTACTCCGTCTTTACCAGCAGGACCAGTATCACCTTTCTTACCAGCTTCACCAGTAATACATACAGGCTCTTCCCAATATCCTTCAATAGCATTACTAGGAAGAATAGTTGCTTTAGTCATCCACATATAAGGGGATTCAGTAGTAAGAGTTGGAAACTCAACAGTCCAAGCAGCACCCGGATTTCTATCTGATCTAGTAATACTAGGATGTTCTGTTGCACTAGGAGAACTAGCAAATCTAAACTCAGTATGTTTACCGTCTTGAGCATCGCCATCTCTACCATTAACAGGAATAACATCTGACCAACTAACTACTTTATTAGAAGAACCATCAACAGTACCAATACATTGCCACCATTGTCCATCATTAGAATCTGGACTATCTTTCCAACCAGAAGGGATTAATTCTTGACTAGTAGGTTTAGTAGGAATAGTAGTAGACTTAGTATAGATATAAGTTTTCCAATTATGAACTGTACCATCTGTACCATCTGTACCATCTGCTCCAGGTTTTCCACTCATAAGTACAGGACCTGCCCAATTACTTGCAAGAGTTCCATCAATATTAATCTGAGCAAATATTCCCCAAACAGCACCGCTACCACTAGGAATAGTAGTAGACCAAGCAGAACCGGGATTAATATTATCTTCATCAAACGGAGGAGCGTTAACATAATCAATAGTTTTTTGGTACATCATACGAACTCCAACACCTGATTGTCCATCTTCTGCATTAATACGAATAGGAGCGCTCCATTGACCTTCGAGTTTACCATCATTAAACATTCCAATAGTCATCCATAGATACTGTCCTTTATCCATTGCAGGAACAATATCTGACCATTCTAAACCGGGATCGTCAGCATTACGATTAATAGCAGGCGCATCACTAGGAGATGTATTAACTGCATACTTAAAGTTATAATACTTTCCGGCAACACCATCTTCACCAGTACATTTAATAGGAGTAGACCAACTTGTTACTTTACCTGTTGCACCACGTACTTCACCAACTGACATCCACCAAATACCAACAACTGTTGGAGCATCTGACCATCCTGCTGGAATAATATCTTCCCCCGTAGGAGGATCAGGCTGTGTAGCAGATTGTTTAAACACAAATGTCTTCCAATTAGGAACAGTACCTGCTTCACCTGCTGGAATACCAAACTCTAAATCATATAACGGAGTACCAGATTCATCTTCACCTTTATATACTACTTCGGCAGTAGGAGCAGCATCAGCAGGAAGAGCTAAAGCAATAGCCTTATCAAACTCGGGAGTCTTACCTGCTTCTCCACTTCCACCACCACTTCCGTTATTCTTAACAACAAGATCGGCATCTCTTACACCACCATTGAACCAAAACTCTTGTATCGTACTATTTACTCGAATACCTACTGTTAAACCAACAGCACGTAATTCAGCAGGGATATTAGAAAGAGCTTCGGCAATAGAACTATAAGGACCGTACTTAAAGTCAAGATTAGGAAGTGGTTTAAAATCTTTATCAGTTGCATTGTTATTAATCAACTGACCAACAGTAATTGCATTCATATTATCTTATACTAAAGTTAAGTTTAATATCTTCTTTGAAACTTCCCATAGGAGAATAGAAAAAGTAAACAGTATAATGAATACCATCGACTACCTCATTATTAATCATTCTACGATAAGCACCATCAGCAGGAGCAACTTCTTTCCATAATGTGGTAGTTAGAACATCTCCAAATTCAGAGTTATCAAGAGATACACTATCTGGAACAATAACAAAATGAATACTTTGTTCTTGTTTAATAATGATGTTTTGATTCTCTTCATCTTGAACATTTAACTCAACATGAGGAAGAGCAATAATATCTGCAACACTCATATTCTTAAATGTAAGAGGCGGAATATCAGTATGACCAATATAAACACTAATTGGTTTAGATACTATCGCATCTTTACATTCTAATCGTAGCTGAGCAATAATATAATTAATAAGAAGATCGGCTTTCTTTTCTTCCCCTAATTGATAAGCAGCGCAAGCAGCTTGAAACATATTCCAACAATTAATGACTTGACGATTAACCCCTTTACAAGTAGAAGTACAATCTTTAATCAAATCAATACCTAAGTCGGAAACCATAATCAACAACTTTGTATATACACAGTTGTATTTGAGAGGAACAGTAAGATACACATAAGTACCATCTTCGTTTTGTATCATAAGCAAACTAATTTAGAATACATTTCATTTACGTTTTCTTTTTGTTCTTTGGATAAATCCTCATACACACTTTGCATATGTTGTAAAACAATGCAACAGTAGTACATACAAATATCGTCATTATTAACGACATATCCAAGAGAACTGAGATGTGCCATTTGCACACCTCGTTCTATTGATTCATCAATAACTCTTTCAAAATTAACTTCCATTATTCCAATGTGTTATTCGTTATATAAGTAATGTAAGACTGAAACTTAATGTTCAACTCATTACTAAAACTAAGTATCTTATCTTCTTTGTTAAGACTAGCATTATAAATAATTTCAATAATTGATTTCTCAATAGCAGCCATCCATTGTTTCTGCATGAAGTCAGAAGGTTTAGCACCATTGATTTTATACATAGATAAAGTAGAAAATACCGTATAATATTCAGCATTTATAATATTATGAATATTAGACAGTATATTATCTTTATTAGTATCAATATGATTATTAATAATAGTAGTAGAAACAAAAGAAATAATTCGCATAGCAGAAGCATACATTGAATCTTCAATAGCAGCCTTACACTTATCCTTATCTTTATTGACTATATTCTTCGTAATATCAGTTACGAACGTAGATAACTCAAGTAGCGACAACGATAGTTTATCAAGTGTTGTACTTACTTTAATTACAAACTTTTCTGAATCAGATTTCTTACGATTGTCTAGCCATTTATAGAGAAGTAAGAATATAGCAACTACGACTACGGATGCTATACCTTGACTAAGTGCGGATTCTAATATTTCTTTCATAATGTAAATGAATAAAGGGATTACTATTAGTAATTAGACCAATAGCAATCCCTTTAATTAATACTTAGCTTTTTGTTATACTATCTGTTCTAAAACTTATTCCTCAGAAATAACAGATTGACCGTCCACTGAAGAAAGAGCAGTAAAGATTTTATCAAGAGTAGTTATTGATGCAGAACCAGTAGGAACAGCAAGATAAACAATACTCTTAACGTTTTCAGTATTACCGCTTCTAAGATTACGGGAATTGTAGAATGTCAAAGCGTAAGTTGTCCAGCCTGTCGCACTCGAACGAACAGGAAGTTTGTACAACTGAATAGCGTCACGTTCAGTAGCATTGATACCTTCTGCACCAATACAACGAAGTTGCAATTCTTTCAAGAACGCATCATCATTAACAGGAGCAACACATTTAGTATTAACTTTAACAGTAGCACCAAACAGTTTATCACCTGCAACAACATTCCAATTCTGATAATCTTTAGCAGTGATAGTAATCTTAGCAGCCGCAGCAGTAGCAGTAAATCCTTCGTTTTTACCAAGAGCTTTAAGTTCATCTGCTAAACGTTTTGCAACAGTAGTAGCAGTATCTCCTTCGGTAGCACGAGTAGAAGAACTCCATTTGTAACGTTCGTTAAGAACAGTTCCCGGTTTTACCATAGTAATGGTATAATCCTTATCCTTTGCGGGAGTGGGAACAGTAATGTCAACACTTAGATTAGTACCTTCTGCATATTCAGTCTTTGCATATTCAAAGCGATAAGTGTCTATATCAAGAACACTATTGTAATAATCGCTAGCATTAGCAAAAGCTCCGCCACCTATAAATATAGAGAAGCGGGGAATACGTCTAGCAGGAGCATCTGTAATAACCGCACCAGTATCATCGTACAATGCGATTGCGCCTTCTGCAATACCAGCTTCACCTATCTCGTTAATACTAGCAGGAGTAGTGGCAAGAGCGACGTTTTTAGCGAAAAGAAGTCTTTCCATATTATTCTAATTTAGATAATTCATTTGAAACTCTCTCGTAACTATCATTATTAGAGATAGCATTATAAGTATTAACTGCTCGTTCAATAACTTTCTGCATAGCTATATCGGATAGTTCGTTAGTAGTATCTGTTTCAAGATTAACAAGAGTAGGATATTTAATATAAGTTACTATAAACTTAGTTACATCAAAGTTTCCAATAACTTCAATACCATCTTCTAGTTTGTAACAAATAGGACTAACTACAACTGATTTACTATGATAATCATTTTGAGTTTGAGGAACATAATCAATTTCAATCAATCGACATTTTGCTAGTACATCCCCCGTAAGGGAGCTAACAGATATCAAATACATTATCTGTGGAATAAACACAGTAGTATTGATTCGATAACCTTTACCAAAAGTAATATCTGTTTTTCTAGGACTAACAATAGGACGATTAACTAACAAAGGATCAAGTTCGTTAAGTCTTATAACATTATCAGAGATACCATCTAGTTCGCGATTACCTTTACGAGAGAATATATCTCTAACATAATTAATACTTTCGGTATTAATTAGTTCATCAATTTGTTCGGGAAGTATTGCCCGAACAGTTTTCATTCCCATTTGTTGTGCAAGTAGCACGAACCGATCATGTATCTCTGTAATCTTCATAACAATAGTTATAATTGAACCTTAATTTCCAAACCTTTACGGAACTGAGCATTCTCCGGATTATTGAAATAAGCAATTGCTTCTTTCATGTTAGAACCAATGAATGCTGCTTCGGGAGTAAGTATCGTTTGATTAACCTCAGAACGAACAAGTTCACCTTTAGCAATAAGTTCTTCGATAAGAGCTTGAGTAGTAAGGTTACTGTTGTTAAACATTTTGTTGAATTTCTCCGGCTCACGAATAGCGTAATCATCAAGCATCTTTTCCTTAATACTTTCATCAAGATTAAGACTTGTGATAACATCTGTTCCAGTAGAAGCACAATAACAAACAAACATTGCTTTGAACTTTTCTGCATCATCGAGAAGATCGAGATAATTTCTACGAGCTTTATTAGATTGAATGCGAAGACGTTTAGCTCTATTCTGTTCTCTCTGTTCATCACGAATATAGAAACGAACACGAGGATTAAAATGAATAACCTGTGTATCTTTTGCTACATCCGGATAGAACAAACAGTGACGGAATGCAATGTAATGTTCAATGTTATCGGGACGTCCATATTGATAACGAGTAGACTCTAAAGCATTAAGCTCAATAACATAGTTATTGATAGCTTCTTTCAGCAACTTAGCAGTAGACTTATCAGCGTTTTCGTATGCTTCAATAATAGTCTGTTCTTTAATTGCGTATTTCAGATAATCTTCCTTTCTTCTCCAACGGAAATCACAATTAAATTCGTAACCGTCCATAGGAACTGGAATAGAGATATTCTGAAACCAACGAGAAACTCGTTCTTGGAACTTAGTATCGTTAGCGGAGCAACCAACGATAGCAGGCATGTAAGCAGCCATTTCTTCTGCATTACTAGCAAGCATTCTAGCCGAATTGATACTTCCACCGATACTATCATGACGATCTTGAATATATTGTCTGTTGATTTGTCTATAAACAGAACCAACTGTAATATCGGCAGTAAGACCAATTTTAATCTTTCTTACTTCTTTGAATTCTTTATCTAAACCATCTTTCTCTTTAAGAGCTTCTGTATAGGTTTCTTTCAAAGTCTTTTCCTTATCGGATTTAGTAGGAGCTTTGGGAGCAGGATTAGTAACGGCAGTATTAACACCATTACTAGCAATACCTGCTATATTAATCCCTTTTTCTATTTTTCCTTCCATTATAATATAAGTTTAAATGTTACAACGAGCAACGAAGAATAAACATCTTCTCAGCACGATTAACTTGCAGACCACGAGACATCTTAACTTCGTAAGTAGATTTATCAATCTCAGTAGCAATTGCTCTATCAGGAACAGCACCCCAAGATGGAGGAATCGGAGTAAGACCTTTAAGAACACCTACAAGATAAGACTGACCTTTCATACGAACCATACGGATATTACGTTCTCCATTGTAAGTAGAGTTGTCAATGAACATCAACTGATGTGAACACATTGGTAAACCAGTACGAGGATGAATGTTACCGTTAGCACGGTCAAGTTCTGCAATCGGAGATTTATCCAAGAACGGAAGATGAACAGCAGTAATAGTATGTCCGTCAATAGTCTTATATTTACGGAAGTATTTACCATAAGTAAGACCGCCACCTTCTTCACTGATCATCTTATCTCCAAGCGGAGTAATGAATCCTTCTGATTTAACTTCGCCTCTCATTGATTCATCGAAATCTTCAAGACCCCCACGACCAGCAAACAGAGTAATTTGCATAGCACCTGTATCAGTATCTTTGTCGAGAACGTCACCAACAGTACGTTTCAACTTAGATAACGGCAAGTATTCGCCATAAGTATCATAGTTAGATTCTTCGAGGATTTCAAACATACCAGCAGTTTCGGGAATCGGCTGATCATTATCCCAGTCTTTCATATCAATAGTACCGTTAGGAGTACGATTGTATTTAGATGTCCAAATATCAATCTCATTAGAGATACGCATCTGTACATCGAACTGTCTCATCTCTTCGTTAATCCAACGAGTATCAGTTCCGCCACCACGAGTTTTAAATGCATAGTTAACAATAACATTACTAATGTTACCAGCAATTTCTTTAGTATAACGTTTGAAACCAAGTTGAGACTTCATCATACCCGGTCCCATAACATTACTCTTATTACCTTTAGAATAAGATTCCGGAATACTTGGAGACAACATACACCAGTACTTACCTTTCTCGAAGTTTTCTGGATCTACATAAGCTGACTTATCGGGATTCTTAATACGAAGAGCATACTTATGTCCACCATGAGTTCCAGGACCTAGATCACGCATAATACGAACAGTTGTTCCATCAGGAGACATAAGACCGAACTGTTCAATGAATAGACCAGTAGCAAATTCAACTTCAATAGTTTTACCACCAATACCCGGAGTAGTATCTGCCATATTAAACCAAACAACATAGTCATTAGTTTTCATACGACCCATAGTCTTCCAAGTCCATTCAACAGTAGAAATATCACGAACACCAGCAGCTCCTTGACCTTCTGTTAAGAAAGTAAGAGGAAAACGATCATCATCCATACCATAAGTATAGGTAAGGAAGTTGTTTATTTCCTCTGGCTTTTGAAGCATTAATGCAGCAAGAGATTGCTCATTAGAGTAACCTCTATCATCATATCTACCTCTTTCGACTTCTCTTAGTTTATACATATCAATTTAATTTAGTTAGTTAACTCGTTAAGACAATACTAAATCATTATTGTCAACGTGTTTATTACTTTTATTTCCACTATTTAGAACTAACGTCTTGCGAGTAGCAGCTTGTTGGGCTTGAGTTCTAAGTTTAATAACCTTTTCTTTATTAACAGCCATATTAACAAGACTAGAATAGTTACCACCAGTAAATCTAAGATACGCTCTAAGTAAATCATCCTGCATACGAGAATTACTATCTACTTTAGCTTCATCTAGCATATAAGCAGTGTTTCCTTCATTATCAACAACTTTAGTAAGATACTTTTGGAAATCTGCACGAGTAGCAACAGTAGTCTTACCATCAAAAGTACGTTGAATAGTTTCGGGAATCTTATAACCTAGAATTTCACCTTTAGCAATAGTTTCATCTACAGATTTCCAATAAGCATCAATTGCAGCTTTTTCTTCTGCTTCGGCAGCTTCGCGTTTAGCAGTTTGTTCAGCACGACGATCATTGTAAATCTCAGCAACAGTTTTATTTGATTCAACAGCAGTATCATAAAGAATACCGGAAGCTTTCAGATAGTCAATATAAGAATTAACGTTTCCTTTCTTTCCTTCAATTGCCCATTCTTCTTTGATAACAGCAATCTGTTGTTCTTCGTTATCTTTGTCAATAACAACATCTGATCTATCTGGAATTTCATTAAATCCTTCAATAGAACCATTGAGTTTCAAATGAGAATAAGCCTGCTCAAGAACAGGATATTGTTTAAACAGATTGTTAACAGCAGCTTCTTCACGTTCTTGCATACGAGCTTGAAGCACAGTATCAATATAACTATTAATACCTTCAACAGAATCTTCAAATACAATTTGATTACCGTTTTCATCTTTGAAATCAGTACCGAAACGTTCTTGCAAAACATTAAGAACAGAAGGTTCTTCTGTTGCATTAGCAGCAATAAGTGCTTGAAGTTCTTCTGATGTTTTAACAATAGTACCGTTAGCATCTACTGCATTACCTTGTGCATCAATAGTACAAGGAATATCATCAATAGTAACTTGATCGCCTTCGGCTACTGTTACATCTTGATTATCATTAGCAGTATTATCTGTTTGAACAGTTTTATCTTCCCCCGTAGAGGAACTTTGCTGATTGTTTCCTTCGTTACTACCTTTGTCTTCCGGAGCAGGAGGATTAGTAATAGTAGTAGTATCAGAACCATTATCAACAGTAGTATCAGCAGTACCATTATCAATACTGTCAATACTTAAATCAAGTTCTTCATTAATAACTCCCATATAAATATGTTTTTGGTTAATATTACTTTGTCACAAATATATTCCATTAGGTTTAAACATTCAAGTTTCAATTGCTTAAATACCTCGTACAACAGTAACAGATGGCGAGATTTAAGAGATTAAGAGTAATAGAGTCACTAGTATTACTAGCCGATTTGAACGCTGCACACGTCCTTAAAATGAGCCATTTTAAGCCTCATAGTGACACGTTAACATGAAATAATACAGTTGTTCATCTAGGTATATAAAATTCAACTGTGAAGCTCTGAGTACTGTCTACGTGCATGTTGCACTCATAAAAATACCCCCGATAATCGAATATCGAGGGTAACGCTTTCTCATAGAGATGAACTTAACTAACAAAACAAATACCAATTTAAACAGCACAACTACTTCTTACTTGAAGAGCTAGACTTAGGTCTATCATATCTATTCTTATTCTCTTTAGCAATAGCTAGATCATTCTGTCTATCAAGAGCATGATCAATAAAATCAAGATTCTTAGCTCTGCGAGATTCGGCAAGTTCTTGTTCTTTAAGAGATAACTCTCTCTGTTTCTCTACGGGAGAAGTTCCAGATTGACTTGAATTACCAATACTAGCCATAGCTGCTTCAACATCCATACCTTTAGCTTGAAGAGCAAAATATTGTTTGACTTCCTCAGTAAGTCTATCTTGTTCTCCCTTAGCAGCAATAAGTTCAAGAGCTTCTCTATGTTTCTGTTCTTCTAGTTGTTGATCTAATTGACGAAGAGATTCTTCGTTCTTTTGACGAAGTTCTTGATATCGTTCAACAGCTATCTTAAGAGCAGGAACATTAGCAGAAGTAATAGCAGCAAGAGCCATATCTAAGTCTCCATTCTGAGCAGCACTAAAAGCCCAGTTCTTTAATTGCTCGTAGTTCTCAGTTTCTTTATCAGAATTCTTAGCTTTAATAAGATACTGACCATAAGAATGAGCATTAACATTAAGAGAGATGTATTTACGATTACGAGACTTATCGAAGTAAGCAGTATCTAAACCATTAATCCAAGCGTACTTAGAATTGTTTAGATCAATATCGTATTCGTCTTCACGGAACTTATCAAACATATAGTTAATAATAACTGTTCCCATAGAACCACGAGAAATAGCTTCTTCTGTTGTATACTTACCAGCACTAGTAGCAATTTGTCCATAACGTTGAGGAGTCATATCAACCATCTCACGAGCACTATTCTTAATAGATTCAATAAGATTAGTCATTTCAGTTATATAGCCACTAATGTTTGCATCAAGCATACGAATCTGCTGAGCTTTCAAACTATTCATATCTTCACTATCGTCGTAAGCAAGAATACCTTCGGCAGCAAGATTATAAATAATTCTATCAGTTTCTTCACCAGCTCCAAGAAGAGACTTACCAATAAGAAGAGCAAACATCTTATTCTTAGCAATCATCATCTCTCTATGATAAGAGAAGATATTAATAAGAATTTGAAAAGGAGTAAGTATCTCAACAACACTAAACTTACCCATCATAGGAATTGGTTCAACAAGACCAGTATAAGGAAGTTTAGGATCATCATCGTTTTGGAATACAATAGGTTTAGCGCCACCGGGATAAATACCGTATTGTTTCATTCCAATTCGATAACCTTCATAGATTTGTTTCTTATAGATAGTTTCAATATTAAGATGTCCAAGTTCAGCATTGAATTCAAAGTCATCGGGAACAATCATTTGATCTTCAAATCCAATCTCATTAATATAATGAAGAACTTTAACTTCTGCATAACCTACCCAACAAGCATGCCAAACTTCTAGAAGATCACCATTCTGTTCACGAACATCAACATTACCAGCAGTAAATAAAGCTCTATCTTCTTCGTCTAGTTCTTTACACTTTTCGGGAAAGAAATAAGTATAAGAGTTAAGATTAAAAGTTTTGCTAGGAACACCAGTGCCATTAACAGGATTATAATAATTAGTAATGAATTCAAGTTCTGTTTCAGTAAGATCATCTTTGAATTGATCTATTACTTGAGAATAAGACATTTGCAATCTTCTAGCAACCATGTCATAACCTGATACAAAGATAGCTCCATTAGGAACAGGAAACATTTCAGTAGTAGGAACTGTTTCCTTAATTACTTTCTTTCCTTTAACAGTATGATAACTATAACATTCTCCCGTTGTTATAAAGTTGAAATAAGCAATAGGAGCTTGAACATCTGTATTAGTAGTATCATCAATTACATCAATAAGTTGTTGAGCTTGAACACTAATCTCATCAATATAATTCTCAATGAATTCTTTTTCGAATTGCTCAGCATCAGCAGCAAGTTCTTGCGGATTAATTTGTTGAGTAGGTTGACCTTGAGCAGCAAGTTCTTCGTTCTGAGCATTAGCTTCTTGAACTCGTCTTTGAAATTCTTCTTGAAATACTAGAAGCGCTCGCTTAGTAATATCGTTCTTAATGGCATTATCTCGTGCCATAATGATATCTGGATTATTAGCAGTAACTAAGAACTCATGTTGTTCTTTAGTATATTCTGAAATATATCTACGAACAATATCATTAATGATATCAAGATTTCGCATAGTAGCAGGAAAACGAGTATAGATTTCCTTTGTAGCATTAAAAGGATTAAGAGTTTTACGATAGAACTCGTTAGGAATATTATTATGTAAAATCTCTAATAACTGCTCAGTCTTAGTTCTATCATTAGCACTAAGACCGGCAGCTATAACATAATCAATACAACGAGAACCCCAAGTATAATCCTTTTGAGAGTTGGGAATTCTCTGTTCGGGAAAATCACCAGCTCGATTATTAATTTTGAGATTAATAGTACTCATACAAATATAAGTTTTATGATTAGTATTATAACTACTAGAATCACATTACCTATGATTCCGCCAAGCAATGTAGCAATAATATCTAATATATCAAACTTTCCACCATATAATTTATCTTTGTATTCCATACCAACAGCAACACCTAACGTGAATATTATAGTTAGAAAACCTGTTAGTATTCCGTATTTAAAATGAAGCATACGGTTACTTACTTTCATCCAATTAAACATGAGCATTAATTTTAATAGTTTTAATATCTAGGTCTAGTCCAAAAGTTATCCTCTTGAGTATCGACCTTTTTACGATGTTTCATTTCATTCTCAGCAAACTTATCATTAGCAGCCCATTCAATACCACGAACAATCATTTCTGATACACGGTCAAAGTTACCTGTTTCGTTCCATTTCTTTAATTCAAGAACAGAAGGATGATCATATATAGTATGGAGAACTAATAGTTCTCTTCCGTCTGGACGTTTACCAATAACAGTATAAAGCATTTCTTTAAGCATTCGTAGGCCGTCAAGTTTAACTTGATTATTACCTACGTTATAACCAATAGTAGTACTAATTTTATTCTTAATAGAAGTATCCCACAACCATACTGGATGACAACCTAAATAACGAAGAGCTTTCCATTTCTTAAAATTACTAATAGTTTCTCCTCGGTTAGTTTCAACATTAGTAGTTCCAATACAATTATACATACGAGCTAAGTTATAACAAATTCTATCAGCTTCTTCAAGAGTATTAGGACGACCATAATAAGTAGCACAAAGTTTAGTTTTATATCCATTATAAATACATGGATTCATCCAAACTTTAATACTATTATGAGAGTGCTTATTAGTAATTTCGCCTTTGTCTTTATCAATACCAACAGGGTCATAACTTATACTATAAATTCCGGGAGGACAACCTTTGATCGGAGTATTGCTTTTCTTATCAGTATAAACAACGCTAATAGGTCTAAAAAATATACGAATACAACCATGCGGATCTTCATTACTATGACGAGGAACGTTCTTAATATAATCGAAATAGTCATGATTAAACTTAGCTCCTTCACGAGTTGCAATACGAGCATTAGACATAAATTCGAACTTCTCGTTATCGTATTCAACAAACAAACCATCAGTATAGAATTTATAATCATTGCTAATACGAAGTTCTTGTTCCCATTCATCAAGTATTTCACTACTGAATATATTCTCAGTAACAGAACTAAAAGATTCAGCAGGCATATTAGCATATTGACCACAATAACTAATATACTTAGAGAATGATTTAGAATTCTTCTTCTCAGCAGCACGTTCTTCTTCTGCAATCTTAAATCCAAGAGCTACATCGGAATTACCGTCTTTATCAAGAGAAGTAAGATTAGCAATAGAAGAATCTTCACTAATCTTATAACCTTCAAGACCCCAACAATAAGGTTTAAAATAACCACAAACAGAATCTCTACTATCTTTATCCCAAACATTTTCAAAAGGCATGAACGAACCTGATCTAGGATCATAGAAGTTTTGCTCGAATACAGCCCAACCTTTATTAGCTTTACCAGCAGTTCCCCAAGCATTTAAGAAACCAGTAAGTACAGAACCAGTTTTAAGTGTCGGAGTAGTAACGTCCATAAAGTCATCGAAATTCTCGAACTCAGACATTTCCTCACACTTAATTTCTCCGGCATCTTTACCAACAGCAGCAGACGGATTATTATTAGTTGACACTGATATACAAGCGCTATTCCAACTACTAGTATCTACAACTCCTGTACTTTGATCTTTAAAACCTAGAATAAAGTCACTTGAATCAATCTTAGCAATACCTCTAGCAAAAGGAGTATGACTTTCATAAAAGATAATCTGTTTCTTCATAAAGTCAGATAGACCACCAGATTGAATCAAGAACTTATTATCAGCAGCAGCATGAATAACAGAACGATTTGGAACTAGATTTATATAATTAGCAGAACCAATAGCTTCCATATAACTAAAACCACCACGACGAGTTTTATCGTTAATAAGAAAGAAACCGTTGTCTTTACAAAACTGTTTAATAATAAAGTACCACCATTGACAGTCAATAAAACGAGGAAAGCCTAGAATCTTCTTACCGGTAACTTTACCTTTTTCTATTCTAAGAGTTTTAGTATCTAGTTTAAGGATACGTCCATAGTTAATAAAATTATAATGCTCGCCTGTAATATATAAATCTTCAACTTCACCAGTTTCGGTATTTAATTTACAAGGAGCTTTATAACCTACCATTCTACGAATAGTTTCCTGCTTACGAAAGTTAATATGAGGAATACTATCTTCATTAAATAGTGTGTACTTTCCTCCATTCTTTTCAAACTCATTAGCAGCAGGAGTAAACAAATGAGTATTAACGAATCTATACTTTGGATTAATATTAAGAAGAAATCCTCCCGATTCACCTATAAGGAATGAATCAGTAGGATCATGATAACCATTATCTTTAGCATGTGGATAATGAGATTTATCTTCATTTATATAATTCCAAAATGGATATTCGCGTAATTCCATATTTCATTTATTTTATAAGCATTGCAGCAACAATAGTTATAATAGTTCCAAAGCCAATAGCTACATTACGTTGCTTTTTATATTTCTTAGATTTCTTTTGTTTATCATTAAGACTATCAATAGCATTATTAGCAACAGTAGATATTCTACGAATCTCAAACTTTTGTCTAGCTATAATACTATCAGCAAATATACAATCTTGAACTTTAAGTTCATAAGCAGCTTTAAAACTTTCATATTGAGACTTATATTCATTAGATAGAATTAACTTTGCATTAGCTATTTTAATAATGTCTTTATTAAGACTTATTGAATCCACCCCCGTAAAGGAATGTGAAACTAGAGAATCTACCTCGCTCTCCATTCGTTTCAATCTATCTTCCGACTGGCTTTGAGCATAACTCAATGAACTTCCGAACAATAGCAACACTATCGCTATCGACAACAGCTTTATGTAGTTCTTCTTCATTCTTTGTATTATTAGCGTTATTAATAAAGATAGTATCAATAAGTTTAGCAATACTATCACGTTTGTTACTTTCAACGTAAACAGTGTCTACTTTGACATAAGAAATTTCTACACCTTTCTTATCGTTATTTAATAATTTTAGCAACCAAATGGCTACAACTAGTATTACTATAACTATCAATACTATCTTTAATATCTTCATCTCAACAAATCTTTTTCTTCAAGTAGAGTATAAGTAAATCTATCTCCCCAAATAGGAGTAGCAAGAGTAACAAGATTCATTAGTTCGTTAAAGTCAAAACTACGAGCTAGAACTTGACAACCAGCAGACCAACCATCTACAACAACACTAGAATCTCCGGCTTTATGAATATTAATTCCAAACATTCCTTCTTCAATAGTCTCAGGATTAAAATCAAGATAATAATCTTTATTATTATCACGATAAACTTTAACAGGTTTATGTTGAACGAGAGCTTTATATTGTCCTTTATGATAACCAACTTTCCAAGCACCACGATATTGACCGGGAACTAGAATAGCACAACCTTTAATGTTAACAGGATTAGCAAGATTTTTATAGCCGGGATCTGTTGTACAAGGAAATATAGGACAGAACTTATTACCTTTCTTATTCCAATATTCAATAATGAATGCATCGTTGAATTCATTACCATGATTAGCAGAACGAACACCGATAAGATTAAGATTATAATCACCATTAACAAAATAGGAATAACCTTTAGCTTCTAATGTCTTTTTCCAATTTGTTTTAAGACATTTATTAATTAATTCATCATTATATTTACTCATGATGCGAATAGATTTAATTGTTTCTTTTGAGTACCGTGAATAGATTGATAACGACTATGAAATATAGCATTAACTTCATTATCCATTCGATTTATCTTATACCATTTAGCAGACTCTTGTTTAGTAGTATCAATATGAAATCCGTCACTGAATCTTTGAGGACGACCATATTGATTAAGAACAAAAGGAATTTCAATATGACAAAGAGCTAAACCTCTACAAGGAAGACCAGTAATAAGAGATACCATTCGAGAATAGATATTAAGCTGTAAGCTATAAGTATTTCCATTACAATTAGAAAGATGTCTAAGTGGAGGAAGCATAGTATCGTCTGGTTTACTTACCCATTCATTTGTTTCTTGATTAGGACGAACAGTTTTATCCTTACGATAATAACCTGATTCAAAACGTAATCCAGTACGATTAGTTTTCCAATCTAGAATAACAAAACCATCTTCACGAATAGGAAGAATATCAATAGTTCCACTAATAAGATAGTCAGGAAGAAAAGCACCGATCTCAGAATATATCTTATAACCTCTATCAGTATAGTATTTAAAGACTTCGTATATCTCCGGATATTTATTTTCAGTATGATCTATAAATTCATCAACATCTAATAGTTTAACATAATCGTCTATAACATCTAAATCAGCAACAGTAGTCATTTGAGTACTAGCAGATTTATTAAGATATTTAATAGCATTAAAGAATTTACTGTTTTTACGTATTCCATCTTCAAAATTATTATGATAGACATTACCCATATCACAAGCATTGTCACGAATAGTATCCCATTCCTTCTTAATTAATTTAGCAGAAGTACCAAGTTCTTTGGCTTTATATCTAGCCCAATAATCAGTTTCAAACTTAGGAACATAATCGTGAATAAGAGTAGTAACACTCTTATAAGAGTTACCACAACTATCAGTGTACTTATGAGTTGGTTCATCAAAGAACAACTTCGTCTGCTTGTATTTCGGTGCTATCTGTATCATTATTTTGTTAGTTCATATGTTTGTACTTCCCCCGTAAAGGAACTTCTAGTATTAGTTTGCGTTAGCCCTAATCTAACTCTCTCGGCTTCAGCTTGAGCTTCAATATCAGCAGCATCAGTAGCTAGCATACTAGTAGTAATTGTTTTACCACCACGAGCTTTACGTTGTTGATTATCTAGCATAACAGCTTGCTTAGCTTCATTAAGAGTTTTAAGTTGGTTAGGAAGGAGATTAATAATAGTACTTAGCTTATTGATATAATCAATAACAACTAGAGTATCTTCGTCTTTAAGCCCACCGTGCATCTTAATAGATAATTGCTCAGATATAAAGTTAGCTGCAAGATTAGCATTATGAAGAGCACGAGACGCACTATTAAGAGCTTCCTCAGCAGGAGTCCAACCTTTCTTATATTTATCAATAATTCGATTAATAAGTTCATCTGGTTCCCAATTAGCATCAAGACCATAATTACTCTTAGCAACAACAAGAGCTTCGGGACGACTATAACCCATTTGATTAGGAGGAGACTTAGGATCAGCTACATAATAGATAACTCCAACTTCTTGAATGTATCTACTTTTAGTAGGAGTTTTATCTCTAATATAAAGCTCTCTAACATCTTTATCTTGAATCTGACGAATGTTAGGAGCAAATGGAATACCTTGCTCATTAACAGCAAGCATTCGAGTTATATCTAAAGGAGCAACTTCAATCATAATTCTACGGTTTGAGAAGCATAATAATCAAGAGTATCATGAGCACCCATATGAGCATAGAGATAAAAATATAATCTAAACCATCTATCAGAACGAAATCTTTTAAGGATTCTATCAGCGTGATTTCTATTAAGTCTAATAGTTCTATTAATAATAATAGTACGACTGCGAAAGCCACGTCTAACTTTAAATCTTTCACGAAGAAGATTCTTTTTAAACTCCATGTACTCTTCACGACTCATTGTATCTCTATGGACTTTCATCACATGTTGATGTTCAATAGCATCAAGCTTTCCTTCATTAGGAACAAAAGCTCCGAAGTATGGAATAGAAACACGACCTAATTCAGCACAACGAGCTACAACTTGACGTTCAACACTTTCGATAATATCTTCAAGTATTTCACCATCAGTGATACTAGTTCGTATCGTAGCAATGATATCTTCTCTACGAACTAGTAAATCACGTTTTTCATTTAGGTCAATAGTAGGCATTATAATCCGAGCAAATTAGAAGCTACAATAAACTTATTAAATGGAGAATTCTCTGGAATACCTTCGTTATTATTATGACCAATAATATCAGTAATACGAATGATTTTATAGTCAACACAAGTAACAGTTTGAATAATAGTAGTATCTAACTTAGGAAGAGTATGACTAGTAGTATCAAGAGTTCTAATGACAGAAGCAGCTGCACTTTGTCCAACTTTACCAAAGATAGTTCCTCGTTTAATACTCATAGAAAGATCTTTATCAGTATTAATAAACTTACGGATATGACCAATAGACAATTCGTTCTTACGAGTATTACAATCAATACCGTTAAACAAATCACTAGGAGCAGCAAAAATAAAACGATTAACAGGAGTTTTATCGTTATCGTTCTCATCTGCATAATTAGCTTTAATAAGAACAGCTTTAGTATTAGCAAGACCTTTGTTATTAGTATCAATAAGGTCTACTAAAGGAGCAGTAGTTATAAGAGCAATAAGAGCATAATGCTTGCGAAGTTCAATATGTTCAACACAAGAACTAACATAATCAAATCCAATTTCATGAACTGATTGAGGAAGTCTAAAAGTCTCTTTAGTAGAGTTGTTAACTAGATTAAGCATAACTACAATAGTTTAAATGAATATTAAGTTTACCAGTACTAACAACAGTAGTATTAACACCAGTAGTAACAGTGCAAACATAAAGATTATAATCGGATTTAGTAGTAGAATTATAGTTAAAAGTAGTTAAGTATAGACATATTCACTTCCGTACCTTAGTGTAAATGCGCATACGTGCGCATGTTCTAGGTGTACGCACACGTGTACGTGCGTACATTATATACACGCGCGTATATAAGTAATGTACGTGTGCGCACAAATAAGTATCAATTATTATATGAAATATAATAATTGATAGATATAATATATTTATAATATATTATACTAGTACCCACGCTGCATAGTACAGAGGCGGTTGTCGATACTACTGTTGCAGATATTGCAGAAGGTATTGAAGTTTGTACTGCAAAATGTATTGAAGTTTGTACTATTGCAGATACTACTGAAACTATTGTTGAAACTATTGTTGTAACTACTAGTCGAGCTACTGTTATAACTATTGTTGCAACTATTGCAATTACTATTAGAGGGAGTCTTGTTTATGTCCACCCCCGTAAAGGAACGTCAATTGCTAAAACTCCTCGTACTCCTATTGAATCTAGTTCTGATCTACCTGCCATTGACTGTGCTGAAATTACTACTCGAGTTACTACTCAAGCTATTACTATATCTACTAGTGAAGTTAGTAGCAATTAACTATTCACATTCCTTTACGGGGGTGGTGACAGCTAGGCTCCATCTACTATTACAACTCTTTAAAGAGGTTGTTCTCGTAGAGAATGAACTCTTGCTATTGCAGAGAGAGTTCTAGATATTGCAAATTGAATTGAAACTAGTACTGAATTAGATATTGATTATACTGTTGATTATACTGTTGATTATACTGTTGATTATACTGTTGTAAGAGGCGCTACTCTTTTTGAAAGAAGTTTCTCGAAGAGAATTATTCTTTCATTTTGTCAGAGAGGTGCTAGAGTTATTAGAGTTGCTATTTGTATAAGGAGTAGAGGAGGAGAAGAAAGAGATATTAGATTAGGTAATAGAGTTATTGATGAAGTTAGTGATAGAGTTAGTGATAGAGTTATTGCTGGGAAAAATAAATAAAATTTTTTAGCGAGTGTGTTGTTATGATCGCGCAGCTCCTACCACAGACCCCCGCCCATCCAACTACTTATTGAACTCCCCCTGTCAGACCAAATGACCTTAAACATATTGCTATTGATATTATTAATTAAATTATTAATCATCATGAAAGATGTAAGGTTTATCTTGTGGTTATCATTGTTCCTAGTAGGTGCAATGACTGTTATTGTTGTCTCATGTGTTGATACTAGTGCTGATAGTGCTAGTCCAACTACTGCTAGTAGCTATGTTATCCCTAATTACATAGATGATATTAGATCATTATCATTAGGTGAAGTACATAGTATTACTACGTATCTTATTAGTGGTGATGATTTTGCTACTGTTGTTCTTACTGATGGTACAGAATGTTATTGTGATCAAGCTATTGCTCGTGATCTTCGTGATGCTATTGATGGAGCTAATGATAAGGAGTTTGAAATCTGGACGAATAACGATAATGAACATGAGATTGTATGTATTAATTGAGAGATTGACATTGTTACGTGGTGTAGCAATGTCAATCTTATATATGCTAATGGGTGTGATCAAATATTCACAAACATACGATTGCTCCGATCTGATATTATTACTAGGAATACTCAAAGGATTCGCTATATTCAAGAGCGATGCAGAGGATTACTTAGGATTGTAAACTTAACAACGATACAGTCAAACCGATTGACATTAAACATATTGAGTGTCAAACCGATTGACATTAAACATATTGCGTTATTGCATTATTTTATTATAAACATTAAAAACATTTGAAACCATGAGTAAAGAAAAAGGAACTGTTGTTAGTGAAGCTGTAGTAGCTGGCAATACTGTTGTAACTGCTGGAAACGTTGTTAAAAAAGCTATTGATGATGCTACTAAAGTAGCTGAAAATGCTCCTGCTGCCAAACTACTACCATTGTCGGCTTATTGGGGTAAGGACGCAGATACTGTTACAGACCTTATGTTAGGTCGTAGCGACGTTACTAATCATGCTAATTGCATCATTACTAATGTCGTTGACCGTGATAGCGATAATGGTTTTATGACCATTGTTGTTTCTAAGGGTCTGCCACAGTATATTCTTAATGCAGATACTGGTGTTTATGAGTTGGGTACTACTCGTAATATCTTTACCAGTCGCATTCAGATTGCAGCTATACTGAAAGGTATGAACGAGACAGTGTTCGCCAAGATTGTCGAAACTGCACCGTTCATGGTTGTCGTATCGGTATTAGAAGGCGCTCGCATTTCCGTGATGTCTAGACTGCTCGCTGCCGGTGAGCAATACATCAATCCGTATGCGTCTAAAGCACCGTCCGAAGTTCGTGTTACCGAACATGATCGTATCGAGTTCTTCCCATACGAGCTTAAACTTGGCAACAAGTTCACCGCTTTGGAGAAGATACAGCTTGCAATGATGTTCAAGTAGGAGTTAGTAATGCTAGTGGGACAGATAGTCCTGCTAGCATTAAAGCTGTCAGTGCTATTCAGCGTGTTTACACAGATACTATTGCTACGTGTTAAAAAGATACTCTTGCTGTCATCCGACTTGTGTTCGTTGTCCGGCAAAGCCATCTGGCAAAGTTATCACGATCGAGACCGACATAGGACAACTGATAAGCTACTTATAACAACTGATAAACCAATTCATCATGTACACTACTAAAGACATTAAGTCTATAACTGTCCAATCAGTCTATCTTATAATCATTCGAATGAATGATAATAAGAGCTATATAATAGATGCTCAAGAGCTTGTTAATATAATTAATAAGGAGTTATACTTGAAAAAGTGTAGAAATCTTAAACTAGATAGTGAAGTTAGTGACGATCTAAAGGCTAAGTTAGATGGCTATGAGAGTGAAATAAGAGATAGAATGAGTAAGTCTAAGGGTAAAAGTGAGAGTAGTAATGAATTAAGGAGCAAGTTTAGTGCTGGTGAACTAGATACTATTGATAAAATTGTAGATGAAATAGAGAAGTTTAAAGAGATTATTGAAGGTAAGTGTGATCAAGGTAGTGATTTAGGTAGTGATTTAGGTAGTGATTTAGGTGCTGTCGAAGCTACTCACATCCTTTCCTCTCAAGCTCTTCCTCAAGCTCTTCAAGTAGTTAGCCTCACTTTGTCTCCCTTAGAGTCTAAAGTCTCCGACTTTATCTCTAACTCTTTTTCATCCTATTCTCCCAACAGTCCCAATCCAACTGATAACTCAATTGACGATCCTATTGTCATTGATATCATTGATAGTGTTAATAGTACTCCTAATAGTACTCCTATTAGCAATTCTAGTAATACTCCTACTATCTCTGATTGTATTAACACTATTAACACTGACGTTAACACTATTAACACTGGCAACAATAGTTCCAATAGATATTATAGTAAAGTTGATATTAGCATTTGTAGCTCTCGTTGCAATAGTGATAATCCTAGTATCTCCGATACTACTCATATCAAAACAGTCAACATTAGTTCTAATAGTGCTAACAGTACTAATAGTACTAATAGTTCTAATAGGTTTAAGAGATTCATTAAGACAATCAAGTCTATCTTTAAAACTACTCGTTACAACTGATAAATTTAATTCTTAACAATTTGCAATTTATGGAAAATATTACAATTAATCAAAAGCAACTATTCGATGTTATTAAGAGAACAATGTCTTTTAGCAAGGAATATGCTATTGAAAAGTTAGATGATGATGGAAACTTTATTGTTTTCATTAACGGAGATTTTACTGATTTCTTTATTCTAAGTAAATCTCTAGTTGATTATATATCTACTAAATCTATTGCTTATAGTAAGCTTCAAGAAACTTATATCAAGCTTACTGAAAGTGCTAACGCTCATGCTGAAGAACTATTTAAACGTGAAGATGAAATTAAGTCATTAAAAGAAGAACTCAAGTCATTAAAAGAAGAACTCAAGTCATTAAGAGACGAGAATAAATGTAAATCTTATGTAGTTGCTAAAGCTAATTATGATGAGCTTTATAAAACTCATGAAGAACTATTTAAACGTGAAGATAAAATTA